>Ga0206945_1097_pt2 | contig 16763 bp, 13 predicted proteins | sample Alteio_BWOrgHeat_5_FD_152982 | JGI IMG/M metagenome (GOLD analysis project Ga0206945, IMG submission 152982) | Enriched cells from forest soil in Barre Woods Harvard Forest LTER site, Petersham, Massachusetts, United States -... | ecosystem: Environmental > Terrestrial > Soil > Temperate forest > O... | reverse complement strand
GGGTCGACCCGGGCCGCGAAGTAGGCGGGGACAAGCGCGGCGAGCGCACAAATAACGAATGCGACGACGCAGATCCGGACCACATCGCCCGGAACCACCTGCGCCGGAATCTCCGAAAACTGGTAGACTGAACGGGGGAAAATCTCGATGTGCAAGGTCCGGGCAAGCCATTGGCTGAACTCATTTCGAAAGCGGACCAGAGTCATCCCCAGTCCGAGTCCGGCAAAAGTTCCAAAAATCCCGACGACCACCCCTTGAAAGAGAAAGACGCCCATAATCTGGCCAAGGCTCGCGCCGAGCGCTTTCATCACCCCGATTTCCTGGCGTTTCTGGACCGTGACCGTGATTAAGGTGCTCATGATTCCAAATGCGGCCACAATGACGATGAAGAAGAGGAGGAACATCATCACTGTCCGTTCCAAGCGAACCGCATCGAAGTATTGCTTGTTCATCTCGATCCAGGTTTGCGCATACTCGGATGGATCAAGGAACTTGCTGATTTCCGCCTTCACCCGGTCGACATCGTAAGGGTTGACGGTCTTAACCGTAATGCCATGAAGAGCGTCCCCCAAGTTGTATAACTCCTGGCCAACAAAAATTGGAACGAGGAGAAACTCCGAGTCATGGAGATATTGACCGGTTTCAAAAATCCCAGTGACCGTCAGGTCCTTTGGCAGAACAACTTCTCGTAACTCATCAATCGCCCGGTCTTTTTCCGTGCCCTCTTTCTTGTCGAGGGCCTTTAACTTATCGAGGATTGTGCCGAGATTGCCAGGCGAATAGACCGTCAGTTTGTCGCCGACGGTAATCCCGAGTTTCTGGGCTAACTCTACTCCAAGCACGGTGGAGTCATTTTCGAGATCCAGTTTCCCAAGCTTGATGAATTTTTGCAGGGGAATGACCTTTTCCTCTTCTTTTGGATCGATCCCGCGAATCATCGGGGCGAGTCGGCGATTTTGGAACTCGACGATCACCGGTCCCTGGATATAGGGCGCGGTAGCGACTACCCCCGGAGTCTGATTCAGCTTCGGTAGCAGGTCGCGCCAATTAGTCATAACCCCGTCGGTCGTAACCAACATATGAGCGTCAAAGTCGATCACCTTTTGCCGCAGCTCGCGATCGAACCCGGTCATGACCGCGATGACGAGAATAAGAACGGTCACACCCAAGGTCACGCCAATGACCGAGATCAGGGTAATGATCGAAAGAAAGGTGCGCTTTGGTTTTAAATAGCGAAGCGCGAGAAAAAGACTGAACGGCATGCGGAATCAGCGATAGCCGAAATTGGGCATTTGCCAAACCGAATCGCAAGGTTTCCGGAATTCGTCGCGCGAATCTCTGGGTTGAGCGATAAATGGGGATGCTTTGGACGATCGCGATTATTCTGCTCATCCTCTGGCTAATTTGCTGGCTGGTCTTTCATCTCCTCACCGGAACCATTCATCTCCTGGTCATTCTCGCTCTCGTCTTTATCATTGTCGCAGTTGTCCGGCGACACTGAGCTTTGTTGGCCTGGGTCGGGAAGAGCCGTCCCTCGAGGGGAGTTGAGCATCGGCTCGAAGAAGCCGAGAGTCAGCGCGACGTCATGGCGGATGATATTGTTGGAATCGATCTTGGCACAACTAACTCCCTCATCGGAATCGTGGAAGCGGGGTTTCCGATTCTGATCGCGGACGCGAACGGTGCGCGCCTGACTCCATCGGTGATCCATTTCCCAGAAACCGGTGAGCCCTTGGTCGGTGTGGCCGCCGGTCGAATGCGCGCCGTCGATCCGCAAAATACGGTTTACTCGGTCAAGCGTTTGATCGGGTTGCGGAGCGAGGATCTGTCTGAATCCGCTGAGAGTTACCGCGTTGTCAGGCGAAAGGGCCGGTCGCTGAGGGTGGAGGTGCGCGGGCGCGAGTACGCCCCCGGAGAAATCTCCGCGCTCATCCTGGCAAAGTTGAAGAAGGATGCGGAAACGGCGCTTGGTCACCCGATCTCGCGAGCGGTCATTACGGTGCCGGCTTACTTCAACGACAGGCAACGCAATGCTACCAAGGCCGCAGGAGAAACCGCCGGGTTCACGGTCGAACGAATCATCAACGAACCGACCGCTGCGGCGCTGGCCTATGGGCTGGATAAGTTAAGGGAAAAATCGCGAATTGCCGTTTACGACCTCGGCGGGGGCACGTTTGATATCTCAATTCTGGAGTTATATGAAGGTGTTTTTCGGGTCCTTTCCACAAGTGGCAATACCCGTTTAGGCGGGGATGACATTGACTCGGCATTGATCGCGGCTTGCGAGTTGCCGTTGCCCGAATGGCAAAAGCGCGAACTGGTGACGGAGGCGAAGCATCGGCTTTCGACGGAAGAAAAGGTGTCGATCGATGTTCCTTTTGTTGCGAAGCAAAACCTGAGTTACGGACTAACGCGGGCTCAGTTGGAAAAGATTGCGCGACCGATTATCGAACGAACCGGTCAGCATTGCCGGCGGGCGCTGGCCGACGCGAAACTTACTCCCAAGGAACTGGATGAGGTCATTCTCGCCGGCGGTGTGACCCGGATGCCACTGGTGCGACAGTTTGTCGAAGAGCTATTTGGCCGCGCGCCGAACGCTTCGCAAAACCCGGACGAAGTGGTCGCCCTCGGGGCGACCATCCAGGCAGGAATTCTTTCCGGGGCGGTCCGCGAAGTGGTCCTGCTCGATGTCACTCCTTTGTCGTTAGGCATCGAGACTTTAGGCGGTTTGATGAATGTGATCATTCCCCGGAACTCGACCATTCCGGTTAAGGCCGGCGAAATGTTTACCACCGCGGTCGATCAACAGCGGGCGATGAAGATCAAGGTCTTGCAAGGCGAACGGGAAATGGCGGGGGACAACTGGCAGTTGGGTGAATTTGAGATTGGCTTTGAATCCGCGCCCAAAGGCGTGGCCCGGGTAGGGGTCCAGTTTGCGATCGATGCCAATGGGATTTTGGAAGTGCTGGCTCGCGATACCAGGACCGGAGTCGAAAAGAAGCTCTCTTTGCAGAGCGCGGTCGATGTTTCCGATGAAGCAGTCGAGGCGATGATTGCCGACTCGCTCGAGCACGCTTTTGAAGATATGAGTGAACGGAATTGGACCGAGACCCGGTTGAAGGCGGAGGAAATGCTGGCTGCGGTCGGGAAGGGACTTCGCATTGCCGGGAAAAAGTTGGAGCCTAACGAGCAAAGGATTATCAGGGAAAAGGCGGAGGCAGTACGCGCGGCCGTGGCCACACACGAGACCGGGAAACTAAAGGCGGCGAACGCCGACCTGGACGGGGCCACGCAGGCCCTCGCGGCGTTGATTATTGAGCAGGCAATGGGGGGTCAGGCGGGCTGATTTTGCCTTAGCGATAGTGTGCAGGCTATCCTTCGCTAACGAAGGTACCCTGATGAATCGGTCGCTCCTGGCCTTCGGGAATCAATGTGGTTTTGCGGAGGGCGCGGGACTTGGCGAAGGCGAGACCAGGTTTTGGCGGCGAGTGGCGATTTCTTCAAGCATTTGCTTTTCTTCCGGGTAAATCGAACCCGCTTTCGCCAGGGCGATATACTGATTGGCGGTCTCGGTTTGGTTCTCGTCGTCGAAAAGCAGCGCGGCGTAGACCGCGATGTGGGGATCGCGCAGGCGATCGGGCGGGAGTTTTTTCAAGATCTCGAGTCCTTCCGCGGTCCGCCCGGTGCTATAAAGGGCAAAGGCGTAAGTGACGGCAGTATTAGTGTCGTTAGGCGCCTGGTCGTAGGCCTGCTTGGCGAGATCGCGTCCTTCCGCCGTGTTTCGATCGAGGAGGAGAGCGAGGCGGGCGGCATTTGCCTGCAAAGTCACTTCGTCGGGAGAGCTTTGCTGCAAGCGCTGCGCGATGAGGCCAAGGTTAGGGAGGTCGTTGGTGGCGCGATAGATTTTGTAGAGTGCGTCGAGAGCTTCGCGCCGGGCGCTGGACTGATTTGATAGCTTTTGCCAAAGCGGTTCCGCTTCGGTGGTCAATTCCCATTGGGACGCGAGACGGGCGAGCATGAGCTCATGCTCGGAATTGTCGTCCGCGGTCCTGGTTGCGCTCGACCAAAGTGCAGAAAACTCCGCTTCCGCTCCGCCGTGGCGCGATTGGCGCGCGGCATAAGCCTGATAGGCATACTGCAAATATTCATCGTCGCCCCAGGCGCCACCGCGACTCCACCGTTTGAGCCGGGACCAATTCCTGGTCTGGGCGAGCGAGGCAGCAATTGCCGCCACCGCGGGAGACTGATTTGTTAGGGTGGCCGACAAACGATCGGTCCATTTCAAGGCTTCATTTGCAAGGCGATTCCGGTTCAGCCAATCGACCAATTGGGCCACGTTGTTCCGATCATTGACCGCGGCGGACTTTACTTTTTCGAGCAGGGCATCGAACTTTTTCGGGCTGAGTTTTCGATAAAGATCGAGACAAAGGAGATAATCGGAAAAAGTGACCTGCGAACTCATCTGTAACTGTTGCGCGAGATCATTCGCGGTTTCGGTCTGATCGTGGCGCAAGGCGTCATCGAGCAAAGTGCGCAGGGCTTCGGCGCGAAATTGAGTCACCTTGCTCAAGCGCACAAGCTGATCGCGCGCGGCAGAATTTTTTTTCGGATCGGGGGAGAGGACCTGTAAGGCGGCGAGATTGAACTGATAAGTATCATTCTCCGGCTCGGAGGCGACCGCGGCGGCGAAATGACTTTCTTCGTCTGCGACATTGCCCTGGGTACGGGCGAGCCAGCCCGCGACCACGTGATAAGCGGCCCATTCACGATCGTTAGGCGGAACTCGGCCGAGAGCAATCCGGGCGACGTCGAGCTGGCCAAACCGGAGCGCTGCCGAGGCAAGATTGAGCTGGCTATCAACGTCCGGATCGAGCCGGGCGACCTGGGCACGCCAGGTGACGGTCTCGCGTCGGTTTTGTTTTTCGGTCACTTCCGCGAGGATCCGCGCGGCAACGAGCGAATCCGGATCAATCGCGATTACCTGGCGGGCAATGTTTTCCGCTTTCTGAAGATGATTCTGGTCGAGTTGATGGTCCGCCTCGGTCAGTAGCTGCGTCTCATGCCAACGATTCCAGGCGCGGTGAGCAGAGGAGAAAACAAAAAGGCCGACTCCGAAACCGAGGACAATAAAAAGCGCAAGAATGACGCCGTTCGGCATTTTTAGCCGGTCCCACCAGGAGGCCCGGCGAGAATGCTTTCGGCGAACGCGCTTTAATTGATCGACCATGGCAGGACGTTTCTCTGCACCGCGGAGGGAACATTAGCAACCTGCGGCGAAGGCCGTTTCAAGTCTCCTGAGGAACCGCCTCGGCAGCTCGGTGATCCTCGGCAACTACGGGCACGGTTTCAATTTTTTCCATTACTTCTTCGCGCAATCTTCGTCCCCAGACATAGCGCGCAAGCAGGACTTTAATGGTCGCGGTCAGCGGGACCGCGAGGAGAGGGCCAAGGAGACCGCCGATGAGCAAACCCCAGATAAAGATTGAGACGATTACGGTCATCGGATGTAAGCCAACCGAGTTACCGACAATGCGTGGGGCGTAGAATAAGCCTTCGAGATTTTGCACCGCGATGAAAATTATTGTCACCCAAAAAGGGTTCCACCAGTCGCCCCACTGCGCCGCGGCGATGACCACGGCGGGCAGCCAGCAGATAACAATCCCAAGATAAGGGATCATGGTCAGAGGCACGACCATCAAGCCGATTAAGGGAGCGAAGTTTAACCCATAAAGGGTAAGCACGGTGCCAATGAGCAGGCCATCGACCAGGCAGACCAGGAGTTGTCCGCGAAAATATGCAATGACATAGCTATTGATCTGCGACAGCGTATCCGCGACCTCTTCTTTAAGCGGTGAATTACGCAACGGCAGATATTCACGCCAGCGTCGCTGAATCGCCGGACCCTCTTTGAGTAAGAAGAAGGAATAGATCGGAACCATCACCAGGCTGAGCAGAAAACCAGTTACCCCCAGGAATCCGCCGACACTGGTTTTCACCAAGGCCCAGAGCTTGGTGATTAAGTCCGGTAACTGTTTCTCAAGTGCAGGTAATTGTTTTTGCACCCAGTCCTGGATTTTTTGCCGATCCGCCGAGGTCAACTTCGTCGGGGCCGGTTGAATGACCTCGGTATTGGGGCCGGCGGGGGTGGCCAGCGGTCGCGGAGTAGCGTCCGGCTTGGGCGCAGGAGTAGGTCCACCGAGGAGCCAGTTAAAAAAGCCGGCGGTAGCGTTTGACTTACCGGATTTCTCGCCGCCACCAAAGGTGTATTCGTATTGGTAAATCAGATCAACGGCCTTGTCCCGAGCCCCGACGGTAAAGGATGGGAGCTGACGGGCCAAAGCGCTGCTTTGCACCGAGATCAGGGGCACGATCCACGCGCCAAGGGCCGCGAGTGAGAGAAAGATAAGCAAAAAGATAACCAGGACCGCCTTGGTCCGGCCAAAGCCGCGGCGTGACAAGTAAGTCACAACCGGGTCGAGCAGATAGGCCAGAATCACCGCGATCGCGACCGGAATCAGGATTGGCTGAAGAAAAGCAATCACGTTTGCGCCGATCCAGACCACCGCGATGACAATCCCGACCAGGAGAACGACAAAGATTGCCGTGAGCGACGCCCACATCGTCTGTCGTTGCCAAAGAGTTGGATAATCCGTCATTTAATCGGTGTTGCGCTGACCGGTGCGTCCTTGCTCAGTTTACTCTTGGCCTGGGCGATCTTGGCCGCGAGATCCTTGTTTGTCTGGTCCAGGGCCAGCGCTTTTTGCCAATAGTCGAGCGCCTTTTGCATTTGATTCATCGCCGCGTAAGTGTCGGCGATGTGTTCGAAGACAGTCGGGTCATCCTCTTTCAGATCCCGCACAGCATTGAGCAGCTCGTCAAGCGCGCGATCATACTTCCCCTGGCGGTAATATAGCCAGCCCAGGCTATCGAGATAGGCTCCGTTATCCGGGTCCGCATCCAGGGCGCGCTTGATGTATTCCTCCGCTTCTTCGAGATGGGTATTTTGATCTGCCCAGAGAAAGCCGAGATAGTTACAGGCCTCGGCGGCGTTATCTGGATCGAGCGAAATCGATTGCTTAAAAAGATCTGCCGCTTTGTCATAGAGACCGGCGCGTTCCGCCGCCGCGCCATACTCGAAGAAGAAGCGCGCATTGGCGACCTCCTGATCCTGAGTTTCGCCTTCATTTAATGCTTCTTCAAAAGTTGCGACTGACTCCTGAAAATGCTTAGCCTCGCGCAAGGCGACCGCGAGCAGATAAGTAATCTGTGGGGCGCTCGGAAACCGGCGTCGCGCATCCTGCAGGACTCGCACCGCTCGGTCGTTGTCGCGAAGATAGAAAAGCAATACCTCGGCGAGGTGAACATAGCCATCGGGTTGGGCGGCGTTGATCAGCAAACTTTGTTCGTAGTTAGCGGCAGCCTTGGCATAGTTCGCTTTTGCTTCAGTGGGTTTTTTCTCCTTCAGACGGGCTTTTCCTTCTTCTTCGAAGACCTGGCCGAGTAACTCATAGGTCTGGTATTTCTCCGGGTGCTGCTGGATCAACTCCTGGAGCATTTCGATCGCCTTGGTCCGCTGATTGGTGAGCATGAAACCGGTGGCGAGCTTTTCCCGGGCCCCAGCATCGTTAGGCTGGAGCTCGAGCACCCGGAGATAGAGCGGAATCGCGGCCTGTACCTGTTGGGAGGCCGCGAAGTAATCGGCGGCGTCCTTCAGGATCGAGGCATCGCTTGGCGCCAGCGCGATCGCCTTTTGGAAAACCGCGTTCACCTTTTCGAGCTCCTCCGGCTTTGGGTTCTTGTCTGGCTGGAGGATAAGCGCGAGATAGAGTTTCCCGAGCTGGGTCCAGAAGGAAGGATCATTGGTCTCGACCCGGCTGGCGCGATCGAGGGTCCGCAAGGCGCCTTTGCGGTTCTGCGCGGTCAATTGGACCTCAGTCAGGCGCTGGTAACCTTCAATCTCGTTAGGCGCGAGCTCGACCGCTTTCTCCGCGTATTGAGTGGCCGGCTCCATTTTCCGCAGATACTTGGCGTAGATATAAGCCAGCTGAAGATAAGGTCCGGATTCCTTTGGCTGGGCTTTGACTGCATCCTTTAGAATGTCGATCGCGCGCGGATAATCGCCCTGTTGAGTCAGGAGATATGCGACCCGGGTGGCGAGATCGACTTCGCCGGGATCGATATTCAAGACTCGTTCGAAAGCAGCCAGCGCTTTCTCACTTTCGCCGTCATCCTGGAGATCGAGGGCCTGAACGTAATCAAGCAAGGCGCGCACTTTCCGTTCGCCTTCGGGACGAAGCGCAAGGTCCTTTGGCGGGTGGAGAACTACCGAATCATCCTGGGTTTCCCTTTTTATGGGCGTAGAACGCGGAGTAGGCTGCGGTCGAATGTTCTCGGGTTCGGCGAGGGCGGAAATGGCCAGAACGAAGCAACTGGCAGCCAGGATCCATCGGCGATGAAGAGAGATCTGTCGCCCGCGTTTTGTCATCCAGCGAATCGTAATGGCGCCCGAGTGTCGGCGCAAACCGCACCGGCTTTCGCTCTCGGACTAATGAGTAGGATCCGCGGCCGGCGCATCCTTGCCCTCAAGCATAAACGAGGCCGCCTTTACCGTCGGCTTGCCGGCGCGCCGGAATGGTTCCTTCCCGAAATTTACAATCACCCGGTCACCGGTATCCCAGTCAGAGTACTGGACCGAACGGTCATTCGTTAGCCAGCCATGACCGGTCATGCCGGCAAAGCCAATCCGTGAACGAACCGAAGCGATCGCGCGGTAACTGGCGACATACTCCGCCTTGTGACTCTCCCAGAGACGGCGATCGATATGCCACATTGGCATGGTCCCGTAAAGAATGTTGAAGAGATCCTTCTTCCAGGCGTAAGGGCGGCTTTGAAAATTTGTATCCCGCCAATTCCAGCTCCCGGCGACATAGTCATGAAAGGCTAATTGGTAGAGTGGGATTCGAATCTTCTCGTTAAGAATCGTTGCGGCATCAGTCGCATAACTATCGCCTAGGTCCGTTTCATAACCGCCGGCAGGGATCTGAAGTTCGGGATCGGCATAAGTGCGGAGTGACATCAGGCCTTCGAAAAAGTCCAACCCGGGCAGTGACCACGTTGGACAAAGCCCTTCGCCCGATCCAGTCACTATTCCCAGGTCGCGGGTCTTTTGCAGAATGGCGAGCCGCGCCGCCTGATTTTCTTCGATGGTCGACGGATGGCGCGGGCTTAGACAAGGAGCCAGTTGCACGACCAGGGTATCGAAATAGAAGAGCTGCGTGCCATAGCTTTGAATCAGGCTTCGGGCTTTCTCCAGCCAAACCGGTTCCTGGTATTTGGCGCAAATACGGTCCCAGGCTTTTGGATTGTTTTGTTGCCGAAGTTGGTCCCCGCTGATCGCGCCAGTCAGAACCGCGTTTGGCCAACCCCGGCGTCCCAGTCGGAAGAGGTTGCCCGTCGGCATATGATAAGAGCCCGCAACCCAGCCCTGGCCTTTGATCCCATCGAAAAGTGCACGGTCGATCGGGCGCTTGCCATAAAAGAGTGCCAGTCCACGATCGATGCCCGCTGATTTCATTTCGGTCACCAATCGCAGGTCGTCTTCCGGATTTTCGCCCCAGAGATAGACATAAACGCCATCCTTGAGATTCGCGATCGCCGGCCGGTCAGTCACTCGTTCGCGCAGCGGCCGCATCTCCGGATGCAAGTGCAGGAAGTATTCGCGGTAATCCCTGGCCAGAGCGACATAACCGCCGGTCCCAAAAAAACGGTAGCTCATTCGCATTGGCAAAGCGTAGACCGGGCCGAGATCACGACCGCCGTGACTTCCAGGGTTGCAAAACGTGTCGAGGCGAACGGCCAGCCCATGAGTTAGATCCGTTAGGCCGTACCAGGGTTGGCTTCCACTCCAGCTAAAAGGCTGGGCGATCTCTGGCAAATGAGCGAGGGCCATGATAACGCCTTCCCCGGTTGTGTTCTGGATATAAGACCAGTTTGGGCCCGGCGGCAGGAAGTGAAAGGGATAAGCCGGGGCGGCGAGATAGCGGAGTTTTTCGTTTTCGATTTTGAGATCGAAACTCGGCTCGGCATCGCCGGAAAAAGCGATCGTTAGGCTAAGCGCGCCACTGATGTTGGTCACCCGACAGTTGAGCGCATTGGCACTAACTCGGAGCGAGCCGGGCTCGACCCGGTAACCGGCTTCCACCTTCTGCCGCCAGGTTAGCTTATCTCGCTTGTCGAGGACAGTGATCGAGGCATCGGCCGGCGAGAGTTCAACCCGAAGGGCGCTATTCTCGATCCGGGCGAGATCTGGCTGCGCAACCGCCACCGTCTGCAGCGTAAGGAAAACGCAGACCCGAACCAGGCGACAGGCTCTCATTGACCGATCCACTCTCACCCCTCCGGGCGGGCGATACCAGAGAGTTCTCGCGCAGACCGATCAGTGAAAAAGGAACGCTCCCCAGCGGGAAAGCGGTGCCGATTACGACTTATAACGCAAACGCTTCTTGTGGCGGTTTTCTTTCATCCGCTTCCGGCGTTTGTGCTTCGAGATTTTTGCTTTTCGTCGTTTTTTCAGCGAGCCCATAGGGAAGATTTCAAACTGCCAATCTCGGTGTTCCGATGCTTAGCATTCTGAAACCACAAAACGCGACCGATTCCAATCGCGAGCAGCGAAAGTAAAGGGATTGCGCTCCTTGGCAACAAGTTTTGCAGACCTGGCGTTCTCGATCGGGCGATAAATCCGGGAGCGCAGGCGGACTCGCCCGCTGAGCCACGCGTTTCGCAGGACAGGTCTTCGGATCGAACCGGTTCTTGAATAGCTGCGTCGCCCAGCTTTCGGCGCGTTCCCCAGATCGAATCTAGCTACAACGCAGCGCGCAAATCGACCACATGCGCTGCCGGTTTTACCTTGCGCAGGATGGCGGAAACCCGGCCCGCGCTATCAATCACGAAAGTGGTCCGTTCCGTGCCCAAATATTTTTTCCCATACATGCTTTTCTCGACCCAGACGCCATAGGCGGTGACGATTTTCTTTTCCGGATCGGCAAGCAGCGGGAAGGGAAGAGAATATTTGGCGATGAATTTTTCGTGGCTCGCGGCGGAATCAGTGCTCACCCCAAAAACTTCTGCGCGCTTTTCAAAATCGGGCCAGGCATCGCGCAAACCGCAGGCCTGCGTGGTGCAGCCCGGGGTATCGTCTTTTGGATAAAAATAAAGGACCACTGGCCGGCCCCGAAAATCCGTCAGCCTAACGACTTTGCCCGCGCCGTATTTCCCACCGACGGCGGTGGCAGTGAACTCTGGTGCCGGATCACCTACTTCGAGTGGCGAGAGTTTGGCGCTCATTTCTCGAGGAGGATAATCAGTCCCCCAACCAGACACAACAATGCGCCGATAAAGAAGGCTTCGTATTTTTCCAGGGCTCGAAGTTTGACCTGCTCGATCCCGATCAAGGCCAGGAAAGTGAAGACGACCATACCGGCGATGGTCGCGCCGGTGAGGATGAGACTGAGCAGGGCAAACCCGTGCCAGCCATAGCGGACTCCGGAGACGTAAACCGGCACGAATGCTTCGCAGGGAGAGAAAGTAAGCAGGGCGAGCAGGCTGCCGATTGCGGCGAGATCGGAGCGGGTCAGTGTCGATCGGTGAGGGGCCATCGGGTGGTCGTGATGATGATCATGATGATGTTCATCCTCGTGGTCATCGGCCTGAACAGGGCGAAAATGGAGATGGGTGTGGCCGTGGCCGCGGATTTGCCTAACGATGTAATAAACTCCAAAAACAATCAGGACCCCGCCGGCAATCCGCGGAAACCAGTCGCCCACTCGCGAGCTCAGGGCGATCCCAAGCCAGGCGACGGCGAGACCGAGCGCGGCGGTGAAAGTGGCGTGACCGGTGGCGGCAATCGCAGTGACCGCGAGGGTTTTCGATCGGCTCCAGCGCTGGATTCGTGCGGTCAGGACAAAGGGCAGCCAATGAGTTGGGATCGCCGCGTGAAAAAAAGCGATTGCGAACCCGGTGACCGCGATCGTAGTGAAGACGGAGTCGTTCATTAGTCTCTACGCTTGCCTACCTCTCGCTCCCAGTCCCTCCAGCATATCATTAGAGGAGAGAGGCAAAGGAGGCGGAAGAGGAAGAGTATCCGGAAAACTCGGGCTGGTGGGATTTGAACCCACGGCCTCTGCGTCCCGAACGCAGCGCTCTACCAAGCTGAGCCACAGCCCGTCAATCTCGCCACCTCGGCCTGGAACGGGACCGGGGATTGCGTGGCCCTATTTCGCGCACTTCCCCGGCGCTGGCAAGTGATTCCCCCTGCGGCTGGGAGAAATCCGTTGACAAGGCGCAGCCTGCACGCATTATCCGAATCCGCTTGCCCCAATGATGATTGCTTCGATATCTGCTTCCTCCGCCCTAACTAATGGGGAGCAAACCGTTGTGCAATTCCCGTCGGAGGGCAGCCGATCCATTCGTTCCTTGCGCAATATGACTGCTCAACTCCTGCAGGACGCCGCCAAAGTGATCCCGAATCAACAGCTCCTAATCAACGTCGTTTCCAAGCGCGTGCGGCAGCTTGGAATCGGTCATCGTCCTCTGGTTGAAGCCAGCCCCAAATCGTCCCTCACCGACATTGCGCTCAAGGAAATCATCGCCGGCAAACTGACCTTCGAAGAACTCAAAGACTCGCCGGCCGAGGCGTAATCAGCCTCGCGCGTGCTGGTCCATGCTGCATGGCCGCCGAGACGATCCTGAACCGCAAGGCTCTGCGCGATTATCACATCCTCGAGCGGATCGAAGCGGGGGTTGAGCTAAAGGGCAGCGAAGTCAAATCCATTCGCGCCGGCAAAGCGAACATTGGCGACGCCTTCGCCCGGATCGAGAAGGGCGAGGCCTTTATTTACGGCGCTGACATTCAACCTTATCTTCAGGCAAGCCACGAAGTCCCGGCGCCGAAGCGAGTACGCAAACTTCTGCTCCATCGGCGCGAGATCGACAAGCTGTATGGCCTAACGAACATCGCCGGGCGCACCCTGGTGGTGCTGAAGTTCTATTGGAAAAACGGAAGGATCAAAGCCGAGCTCGGCGTTGCCCAGGGCAAGGAGGCACGGGACAAACGGCTCGATCTGAAAAAGCGCGAAACGGATCGCGAGACCGCTCGCGAAGTGGCGCGGTTCAATCGGAAGCATGGGGCATGAAACGCCGAAGCCGCTTCACATCGTTAAAAGGGTTAGATGGTTCATACGTCCGGGAATTGGATCTATGGACGGGTAAAGAATCGTGAACGGGGTCTTTCGCAAAAACCGGGAGAGGTATTCAGTTGCTTTTCCCCGCTTCCGATTCACCAATCACGATTCACATTCTAACCTTGTAACCTTTGTCGCGATTTAACCTTTGTAACTAAGACCCATGTCCCCACTCCTTCTCATCTTCCTGACCGTGTTCATCGATATGGTCGGCTTCGGCATCATCATCCCGGTGCTGCCGCTCTACGCCGAGCATTTTCACGCCAGCCCGGTCGAGATCGGCTGGCTCACCGGAATTTATTCCGGAATGCAAATCCTTTTTGTTCCACTTCTCGGCAAGTTATCGGATCGATTTGGACGGCGCCCGATCCTGATTGTCAGTCTGGCGGGTACTGCCTTCGGTTTCCTGATCATGGGTTGGGCTACTTCGCTCGCGCTGCTTTTTGTCGCGCGGATTATCGATGGCGCGAGCGGAGGAAATATCTCCACCGCGCAAGCTTATATCGCTGATATCAGCACGCCCGAGAACCGCTCCCGCTCCATGGGGATTATCGGCGCCGCCTTTGGCCTCGGGTTTACTTTTGGTCCGATGATCGGCGGCGTCATGAGCCGCATTTCCTATGGCGCGCCATTTTATTTCGCGGCCGCTCTCGCCGCGGTCAACGTGGTTCTGCTCTATTTCATTTTGCCGGAAAGCCTGGCTGCGGAACATCGCTCCAAACCGGCTGATCGTTCGCGAATGAACGAGATCTTTCAACATGGCCATGGGCGCCTGTTTGGCACGATCGTCGCCACTTATTTTTTTACCATCACCGGGTTCGCGATCATGACCACGCTCTTCGCGCTTTTTACTGAGAAACACTTCGGCTTTGACGCGCGTCAGACGGGTTACGTTTTTGGGTTCATCGGAATCATCAGTGTTATTTTGCAAGGCGGATTGATCGGTCGGTTGATTAAAATGTTTGGCGAAACCGCGCTGGCGCGTTCGGGATTGCTCTTGCTCTCGATCGGTTTAGCTGCGCTGCAACTTGTGCCCAGCGTTTCGATGCTCCTCGTCGTTTCGGGGTTGATCGCGATCGCCAACGGCTTGAGCACACCGACTCTGAACGGCCTCGCGTCACAAATGATCGATCGCGGCTGGCAAGGTCGCGCGCTCGGGATCATGCAATCAGCGGGCAGCATGGGCCGGCTGATCGGACCCTTGCTCGCCGGATGGTTGCTGACCTTCGATCTCAATCGACCGATTGCTGAATACGCGCGGACGCCGCTCCTCGCCGGCGGTGGAATTCTTTTCATTGCCTTTATCCTCGCGCTAACCGTGCGCAAACCCGCGGAGGACAAGATGCCCCCGGAAATTACGCTCGAAGCCGACGCGTAAATCCGCCGCGCAATTTCAGCATGGAGGGACGGGCGCTGTCCCGTCCCCACGTGAGATGAGGGCGACACAGAGGTGTGCCTCCAGAGATGAGGACGACAACGCGGTCATCCCTCCAGTAGGATGCGGTGGCGCGACAGGCGTGCGCTCGCCGGAGCCGCTGCTACACTCGAAGGATGAAGCGCTCGTTTTTTTTGACCCTGGGCGGAATCGGACTCGCGACCTGGTTCGTCTCGCGCCTGGTCCGCGGCGAATACTCTTTCGCCGGCAAAACCGTGGTCATCACCGGAGGTTCGCGCGGACTTGGCCTAACGATCGCGCGATTGATCGCACGGGAAGGCGGCCGCCTCGCGCTCCTTGCCCGCAATGAGGACGAACTGGCGCAGGCCTGCGAGGAATTGCGCGGGCTCGGGGGCGAAGCGATCGCGGTTTCCTGCGACCTGCTCGATCGCAACCAGTCGTTAGGCGCAATCGAGTGCGTGCTCGATCGCTTCGGCCGGATTGAGGTTTTGATCAACAACGCCGGAATCATCGAGATCGGTCCGCTCGAGCATTTGCGCCGCCAGGATTTCGAGAAATCAATGGCGCTGCACTTTTGGGCGCCCTTCAATCTGATCCAGGGAATTGTCCCGCACATGCGCCGCGCGGGTGGGGGACGGATCGTGAACATTGCTTCGATCGGCGGCAAGGTCGCCATTCCGCACATGGCAGCCTACAGTGCAAGTAAGTTCGCCCTGGTCGGTTTGTCGGATTCATTTCGTGCCGAGCTCGCGCGCGATGGAATCAAAGTGACCACCGTCACTCCGGGAGTGATGCGGACGGGGTCGCATTTGAACGCGAAATTCAAAGGGAATCATGGCGCGGAGTTCACCTGGTTCTCGCTTTCCGCGACCCTGCCGCTTTCCGCGGTCGATGCCGACCGTGCGGCCGCCAGGATCGTCGACGCGTGCCGGCTCGGCCAGGCCTCGCTGATTATCGGCTGGCCGGCGCGGATGATGATTGCCGGAAACGCGCTTTTTCCAAGCCTGACCGGGGAAGTGATGAAAGCGATCAATCGAATCCTGCCCGCGCCGACCGGGGTCGAAGGCGACCAACTAAAATCAGGCCACGAACTGCGCGAGGATTCGCGCCTTCCGAAATGGATTGGCCGCCTTGGTGAATCGGCGGTGGCGCGAAACAACGAAACCTAGCTCGAGCCGGTGCGTGCGAAGCGGCTTTTCGTTAGTCTGGATCTGCCGGAATCAATTGCTGACGCTCTCGTTAGGCAGGACCCAGGCCTGAAAGGCGTCCGCTGGTTGAGCGCGGAACAAATTCATCTGACTCTTGCCTTTCTCGGGCAGGTTGAAGCGCGCGAAGAAGAAATCTTGCGCGGCCATCTCAGCGCGATCCGCTTTCACTCGTTCTTCCTTCCACTGCATGGTCTCGGGACATTTCCGGCGAAAAGATCCCCCCGGATCCTTTGGTTAGGGGTGGGCCAGGGCCATCCGCATCTCTTCCAGCTGCACAAGAAGGTGATCGACGCCGCTCTGCGCGCCGGCTTGAAACCTGATCTTCGTCCGTGGCATCCACATATCACGCTGGCCCGTTGCGAGCGGATCTCCGAAGCAAGTCTGCGCCCGTTTCTCCGCGAGCACGAAGCCTTCGATCTCGGGATGGTTCCGATCACTGCCTTTGCTTTGAAATCGAGCCTGTTAACTCCAGCTGGCTCGGTTTACACGAATGAAGCCGTGGTCGTGGCAAGCTGAGTTCGCCTTGCAATCTGCGCCCAGCGTTTTATACCCGCGGGATGCATCGAACCCTTTTCATCCTCCTGAGTTGTTCGGTTTGCCTAACGACCAGTTTTGCGGCCGAGACGCCACCGACCATCATCGCGCTCAAGGCCGCGCGCCTTTTCGACGGAAAATCAAAAACCCTTCTTTCCAATGGAGTGGTCGTGGTCGAAGGGAACACGATCACTGCTGCGGGCAGCGGCGTTTCCATTCCCGAGAATGCCCAGATCATCGATCTCGGCGATGCCACTCTTTCCCCGGGGTTCATCGATGCGCACACTCATCTCACTTCCGATTTCTCCGGCAATTACAACGAGCGCAGGCTCCGGATGTTGGATGAAAATGTTTCGCAGCTCGCGCTCGAGATGATTCCCCACGCAC
>Ga0206945_1080_pt2 | contig 16772 bp, 15 predicted proteins | sample Alteio_BWOrgHeat_5_FD_152982 | JGI IMG/M metagenome (GOLD analysis project Ga0206945, IMG submission 152982) | Enriched cells from forest soil in Barre Woods Harvard Forest LTER site, Petersham, Massachusetts, United States -... | ecosystem: Environmental > Terrestrial > Soil > Temperate forest > O... | reverse complement strand
CGCCATTCAACACGATCTCGATGGCTTCTTTCTTCAGCCCGACCTTGTCGAGAATGTCCTTGAGGCGGGCGCCCTTCCAGCGCGCGCAGCCCATGGCGCCGTAGCCCCATTCCACCCCGGCGACGTGTGGCGCGAACAGGCCGCGCCGGTTGCCGGAGCATTGATTGACCGCGGCGATCTCAACCGCCGGCAGTTTCTTGAGATCGTCGAGGTTGATCTCGAGCGTGCCGTTGGCGCCCTCGCCTCCGATCGAAACCTTCCAGGTCTTGGCGTCCATCTCCGGAATCACGGCGTTGTGGTAGCGGACATAGAACGCATCGTTCGGCGTGATCGCGGTGCGGAAGTATTCGATCGGGGTCTCGTAGTTCGGCGGCCGGTAGCTCAGCTTGATGAGCGGCTTCTTGCCCGGCAGCGTGTCCATGATGACGTTGTCGCGCAGGCCTTGCGGCAGCGCAGCCGGAAGGTTGAGGCCCGCGGCCGTGGCTTCGGTCAGCGCCGGCAAGCCGCCTGCCATCGCCGCACCGGCAGCAGCTGTTCCTCCAACGAACGTACGTCGACTAACGTTCAGCATGCGTTTCCCCTCCGGTTATTTTCTTTGCGCAAGCAATGTTAGTCGCTGTCGCGGCAAAGCCCAATCGGATTTCGATCCTCCGCCACATGAACAAACAAGCCTTTGAAGGCCGGTGAAAAATCGCTACGGTGCTTCGAATCCGGGATTAGGAGATTTGGCTATGACCTACACGCTCGATCAGTATTCGGCCGATTGCCGTGCAGCGCTGCTGAAGGACCCCAGCCCAGCGGGTCGCGAGCTGGTGCGCCAATACACCGAAAGAGCCTGCACCGATCCGGAATTCGTCGCCAAGTACCTCGGCCCCGATGCGGATGCCGAACGGAGAATTCTGTACGAGGACCCCGACCTGCGCTTCTGCATTCTTGCGCATGTCTATAAGGGGGCGAAGAGCAGCTCGCCGCACGACCACGGCCCGAGCTGGGCGATCTACAGTCAGGTGACCGGCATCACCGAGATGACCGACTGGAAGCTGGTCGAAAAGCCCGCAAACGGACAACCTGGCAAAGTCGTGAAGGGGCGAACGTACGACCTCACGCCCGGCAAGGCTCACGTTTACAACGAGGGCGACGTGCACTCACCGCGGCGTGAGTCTGAGACCCGGCTGATCCGCATCGAGGGCCTCGACCTCACCAAGATCAAGCGTGATAAGTTTGAAATTGCGGCCTAAGGGCGTTCACGCCGCTGTTTTTTGAATTTCTGCGAACCGGTCAACATAACCCGGAAGCAGCTTGGGGAGGATGTCATGAGCGACCAAGGCTTCGATCGCCGTAACTTTCTGAAAGGCGCGGTTGTTGGCAGCGCGGCGGCTGCGGCCGGCACCGTTGCGGCCACGCCAACCGCCGACGCGCAGGCGCAAACCGCCGCGCCCGCAGCGGCTCCCGCAAGCCCTGCTTACGCGTTCCTGAACATCGAGGAGGCGGCGTTCGTCGAGGCGCTGGTCGATCACATGATCCCAGCCGACGATCTGACGCCCAAGGGCACCGACATCGGCTTGAACGTTTACATTGATCGGGCGCTGGCAGGCGGCTGGGGCAAGGGCGAACGTCTCTATATGCAAGGGCCGTGGAAGCGCGGCACGCCGAACCAGGGCTACCAGCTACCGCTGACGCCGGCCGCTCTCTACCGCGCCGGCATCAAGGCGACGAACGCGCATTGCCTCAAGACCTACGGCAAGCCGTTCGACGCCCTCAACGAGCAGCAGCGCGAGGAGGTGCTGGTCGGTCTGTCCACCGGCAAAATCACGTTCCCGGACGGCCTGCCGGTGCGGACGTTCTGGGGCACCATCTATCAGACTGTGATGGAGGGCATGTTCTCCGACCCGATCTACGGCGGCAATCGCGACAAGGCGGGCTGGAAGTTGATCGGGTTTCCGGGCGTCATCGCGGTGCACCGCGACAACGTCGAGAAGTACCGCGGCAAGAAATACACCGCCGAAATCCTCGGCATTGCGGACATGAGCTGAGGGAGGGCGGCATGGCAACGAAGCTGAAGGAAGTCGATGTCGTCGTCGTTGGTCTCGGCTGGACCGGCGGCATTCTCGCGAAGGAATTGACCGAAGCCGGATTGCAGGTGGTCGCGCTCGAGCGCGGCGCCCTGCCTGATCCGAGCAAGGACTTCGCAGTGCCGAACATCCGCGACGAGCTGCGTTATGTGGTGCGCCACGAATTGATGCAGAACGCCGCGCGCGACACCCTCACCATCCGCAACAACCCGACCCAGGAGGCGCTGCCGATGCGGCGGCTCGGGTCGTTCCTGCCGGGCGAAGGCGTCGGCGGCTCGGCCACGCACTGGAGCGGCCACACCTGGCGGTGGACCGATATGGAATTCAAGGTCCGCTCCATGTACGAGGAGCGTTACGGCAAGAGCTTCATCCCCGCCGACATGACGATCCAGGACTGGGGCATCACCTACAACGAGCTCGAGCCGTACTACGACAAGTTCGAATATACGGCGGCGGTCTCCGGCAAGGCCGGCAACCTGAAGGGTCAGATCCAGCCGGGCGGCAATCCGTTCGAGGCCCCGCGCGCCCGCGACTATGCGCTGCCACCGCTGACGCCGATTCTCTCCAGCGTGATGTTCGCAGAAGCTGCGAAGAACAACGGCTATCATCCGTTCCCGCGGCCGTCAGCCAACGCGTCGCGCGCCTACACCAACCCGGACGGCTCGAAATACGGCGCCTGCCAGTATTGCGGCTATTGCCAGCGCTTCGGTTGCGAGGCGAACGCCAAGGGCAGCCCGCTCGTTTCGGTGATCCCGATCGCCATGCGCAATCCGAACTTTGAGCTCCGCACCAATTCGTGGGTCACCAAGGTGCTGAAGGACTCCGACGGCAAGCGCGTCACCGGGGTGACCTACACCAATGTGCTGAACGGCGAGGAGTTCGAGCAGCCGGCCGGAATGGTCCTGCTCTGCGCCTACGCGATCAACAACGTGCACCTGATGCTCTTGTCCGGCATCGGGGCGCCGTACGATCCGGTCGGGCAGACCGGCGTGGTCGGCAAGAATTACTGCTACCAGAATGGCGTCGGCGCCACGCTGTTCTTCGAAGACAAGTCGTTCAATCCGTTCATCAGCGCCGGCGGCTCGAACGTGACGATCGACGACTTCAACATCAACTGGGATTTCGACCGCGGCCCGCACGGCTTTGTCGGCGGCTACAACGTCGCCGGCGGCTTCAACTCCGCGCTGCCGATCGGCTATCGGCCGGTGCCGCGCGGCACGCCACAATGGGGCAAGGGTTGGAAGACCGCCACCGCCAAGTGGTACCAGACCGCGATGACCATCAATGCCGCCGGCAGCGTCGCGGCGAACCGTTACAACTGCTTCGATCTCGACCCGACCTATCGCAACGCGTTCGGCCAGCCGTTGATGCGCATGACCTTCGACTACAAGGAGAACGAGCAGAAGATGGGCCGGCATGCCGCCGCGCTCGTCAACACCATCGCCAAGTCGATGAACCCGACGAAGCTCAACGAGGCGTCGGCGCGCCCCAGCTGGACCGTGGTGCCGTACCAGAGCACGCACAACACCGGCGGCACCATCATGGGCACCAATCCGCGCGACAGCGTCCTTAATAAGTATCTGCAGAGCTGGGATTGCCACAACCTGTTCGTCGTCGGCGCCAACGTGTTTCCGCACAACTCCTCGTACAATCCAACCGGACCGGTCGGCGCCCTCGCCTATTGGACCGCGGACGCGATCAAGAACGTCTACCGCAAGAACCCCGGCCCGCTGGTGCACGCATGAAGCTTGTTGTCCTGCTGATAGCATCAGCCACTTTGGCCGGCGCTGGAATGGCCCGTGCCGACGGCGACGCCGCGCGCGGTGAGAAGAAGTTCGAAGAGTGCGCCGCGTGCCACAAGGTCGAGCCCGGCGAGAACACCGTCGGACCGAGCCTGCATGGCGTGTTCGGCCGCAAGGCCGGAACGCTTGCGGATTTTCGCTATTCGCCGGCGCTCAAGCGCAGCGGCATCGTCTGGACCGCGGCGACGCTCGACGCGTACCTCGCCGACCCGCAGAAGGCTGTTCCCGCCAACCGCATGCCCTACGCCGGGTTGGCAGACGCCGGCGATCGCGCCGATCTGATCGCCTACCTGCAGAAGGCTTTCCAATAGCATCGGTGCGAAGCTATTCGTGGCTGGCCGTCGGCAACGCCATCCTCACTCCGCAAACCGAACGCCTCCGGAGGGCGACCTCGGTGAGCAGGGATGAACTGGCGCTTCGTTCAATCCCTCACCGTCGCGGTCGATGGCCGTGCTGATCATAGTCGAGACGGTTAAGATTTTGTGACGGGCAAATAAAGAACTGACAGTCAAGGGCACTTTGCGAAATTGCAACGCTCCCATGCCTCCGCGAATGGCAAAACCGACATGAGCAGCGGTTAGAATGCACCTTGCAGATTCGATAGGGAGGTAAAAAAAATGAAGGCCGTAATTGTTGCGCTTCTGGTCATGACCACTCCGGCGTATGCATTGGACCTTAACGACAACATGCAGGTGTGGAAGCGATCACCAAATGCACTGAGGGTAAAGCTTCTCAACGACCCCGCCGTCGCGAGCCAGGTGAAGACCAACCAACTTGGCGTGCTAGAATGCATGAACAAGGTGACCGACCCCAAGGTGCTATTGGAAAGAACGGTCAAAGAGGCGATCGACGACTGTACCAAGGGGTAGTTTGTTATCCCGTGGGTGCGGTGAGGCGACTGACGGTCAGCTCGAACGCGGCTGCCCTGCATCAATCCATGTCTGAAGCATCGTCGATTGCCTTGCGCAACCGGGCAACATCGGTGATCACCAGTGCGCCGCGCCGGCGCTCAATCATTCCCGTTCTTTCAAGCGACTTAAGCTCGCGCGCGACGGCCTCTCGCCTGATGCTCACGCGCGCGGCGATTTCGGTGTGCGCAGGCGGTGGCGACACCAATGCCTGTTTTGGGTTATCCGCGACAGGCCTCGCCAACCGCAGGATCTCAGCATAGATCCTGTACTTGGCATCCAGGTTTGCGAATTCGTTGACGCGGTTTGCCAGCGTCCGAATTTGAGATGCCAGCAAGGCAAGCAATTGATCGCAGACGTCGGAATGTGCGTGGATCATGGTGCGGAAGACAGACGCCGGCATTCGCGCGATCGTGACCTCCGTGAGCGCCATGATGCCGGAGGACCGCGGCAGCTTGTCGATTGCCGCAAGCTCTCCGAAATATTCGCCGGCTTTGATCTCGCGCAGGATGACCTCCCGCCCTGATGGCGCCTGCAGCTTCACGCAGACGCGGCCGCTCACCACAAAGAACACGTCGTTACCCTGATCCTGATAATCGATGATCCACTCTCTCGGTGCTGCCCGCCGCCAGGAGCATTGCGTATCCAAGCGCTGGATGTCCGAGGCGCTCAACGATCGAAAGAGTGTGTGTCTCGCAAGAGTTTCGACGTGGCGAGCCATACTGACTCTCTTGGATGTGAGCGCTGGAGCCCGAATGGCAAGTTGGGTTCTCAAGGCGGTCACCGAAACGAGAGATTCTTATCGCCGCGGTGCTGAGCGCGGCGCGGGTCGGACGGCTCGACTCGGAAACTCGGATTTGGTGAACAGACCGCATTACCGCCCGTTCCGCGTATTTCGCCGAGGCACGTTGCGAAGTCGGGCATATTGCAATTTTCGTAATAATCGCTGCCGCCGCCAAAACGCGCACACCAGGGGCTTGTCTGGTAGGCGTGGCTGCCGCGTGCGCTCGACACCAGAGCAACAACGCATAGTCCGGAAAGAATGATCTTCTTCATGCGTGACCTTTTCGAAATGATGGGTTCAAGGAGGGACTCCGTAGCCAGCGGAGGTTCGACACCTTGCCAGCGTATTTGCGGGGTTGTGGAGGAACCCCCGACGGGAACGATGGTGACAATTCCCGCCGGGGATTTGGCTTCGCGCGGTTCGATCGGGGGGATAGTTCAATCTTACAGCGCGAAGTTTCTCTGGATTCGGAATGCCGCGGATATGACGTCCTGGTTGCTCGCCTTGAACGGGCCGGCCGGTACGGTCCCATTCGCCGAGACGTTCACAGGTCCGCCGAAGCCTGAGTTGATGTGGTTGTAGAGGACGTCAAGGCCCAACTCGAGGCTTGAGGACACAGGCCGCCAGACTGTCCGCGAGCCGATCTGCCAGAAGCCAAAATTTGGACTGCAATTGCTGGGAGTGAACCCGCTAGCATTGGCAGATGATCCGGCGCCGCCAGCCGCGAGGCCTGCGCAAATCCTCGACGTGGCGTCGTCGCTGTAGGTGATCCTTTCGTAGCCGCCATAAAGCGACGTGCGCCATTTCGGCGTCCAGTTGTGCTCGATTCCCGCGGTGGCGCTCCACGCCGTCGTCAACGCGAGGTCGCTGCCAACGCCGCTGTAGACTGCATCGGTTACAAATCCAATTCCAAGGTTGCTGCCTTTGACGACGTTGAAGGTGCCTTGGCCCTGGCCGGCATAGGCCGACGCGCCTTTGGCATAGACCACCTGCCAGCCCAAGGTATCGCCCGAGGCTGACGGCAGATTGAGGACCGCGCCTCCAGCGAAGGCAAAGCCCAGCTTGTCGTCGGGATGTCCGAGCGATACCAGACCGCCCGCACCACCGCCGATTGCAAGAGCTCCACCGCCTCCCGCCGCTGTCGTGTTGGTCGAGTAGTAAGCACCTGAAACCTTTGCCAGGGCGACCGATGCCTGAGCCGTGCCCCACGCTTGGTCGAGTCGCAGATCGGCAACGAAGTTAGGCAATGTCTGTCCGGCCTGCGAAGTGAAGGTGCCGGTACCGAGATTTGCGGGCGCTCCGCCTGCGTTGTTATTGAGGTTGAGGAATCCGGCCGTGCCGATCGTGTTGACGACCGGCTTGCTGCGAGATGTGTGGTCCTCGGCGGACAGGGTGGCGGACCACCCGCTGCCCAGATCGGCGGTGTAAGCAAACAGGTTGATGCCCGTGCCGCCGGAATCGCTGCCGATGATGTTGGTCTGATAGGAATGCAGGCTGAAGCTGTAGATGTCGAAGAACGATACCGCCCGGCCCGCCGTCAAACCACCGAACTGGAGAAAGGCTCGGTCGATATAGGCAACGGCGTTGCTGCCCGAGTTCACGCTGTCACCAGTGCTCCATTGGATGCCGGTGCGTGAATAGGTCCGGAGCAGCCCGTATTCGGTTTGCTGGCGCGTATCGAATGACCATAGAAAGCGTGTGCGCTGCACCAGGGACTGGGATTCACGATTGTTGACGTTGTCCCGGTTGTTGGTGGACCCCGGCCCCACGGCCGGCAACAGCGTACCGGCCGCGTTGACGTCGGCCTCGGCCCGAAGATAGCCGCCAACCTTGATGCAGATATCGGTCCCCGGGACGAAATAAAAGCCAGCGCCATACAGCGAGCAGACTTTTACATATTCGACGGGCTTCGCCTTGGTCGGCAGATCTGCGGCTTGTAGCGAACCAAACGTCGCAAGACATGACGCCCCTGCGAAGAGAGCGTGCTTGATATTCCTCATCATAGTCCTCCGCTTGTTGAGGAGCTTCCGCGGGTCTTGCACTGCCCGTGAATGTCGCCCCATCGCCCACTCTTCGAGGCCTGCGGCCTGAGAGCGGGACGAAGCTGACAGCGGAGGACTTCAGTTTCGAATCACGAGGTTTCGTTCAGATGCTTGGAATGTCTGACGGCGTGTTGCGGAAGATGTGAAGCAAATCCGGGAATAAATTTCTGCGTGCTTGAGACGCCTGATCCGACATGCGCTTGCTCAGAAGAGTGCGTATGTATGCATCACGAAATGTTCGCGCGCGGACCACGTCGCAAAAAATTCCATCTTTGTTTGCATGCCTGCGTGTGCAGCAACGAATGAAAAGAGCGTTTCGGTGTACCGAAACGGCGCAAATCTCTGTTGAAAAAACCACTGCGCAAAATTTATTCCCGAGCCAAGACAGATTCTTGGAGCCGGGTTTTCCCGTTGCGTCGTCCCAGCGGCGAAGCTGAAGTTTTTTGATACGGCGGGAATAAGCCGCGCCTTGGATCGATCCTTCTGTGGCGAGAGACTTATGCGGCGCGGGCGGCGAAATTGCGGCCCGCTACAGGTATGGCGCTGCGAGATCGGCATTGATCGAGGATTGTATGAAAAATCTAGCGGCGGCTGGACCGGACGGACTTGCCGGCACTGCGCGGCGGACGGCGGAGTGACCGACCAGGTAAACCGTTCGATCAGATCGGCTAGGCTCGGCACCGGGCTCGTTCTTTTTGCGTACGCCGCTTCGCATCTGGTCAATCACGCTCTGGGTATCCGCTCGCTGTCGACGATGGAGGCGGGGAGCGCGGTCTTGCTTGGCCCATGGCAGGCACAAGCTGGGTTGTTCCTGCTGTATCCTTCGTTTCTCCTGCATGGATGTCTTGGTCTCTATGCTTTGCTGAGGCGGCGCCATTTGCGTATGCCGGCTTCGGAAGCATTCCAACTCACGACTGGCCTTGCCATCCCGCTGTTGCTCATCCCCCACGCCGCCGGCATTCGCCTCGGATACTCCATCCAGGGAATGGAGTTCGGTTATGGACGCCTGCTTTATCAGTTCTGGGTCGTCTCACCGGACTTCGCCCTGCCGCGGCAAATCCTGCTGCTGGTCATTGTTTGGATTCACGGCTGCATCGGGCTCCGCTCATGGTGGCGAACGATGTCCTGGTACTCGCGCGCTGTGCCTGCGCTGGCGTCCTTGGCGACGCTCGTTCCCGTGCTGGCGCTGCTCGGCTTGATCAACGCAGGCCTCGACATTCGTGAAGCCGCGCAGCACGGTGAATTGAGCGTTACTCTTGTTGCTTCGAACGGAGAGACCGTCGACCGCATTGTGCAGGCCATTCTGGCCGTTTACGTCGGCGCGGTCGCGGCCATATTGTTTACGCGCGCCGTGATGAACTGGGGTGCAAGACAGTTCTCCGCAATCCGCGTAACCTATCCAGGCGGTCAAATCGTTTCTGTGCCGCTCGGGTTTACCGTCTTGGAAGCGAGCCGATGGGCCGGAATTGCGCATGAATCCGTCTGCGGAGGCCGGGGCCGGTGCTCGACCTGCCGGATACGAATCGTGCAGGGCACTGGCAATTTGCCGCCGCCGGACGAACTGGAAGCTCGTGGCCTCGGCCGGCTTGGCACAATGCCGAACATCCGGCTCGCCTGTCAGTTAAGACCGCGCGGCGACCTTACCATCGAGCCGCTCGTCCGCCCACGAGCAACCAGTGATGTCGACGCGATTCGCTTCGATGCCGCCATAGGCGGAAGCAAGGAGATCGACATCGCAGCGATGTTCGTCGATCTATGGGGCTCGACCGAATTGGCGACCGGACGGCTTCCGTACGACGCCTTGTATTTGTTCGATCGTTACATCCAGGCAGTGAGCGGTGCGATACGCACCCACAAGGGCCACGTTACGAGCGTTGCCGGCGATGGCGTCATGAGCGTGTTCTCGATGCATGCCGGAGCCGGAGTGCGTGATGTGCTTCGCTCCGTTCTGGACATCTGGAAGGACCTGGAGAAGCTCAACATTGAGCTGGCAGATGATCTACCCAAGCCGCTGAAGGTCGGCATCGGAATACACGTCGGTACCGCGGTGGTGGGCTGGATCTCGGATGGTGTGTCGCAATCTCTGCAATTCCTTGGCGACACCGGAAATGTCGCAGCTAAGCTCGAACGCTACACGAGGAACCTGCAATGCACGCTGGTCGTGTCCGAGGCAACGCTGCGTGCCGCCGGTATATCACCGGCGCTGGAGCAGACAACAGTGAGCATTCCCGGCCGAGAGCATTCGCTGCGGGTCGCACTCATCAAGCAACGCGGCGATCTTGAAAGTCTGTTGGCGCTGTTACCCGCGACCTGATCGACGTGTGCGATTTCACACGGGTCGCTTTCCTTCACGCTCCTACCTTCCGAATGCCAGATGTCAGCCGACATCGATAACGGAAGGAACCCAGACCATGCTGATCTCCAAGAAGCTCAAGCTCTCCACTCTCCACGCAGCGGCCTTACTTCTCACGCTGGCTATGCCCACCCTGGTGCTGCCGGCCTCCGCCCAGTCGTCGCGCTACGACGCTGGAATGGGCGATAACCATCAGCCACGCAAGCGCCCGGTTATTAGCCAGGCCGCTCGAAACGCTTCCGACATGGAAATCGGCTCGAGCTTCGGTATCGATCCGAACAGCCCGCAGGCCACCGGCGGCGGCAGTCTCGGTTACAATCGGAAGCTGCTCGAATACTAATGCCGTCACGAAATGAGAAGGAGGGGCGCGCTCCGCCCCTCCTTCTCGTCTTTTCCGGTGCCGAAACGATGCACCTCACCTACAAAATGTCAGGAGCGTGTGACGCCGTTATCAACCTCGAAGGTGTGCGAATTCGCACGCATGCTCTTGCGGGACGAAACTACGTTTCAGCCACCGGATGTCGAAGACATCCAACAGCAGCAGGAGACTTGCAATGAACTCACAGCTCAAGATACTCGCCGTTATCTCATGGACGATGATCGTTTCGTCCACCTCGAGCTATGCGCTCGATCGCGGCGACGATGCGCATCCGGCGGCAAAGGTGCGCGATAGCGTGCCGTACAACGCGCGGGCCGAGGGCCGATTTGTCCCAGGTGAAGATTCTTTCTTCACGCCGTTGATGCGGGCCGAGCCGTTCACCGCGGCCGAGAAGCGTACCTTTCAAACCCCGATCGGCAAGGAAGTGGACGGTTGGTGATCTGACGCGAGACTTGCAAGCGTCGGTTTTGGTATCGCGTCGTCGCGGCGTCGAGTCACAACTCGGCGCTGCGACTGCATCGCTCGGCAGCTCAACGAACGACCACGTGAGACCCTGAAATACGAGACGCCGGCAAGAAATTTAACGCCTGTGCTGCGTCGACCGGTTGAGCTGGCACCCGAAAGCGGCCATTCAAAGGATCGCTTGCCGCTACCCCTCACCGCACCTTAAACACCAGCTTGCCTCGGAAGTGACGCGCCTCGCTCACCCGCAGGGCTTCGACGGCTTCGGACAGTTTGTAGAGCGTGACCTCGGGCGACCGGATGACCCCTTTCTGGTAGAGCGCGGCGACACGGTCGAGATGCGGCCGGTCGCGGCCGACCGCCGGCCGCAAAGCCGTCACGTCGCTGCGCTCGGGCGTCGGCGCCTTGGCGCCGGACGCGATAAACGCCGCGCGCCCGCCGGGCTTGAGAACCTCGAACGACCGCGTCGCCACGTCGCCACCCACGGTATCGAATACCGCATCGCAGTTGCTCACGACCTTGGCGAAGTCGGTGGTGTTGTAATCGATGACCTGATCGGCGCCGATGTCGCGCAGATAGGGCAGGTTGGCGGCGCTGCCGGTGGTGATGACGCGGGCGCCGAGATGCTTGGCCAACTGGATGGCGAAGCTCGCCACCCCGCCGGCGCCGCCCTGGACCAGGATCGTCTCACCGGACTTCAGCTTCAACGAGTCCTCCACCGAACAGAGCGCGGTGAGACCGGTGAGCGCCAGCGCCGCGGCGTCGACATATGACAGGCCGCTTGGCTTCTTGGCGACGATCGCCGCGCCGATCGCAATCTTTTCGGCATAGGCCCCTTCCCGGCCCGCCTCCAGAACGCCAAACACTTCATCGCCAATGCGCAGATCGGCGACGCCGTCGCCCACCGCACTCACCACGCCGGAGAAATCGCGGCCGAGCACCAGGGGAAACGCCGGCTTGCCGTAGTGCCCGGCGCGCACCTTCCAATCGGCGCCGTTGACGCTCGCGGCCAACGCATCGACGACAACCTGGCCGGGCGCTGCGGTCGGATCGGGAAGATCGCCGTATTTCACGACCTCCGGCCCGCCGAATTGTTCAATGTAAACAGCCTTCATGACATCCAAGCCTTTGCGATGTGACGGGATTGGTGAAATCCGCGAAGATGGCCGGATGTTAGCCGGCATTCCGGAGATTACCAGGGATCGGCATCAGTGGGGAGGCAACAATGGGTACCGAAAGTCCGGACCAGGGAAGCATGGGCGAAGACTCGACGATGGGACCGCAAGCTCCGCCCGATCGCGAGCCCACCAGGCGTGACGTCTTCAAGGCGGGCCTATCGATCGCCGCCGGCGCCGGAGCGCTGCCGCTTGTTACGAGCAACGCCGCCTCGCAAGTCCGGGATACCGATGGCGTCACGCTCGATCGATTGACGCGAGCCGGCCGCGATCCGAAGCGCCGCATCCTGTTGAAGGGCGCCACCGTCCTTTCGATGGATTCAACCGTGGGCGATTTCGTTCGCGCCGACCTGTTCATCGACGGCAAGAAGATCGCGGCGGTCGGACCGGACCTGAGCTCCGCCGCGGATGACGGCAACGCAATTGTCATCGACGCCAGCAACAGCATCCTGATTCCGGGAATGATCGATTGTCACCGGCATTCCTGGGAGGGCCAACTCCGCGGCGTGATCCCCAACAGCGCAACGATCGGCGACTATATGAGCGCGACGCACCGTGGGTTTGCGCCGCACTACCGGCCCGAGGATATGTATGCCGGCAACCTCATCACCGCGCTCGGCTGCATCGACGCGGGCATCACGTGTCTCATCGACAATTCGCACAACTCGCGCTCGGCGGCTCACTCCGATGCGGCCGTGCAGGCCCTGTTCGATTCCGGCATCCGCGCCGTACATGCGTCCGGTGCGCCGACATTCGGCGAGTGGGACAGGCAATGGCCGCGAGACATCGAAAGGCTGCAGCGGAAATTCTTCGCCTCGGACGATCAGCTCGTAACACTGCGGATGTTTTCGCGGGGCCTCGTCAAAGAGGACTGGGAGACGGCCCGCCACCTCGGACTTTGGCTGTCGATCGACGGCGCCGGTGCGCCGAATTCCGCCCAGACGCTGCAGGAGTTTCAGCGATCGGGGCTGGTCGACGAACGCCATACCATCAATCACGGCTACGGCCTCCCCGATGCGAGCTGGGAGATCATCCACGACAGCGGCATGGCGGTGAATGCCTGTCCCCGATCGGATTCCCAATGGGCGCTTGGGACTGCGACCATGGGGCTGCAAGGGGCGCTGAGCCACGGCATCAGGCCCGGCCTCAGCGTGGACAACGACACCGCCTACAGCACCGACTTGTTCACGGAAATGCGGGTCGCGTTTCACCTGCAGCGGTGGGCCGCGCACGGCGCCAGGGTCAGACAGGAACCGAACCCGCCCGCCCCGCTGACGGTCCGCGACATGCTCGAATTCGCCACCGTGCGCGGCGCCCAGAACGCCGCGCTCGGGAATAAGATCGGAACGCTGACGCCCGGCAAGGAAGCCGACATCGTCGCCATCCGCACCGATGCCATCAATACGATGCCGTTGACCAATGCGGTCGGCACCGTCGTGTCCCACGCGCACGCCGGAAATGTCGACATGGTGTTCATCGCCGGAGCGGCGCGAAAATGGCGGAACAGCTTGGTCGGTCATGACCTGGCCAAAGTCCGCGAGCGGGTGCAGCAATCGCGGGACTATTTGTTCGCTCGTCACGGTTACAAACTTGATGTTCTGGCTTAGGGCAGAGCCGTCATCGCCCGCGAAGGCGGGCGATCCAGTGGTCGCAATCGAGTCGTTTGATCGAAGAGGCCAAGCGAACTGGGCTGATCTTTATCTGTCAAACGTGCGACTGTGATTACTGGATGCCCCGCCTTCGCGGGGCATGACAAAAGCGGGTGCTGCGGCAGGGTCACATGGGCAATCAACTTCTTCTGGTTGGCAGCGTTCCTCTCGACAGTGTCGAAGAGGTCATGCGCACATTTGGCGCGCCGCTCGGCCGCTACCTTCCGGCCATGCCGGACGGCGAGGTCGGCGAGCGGCGGTCGTGGGTCAACCGCTTCTCCTATCTGCTGTTCAACGGGCACGCCGATCTCGAGACGCTGCGGCGGCCGCCCAAGATCGACGGCGTCGAGCAGCTGCTGCCGATGAAGCGCAGCGAGGGTTGGCAGTTCCGCGTCCGCCCCGGCGTGACGCAGGTGCGCTTCGGCCTGCCGGGTCTCCGGCTCGGCTATGCACGCGACGCGACCAGTTCGTATTTCGTCTTCCGGACGCTGCGCGAGGCGGGAATCTTGCCGGCCGACCTGCGCTTTCAAGTCTCGATCCCGATGATCAACAGCGTGGTCCGCCCGCTCTATTTCCCCGAGCCCGGCGACATCGACAAGGTTCGTCCGGGATTCGAGGAGGCGCTGGCGGCCGAGCTCGCGGTTATCGTGCGCCGCATTCCGGCAAAAGACCTCGCCATCCAATGGGATCTCGCCGGCGAGCTGTTGGCGGTCTACGGCCAGCCCGACAATCCGCCGAGCGAGGCCGCGATCGAGAAGCATGTCGCCCCGGTCCGGCGGCTGTCGGCACTGCTGCCGTCCGACGCCGCGCTCGGCTTTCATTTTTGTTTCGGGACCTTCGGCGGATGGCCGGCCTTCGCGCCGGCGGATCTGGGGCGCGCCGTCGAGTTGATCAATGCGTCGGTTGTCGCCGCCGGGCGGCGGGTCGACTGGATTCATGTTCCCACTCTCGACCGCGCGGATGAGTCATTCTATGCCCCGCTCGCGCGTCTCGAACGGGGCGACGCGCGCCTCTATCTCGGAATGATCCACAGCATGGGTAGCTTTCGCGAGCGGCTGTCGGTGATTCGCAAGTTCGTGCCGGATTTCGGGCTGGGCGCCTATTGCGGCTTCGGCCGCACGCCTGCCGAACAGCTGCCGCACGTGCTGGCGGATCACCTCAAGGCTGTCGAACTGCTCAACGCCGCATAGTTCAGTCAGGCCGGCGTCAACGGTTGACAACAGACCAACACATTCGAAGCAGAGGGGGCGAACATGGTCCATAAAATCTCATGGTGCGCGGCAGCGGCCGCACTGGTTTGGGCGACATCGATCGTGCGCGCGGAGGAGCCGGTCCTGCGCATCGCCAAGCAAGGCAGCATGGAAGCCGGCGGCAAGACCATCGATTGCGTCACCAACGACGGCGGCGACGCGAACAGCAAGCGTTGGCCCAGTGGCCACGTGGTGGTCGATCAGGTCTACGCGAGTTTTCAATACCCGGCTGACCAGCGCTACCCCTACCCGATCCTCTTCAATTCCGGCGGCGGCCATACGGCGCGGGTTTACGACACCACGCCCGACGGTCGCGAAGGCTGGCTGACGCTGTTCGTTCGCGAGGGCTTTGCGGTCTATGGCGTCGACCGGCCGAACACCGGCCGCTCGGGCACCGACATCTGCAAGATCAACGCGGTGAAACTCGGCAGGGCGCCCATCGGGGAGTTGCCCGCGATCAACCGTTACGCCGCGGAGTCATCCTGGGTGACCTTCCGTTGGGGCCCGAAATTCGGCGAGCCCTACCCCAACACGCAATTCCCGGTCGCGGCCGCCGAGAACTATTATCCGCAAACGATCAGCACCTACCGCGACCCGCAAGAGACACAAAAGTCGGTCGCGGCGTTTGCCGCCTTGATCGACAAGATACCGGAACCGGTCATCATTCAGAGCTGGTCGTCTTCCGGACTGCTCGGCTATCTGACCGCAGTCGAGCGATCTGACCGCGTCAAAGCGATCTTAGCGGTGGAAACCTCCGTCACGGCTTTCGACAACATTCCAGCCGAAGGTCGGCAAAAGCTCGCCAGGATTCCGATCTACATCGTGATCGGCGATCACGCGCAGGATCGTGTTGACGCGTCGCGCAAATTTCAGAAAGAGATGGCGGCGATCGGTGGCCAAGTCACGGTCGACGTCTTGCCTGAAGCCGGTATCTATGGAAACGGCCACACCATGATGCTCGAGAAAAACAACAAACAGATCATGCACCGTATGATTGCCTGGCTCGAAGGCAATGTGTTCAAACCGAAATAGCGCTACGAGCACGGAGCAGTATGATGCGTCAGTCTATCTGCATTGCGTTAGCGGTTTGCACAATGGTCGCGATCACACCGGCCAAGGCTGATCCGATCACAACGTCCGCCGGACAGGTCACGGGCGTTCTGCTGTCGGACGGCGCCGTGCGAGCCTACAAGGGCATTCCCTTCGCCAAGCCACCGGTCGGCGACTTGCGATGGCGCGCGCCGCAACCTGCCACGCCGTGGAGCGGCGCGCTGGTTGCGGACAAATTCGGCGCCATATGCGCGCAGCCCGATCCGCTCGGCGGCAACTCGATCTTCACCCAATTGTTCTTCACACCGATCGAGCCGCGCAGCGAGGACTGCCTGTACCTCAATGTGTGGACCAAGGCGTCTCCAGGCGAGCGGCGACCCGTCATGGTGTGGATCCCCGGCGGCGGCTTTCGCGGCGGGTCGGCGGCGGGTGCGATGTACGACGGCGCGGCGCTCGCCAAAAAAGGCGTCGTTCTCGTGTCTTTCAACTACCGCCTCTGGAAGTTCGGCTTCCTGGCGCTGCCGGAGTTGTCGAAGGAATCCGACCACCACGTCTCCGGGAACTACGGACTGCTCGACCAGATCGCGGCGCTGCGCTGGGTGAAGGACAATATCGCGGCGTTCGGCGGCAATCCCGACAACGTCACGATCTTCGGCCAGTCGGCGGGGTCGTATAGCACCAACTACCTGATGTCGTCGCCGGTGGCGAAGGGACTGTTTCACCGCGTCATCGGTGAAAGCGGCGGCGCCTTCGCGCCAACCGCCCCAGGCTCTCCGCTCGGGCGAACTCAGCTGACGCTTGCCGATGGCGAGGCCATGGGCTCGAAGCTCATGGCCGCTCTAAAAG
>Ga0206945_1127_pt1 | contig 16810 bp, 18 predicted proteins | sample Alteio_BWOrgHeat_5_FD_152982 | JGI IMG/M metagenome (GOLD analysis project Ga0206945, IMG submission 152982) | Enriched cells from forest soil in Barre Woods Harvard Forest LTER site, Petersham, Massachusetts, United States -... | ecosystem: Environmental > Terrestrial > Soil > Temperate forest > O... | reverse complement strand
ACCGGCGGCGGTGGAGGAATTATGCAGGCCGTCGCGCAAGAAGGCATAAAACGAGACAGTATTACGGTGGGCATCTTCAATACACACGACGAGACGGCCAACCGGAATATTTATACGGTTGGGTTTACAACGGGGATGCTTGAGGGCGGCCCGGAATACATATTGCCTCTATGTTCCGATATTATCATCGCCGTCAGTGGCGGCGGTGGCACTTTAAATGAACTGGCCGTAGCTTATCGCAACTGCGTACCGGTTATTCTCCTTAAGGGATTTGGTGGATGGGTAGATCGACTCATTCCTATGCTTTACGAAGGAAAATATCTCGACGAACGCAAGCGTATTCCCTTTTTCATCGTTGAATCTGCCGAAGAGGCTGTCGCAACCGCTCTAAAAGAAGGGCAGATACGATTGAAGTCCTTTGTCCAAAAAGGAAAAAAAGATCACAAGAAAAACAACAACAAATATTCCGGCATGAGAAAAATTGATCTTTTTAAACAGACATAAAACAACATAAGCCCAGGAAAGCGTCTAATCTGAACTTGCCATTAAGCCGCCAAAACGCTTCCACCACCCAGCCGTGGTTCCAGTTTCGCCGCACCGATCACCTCGCACACGCAATCGGCGAGGCTGTCCGCGGCAGTGATACGGCCCCAGGAGCGGGCAGCAGCAGCCGTTTTGACCAGGGTTTCTGGCAGAACCATCAGCGATTCAAGACGCACCGCCAGGGCCTCAGGCGTAAAGGCCTGTTCGGGAATCAGCCAGCCACCGCCCGCTTCGGCCACGGCTTCGGCATTCGCGGTTTGTTCACCCGCATGACCATGCGGAAACGGCACAAGGATCGAAGGTCGGCCGATAGCGGTTAGTTCGGCAATCGTTGAACCGCCGGCCCGGCAAATCACAATTTGTGCCTGGGCCATACGTTCTGGCACGTCATTGAAGAAAGGTGAAAGCTCTGTCTCAACGCCGGCGCCAGCGAAGGCAATACGCGCCATCTCCAAATCATCCTTGCGGCATTGTTGTGTAATGACCAGACGACGGCGCAGATGTTCGGGCATCAGCATCAAGGCCTGCGGCACGACAGTGCTAAATACTTTGGCGCCAAGGCTGCCTCCCAGAACCAGAATACGCACCGGTCCATCATCGGTGAGCGGCACATAGGGCGTGGCGCGGAAGGACGCGAAGGCCGGGCGTACCGGATTGCCCGTCTGCACCAAGCGCACATTGGGCCCAGGCTTGAGGCCGGCGACATGCGGGAAAGACGTGGCGACGATTTTCGCCTTGTTCATCATAACACGATTGGCTCGACCGAGGACAGCGTTCTGCTCATGCAGAACGATCGGAATATTCATCTGCGCCGCGGCGTATAGCGCTGGGACAGATGGATAGCCACCGAAACCGACGATCGCCGCCGGCCGTAATTTGTGCAGCCGGTTGCGCGCTTGCAAAACACCAATACCCATTTCAAGGATGCTACGTACCTTGCGGATAACGCCTTTGCCGAGGCTGCTGGCACGGGTGCGATAGACGGGGATCGGCAGATCGTCGCTGAACGTGCCGCCGCGTTTATCGGTCATAAGCACAACGCGCAGCCCGCGGCCCAGAAGCTCCCGCCCCAGAGCTTCAGCAGGAAACACATGACCGCCGGTACCGCCGGCGGCAACGACAACCAAAGGTGATAATTGTTGACGACGCATGGGCGAATTAGAGCGCCGGAAAGAATCCGTTGCAAGCATAATTAAACATCATAATACTCGGGACATCGAAAAAAATGGGTATGGGTATGAGATCGGAAGAGTTCTGGGATCGTTACGATAAGGAATTCCGACCCCAGTTGGCGGCGCGTGCCGGAACTTTCGCAAAAATATTTGAATATCTCGATCGGTTCGAGCGTCCAGTTGGCATCATTGAGACCGGCTGCACGCGGGCAAAAGGGAACTGGGCTGGCGACGGCGGCAGTACATTTCTTTTCGACACCTATGCCGAATTTCATCCTGGCACAACGGTTTACAGTGTCGATATCGATGAAATCGCTACCTCCCTATGCCGCGCCAATGTCAGCACGCGCGTCAAAATCCATACCGGCGATAGCGTGATGTTTCTGAAATCGCTGGCCGAAAAACCGCCACAGGATCTTCCACATCTTGATCTTCTCTATCTCGATTCCTACGACATTGATTTCAATAATCCTCACCCGAGCGCCTTTCATCATATCAAGGAGTTGCTGGTCGTTTCTCCCTTGATACATGCAGATACGCTTGTCGTGATCGATGATTCACCACCTTCGGCTTCAGGCTTTTTTATTGCGCAGAACGCCTTTCAGCCTACCACACCGGTGGTCATCGGCGGCAAGGGCAAATACGTCGCGGAATATGCCGAGCATATCGGCGCAGAAAGGTATTTCGTCGGCTACCAATGTGGCTGGACGAAGCTGAAGGCTTAATCGTCGTTCAGACCAAACCTTTTGCGCGTCAAGGCCAACAACATTCCCATCCCCAACGCCAGAGCCCATAGCGATGAGCCACCATACGAGATAAACGGCAGCGTCATGCCTTTAGCGGGCATGAGGCGTAAGGTCGAAGCCATGTTGATGATCGCCTGCAGCCCGAATTCGATCAGCAGCCCACTGGAAGCCAGCACGACGAACAGATTATTCTCCTGCCGTAAGCGCAGAAAACCGCGAATGACAATAAAGGCGAACAGACCGACAATCACCAGGCACCACAACAGACCCAGTTCTTCGCCCGCAACGGCAAAGATAAAATCCGCGTGGGCATCGGGGATCGACATCTTGACCGTACCCTCACCGGGCCCGGTGCCAAACAAACCACCATTCATGAAGGCATCCAGCGCGCGATCGACCTGATAGGTATCACCGCTATGGCTGAGAAAACGATCGAGGCGCGAAGCGAAATGCGGCAGCGTGTAATAGGCGGTGAAGAGCCCCATCATACCAGCGGCCGCAAAAGCACCGACCAGAGCCAAGGGCAAACCGGCCAGAAAAAACTGCCCGAGCCAGATGGCTGCCACCAGAAAGGTCATCCCAATATCGGGTTGGATGACCAAGAACATCACGATCAGCATGAAAAGCAGCACGTTGACGCTGAGCGCCGGAAAACCCCTGCGTTCACATTGACGTGAAAACAGCCACGCAGCGGTGACGGCGAATAACGGTTTGACAAATTCCGATGGCTGCATCGAAAGACCAGGAATGTGGATCCAGCGCACGGCGCCTTTGATTTCAACACCAATAAATGGCGTGATCATCAGCAAGGGCAGAAACACCGCCAACAACCCTGCGGCAAACCAACGCAATTTGCGGGGTGGCATCAGCGATATGGCAAAAATGCCCAGCAGCGCTGGCACCAGCATGATTAGATGCCGCTCGACAAAATAGAAATTATCAAGCCCGTGTTTGACGGCAACCGCCGGCGTGGCGGCCTGGATCAGCAGAATGCCGAACCCCATGATCGCCATCAGCGCGAGCAACGTCCAACGGTCAACCGTCCACCACCAGCGGCCAAGTACGGATCGATCGGAACGGGCGAGAGAGATCATGAGATTTTGTTAACCTTAGCTGTCCCCAGATATTAGACCATCATTCCAGCAACACAATGCGTTGACTTGCCGTACCGAACAGGGGAAACTTTAAAAAAGTCGTTCGATGAGTGTTTCATAAGGAAAATATAATGTCGATAGAAGAAACGATCACAGGATTGGTGAGTAATAGACGCTATATGGATTGTCCGCCTCAAAAAAGCATAGCGCGGCGAAAAGCCAACCTATATCTCACGCCAAATGCTGCTAAGCCACGCGAACAGCTCTTGTTAGAATTTGATGATAGCGGAAGAGATTCCACGGAAACTACTTCCCAAAAGCATGGCAACCTGATCAGCAAAAGAGTTGAGGTAACAGGTATTCATATAGGGAGAAACTTTCACGTAAAGACTTATCGGATAATTGCGGTTCTGTAAGCTTTAGCTGACGATAAAGATTGCGCCAACTCTCCAAAAATCCGGCCACGTTCTTCAAAATTGGCGAACTGGTCCCAGGAGGCGCAAGCTGGTGACAACAGAACCACTGCACCAGGTTTCTTTTGTTGCCAGGCCGTTGCAGCGGCTTTCTCTATGGCGACATCCAGCGTCCCGCATTGCGTATAGGGGATCTTTCCTTCGCACCATCGCCCGAAACTTTCGGAAGCCTCGCCGATGATGAAGGCCTGGCGGATGCGCGGTGTGAATTCTTCCAACCCATTCAATCCACCCTCTTTCGATCGACCGCCGATGATCCAATAGATATTGTCATAGCAGGCCAGCGCCTTGCCGGCGGCATCGGCATTGGTTGCTTTGCTGTCATTGATAAAACGCACACCGTCGATCTCGGTAATCAATTGCTGGCGATGTGCAAGGCCGGGAAAAGTCTTCAGCCCTTCAACAATCTGTTTTGTCGGGATACCGACGGCACGGCAGGCCGCGAAGGCCGCGCATGCATTCTGTGCGTTATGTTTACCGGGCAAGCTCTTGAACGCGCTCAGGCTAGCGACGAGTCCGCCTTCTTCCTCGCCAGTATAGGCGAATATCTGCTGGCCTGCAGTCATCACGCCCTGCGCGACGGGATGCTGCACCGAAATTTCCTCAATGCGGATATTTTTCTTTTGCCGCGCCCTGATCATCAAGGCACGGGTCTCCAAATCGTCGCTGCCGATAACAAGTACCTGCGGCGCGTCCGTTTCAAAAATCCGTGCCTTGGCATCGATATAGCCCTGCATGCCGCCATGTCGTTCGATATGATCCGGCGTGATGTTCAACAGGACTGAAACATTCAGCCGGTTATGCTGAATCAGTTCCAATTGATAAGACGATAATTCAAGGACATAGACACCATCTTTACCAAGCGGCTCGAAGGACAGAACAGGCGTGCCGAGATTGCCGCCGACCTGAACCTTTCGTCCAGCTGAGGCCAGAATATGTCCGATCAGGGCGGTTGTTGTCGATTTCCCGTTGGTACCGGTGATGCCTATAGTGGTCGCCTCCGGGCAGGCACGGAACAAAAGCTCTACATCGCCGATCACCGGCACTTGCGTAGCACGGGCGTGCATGACTGCCGGATGCGGCTTGGGATGCGTATGCGGAATGCCCGGCGAGAGCAATAGCGCCGCAAAACCCTCAAGATTGATTTGACTGAGATCGGCCACTTCATAACCGGCGTGAAGCGCTTCGACGCGCGTATCCGGGCCATCATCCCAAACGACGACATGCGCCTTACTGGCACGCAAACTTGCCGCTGTCGCCAGCCCGGTTTTGCCCAAACCGAGTACGGCGTATTTTTGTCCTTCAATTCCGGAAAGCGTAATCATTTAGAATTCCTTGAGTCAAAAAATTCCTTTGGTCTATTAAATTGCCATGGCTCACGAACATTGCATTTGTGGATTTCGACAGACTTCCATACATCCCCAGTCATATAGGGTTCTTTGGCGAGCCAGCCTTGAAGTTCCTGTTCGGAAGAAAAATCCATCAAGAGCATGGAACCTTTCATTTTACCGTCGTCATCCCATAAGGCGGCGCCGTACCACATATTGCCTGAGGCAACCAGTTCGTCGCCAAGGGCCAAATGTGCAGGACGTGCGGCTAAGCGTCGGTTAAGTGCTTCGCTATCCGTGCCGTCCATTCCAATGACTAGAAATTGCATGCGTTTTTTCCCTCTTTGGCAGTGCCAATAACATTAGCAGCTAAACCGGGTGGCGCGGTAGGGGGTCGGATCGCAAAATGGCTTTTCTCCACACATCATTTCGGCCAGAAGCCGAGCGGAAGACGGTCCTATCGTCATGCCCGAATGGCCGTGACCAATATTAAGCCATAATCCCGGATGCCTGGGAGCAACGTCAATCACGGGACGTGAATCGGCAAAGCACGGACGATTGCCGCACCACGCGTGGGGCTCTAGCAGTTCACCGAGTGGAAAAAGCTGCCGCGCATAAGGCAAGATATCCGTGAGTTGCGCCGGGTTCGGCATTACATCTAGATCGGCAAACTCGGCACCTGTATCCAGCCGCAGCCCCTGCTCCATTGGTGCCAGTACATAGCCAAACTCTATATCCGTAAAAGCATGCTTGAAACTTGCGCCGTCGGCGGGGGCAAAATGCTGGTGATAACCGCGTTTGATACCCAGCGAAAAATGATAGCCAAGTGGCTTAAGAATATCGGTCGCCCATGGCCCGGCGCAGACAACCACTTCCGTCGCATCGCTAACCCCGACGGAAGTTTCAAGGCGCCAACCCTCATTTGTCGTGATCCGCCGCACAGCCGCCTGCATGAATATGCCGCCCTCGCGAACAAAGCGCTGCGCATAGGCTGCCGTCACCACGCCAGGATCCGTGAAGCGCGCGCTTGAGATCCATCGCACCGCTTTGTAAAAAACAGGTTTCAGATGCGGCTCCAGATCGGCCATTTCCTCTGGGCCTGTAATATCAAAAGGCACGGCCATTTCCTTGGCAAAAGCAAATTCCCATGCGCTAGCATCAAAGGATTTTTTACTGCGGTAAATTGCGATGCGTCCGGCCGCCGATAAGTGATGTGCGACATCCGTACCGCGCATCAACACACGATGCTCGTCGAGCGCAGAAGCATTCAGGGGCCGCATCAAGCGGCCATTGGTGCGCCGTCCTTCTGGTCGCGATTGCCAATAAAATTCTAACACCCACGACAAATGCCGCAACAGGCTGGGATAATGGACCCGCACTGCCGGATCGCGGTTAAGCAGAATTTGCGGAATGCGGATCAATGGCGGCACGCCGAAAGGCAGCACGTCATAGGTCTGGATAATCCCCGCATTGCCATAGGATGTCTCACGCCCCGGCTCACGGCGATCGATTAACAGAACTTTTTTTCCACGCTGTTGCAGATGGAGCGCCGTCGAAACACCGACAATCCCTGCCCCGATGACAGCGACGTCATATGCCTCGTTCATTTCCTAACGCAGCTTCAACGTCGCAAGCCCGATCAGGCCGAGAATGCAAGCGATGATCCAGAAACGGATGACGATGGTCGGTTCCGACCAGCCGAGTTTTTCGAAATGGTGATGGATTGGCGCCATACGGAACACGCGCTTGCCGGTCAGCTTGAACGAAATCACCTGGATGATCACCGATACCGTCTCCATCACAAACAGCCCGCCGACGATCGCCAGAACCAGTTCATGCTTGACGATGACGGCGATGGTGCCGAGGGCGCTGCCGAGCGAGAGCGAGCCGGTATCGCCCATAAACACCTGTGCCGGTGGTGCGTTGAACCATAGGAAGCCGAGGCAGGCGCCAACCAAAGCGCCACAAAAAACGCTGAGCTCGCCCGCGCCCGGGACGTGATGAACTTGCAGATAATTAGCAAAAACCAGATTGCCGACCAGGTAAGTAATCATGCCAAAGCACAACGCAGCCACCATCACTGGCACGGTGGCAAGGCCATCGAGACCGTCGGTCAAATTAACGGCGTTGCTAGCACCGACGATGACCAACATCCCAAAAACCGGAAAGATCCAGCCGAGCTGCAGCATGAAATCCTTAACAAAAGGAATGGCCAAAGCCATCGCCTGCCCCGGCGGCGCGACAGTGATAATGGCAAGAACCGCGATCAGGGCGATCGCGCATTGGATCATAAAACGGACCTTAGCCGGAACACCATGATGGGAACGTCTGGTTAGCTTGCGGTAATCATCCGCGAAACCGACAAGCCCGAAACCAGCGGTAACAAACAACACGATCCAGGTGTAGATATTGGTAAGTTCAGCCCACAACAGCGTACTGACGATCACGGCAATCAAGATCATCAACCCACCCATGGTCGGCGTACCTTTTTTCTTGAGGTGCGTTTCGGGCCCATCGCTGCGGATTGGCTGACCTTCGCCCTGCTTTTTGCGTAACCAGCGGATAATGCGTGGCCCGAAGATAAAACAGATGATCAGCGAGGTCGCCAGCGCGCCGCCGGTACGAAACGTGATGTAACGGAAAAGATTGAAAAGAATGAATTGATGCGCAAACGGCGCAAGAAGATTGTAAAGCATCTTTAAGCTTGAACCTTTCTTACCTTACGTGCCAAACCGGCGACTCGGGCAAGCATACAATGCATAAAGTTTTAGGGAAACTTTCCCCTAATGCCTCTCTAACAGAGTCGCATCCCCGTAAGAATAAAAGCGGTAATTCCGCGTGATGGCCTGTGCATAGGCGGCTTTCATGTATTCAACCCCAGCAAAAGCGCAGACCAGCATAAACAGAGTCGATTTTGGCAGATGAAAATTGGTCATCAAAGCATCCACAACCTGAAACCTGTAACCCGGTGTTATAAAAATATCGGTCTCACCACGAAAGGTTTTAAGCACACCTTGATTATCGGCAGCTGACTCCAAAAGCCGCAGCGAGGTTGTCCCGACCGCGATGACGCGCCGCCCCTCGCGTTTGACCTTATTAATGGTCTCGGCCGTGGCCTCGTCGATCTCACCCCATTCAGCATGCATGACGTGATCTTTCACACGCTCTGCCTTCACCGGCAGAAAAGTCCCCGCACCAACATGCAGCGTCACGGTGATGTGTCCAATGTTTTTCTCATTCAGCCGCCTTAAAAGTTCCGGTGTAAAATGCAGCCCGGCGGTCGGCGCGGCGATAGCCCCTGCCCGCGCGGCATAGACGGTTTGATAACGCGCCTTATCGGCTTTCGCTTCGCCCGGTGTGCGCCGAATATAGGGCGGCAAGGGTGGCTCGCCGTAACGCTCCAGACGTGCGAATAAAGTTTCATCATCTGCCAAAAATTTTATCAGTACTTCGCCGCTTTCCCGTCTCTCGAGAACCACCGCGCTGAAATCCAATGCAAACACAATGACATCACCTGCATGCAATCTTTTCCCGGGTCGGGCAAAAGCCAACCATATTCCCGGTTGTTCTTTTTTATGCAGCAGGATTTCGATTTTCACCGCGCCGCGCTGGCCGTAAAGACGCGCCGGAATTACCTTCGTATCATTCAGGACCAGTACATCGCCAGCATGCAGCAAATCCGGCAAGTCGAAAACATGACGGTCTTCGCAGCCATGGGACCTCACATGCAGAAGCCGTGCGCTGTCACGCGGCGTCATAGGTATTTGCGCAATCCGTTCCGGCGGCAGATCAAAGTCAAAATCTTCAGTCAGCCAATCGTGTTGCGACGAAGAGGGAGTTAAAAAAGCCAAACCAAAATCCGTATCAGTTGCGATGCGAAACATTTCGTGTTTCGAACGTATCGACAATTTACGTTCCGAAGGACATTTTATATTGCGCCCCTCTTGAAATAAATGTAACCGTTTATTAACTATGATGTTGTAAAGTGTTATCAGGGTTATAAGGAATCCGGAGGCTCGAGATTAGCAAGCCCTTAGCAAACTCCCCCATCTCCTCGACCGCTTGCGGCCCAACCCCTTTTGTAACCCTAAAATCTCATAAAATTGGCATAGTTTTCAAGCCTCTGCGTGGTGCGGCGGCTCTCACTGACGTTCGGCGTATAGCTGAACAGAAACGAGGCAGGGATGGCAAAACGGCGTCACTTTGAACATTCAAACCACAATAACAAATCACATAATGTGGAGCCGTTTTATACCAATAACTCTCCTTGGGATCCCCTCAATCAGCCAGCGTTTGATCGCCGCGACCAAAGCTATGTACGTAAAATAAAACCACAAAGCGCCAATCAGGCCGCCTTGATGGAAGCCATGGCAAAGCATAGCTTGGTCGTTGCCGCTGGTCCTGCCGGTACCGGTAAAACCTATCTGGCGATTACCGCCGCCGTCGAAGCACTCGAGGCCGGTCGCGTCGACCGTATCGTCCTGTCACGCCCTGCTGTTGAAGCCGGCGAAGCCATCGGCTTCTTGCCTGGCGATATGCAAGAAAAAATGGCGCCGTATCTGCGCCCGCTCTACGACGCGCTGAACGACCGTATGGGCGGCAAACGCCTGAAACAGGCCATGGTCGATGGCACGATTGAAATCGCCCCGATCGGCTTCATGCGTGGCCGTACGCTCAACAATGCCTTCGTCGTCATCGACGAGGCGCAGAATTGTACCTATACGCAAATCAAAATGCTGCTGACACGTCTCGGCTGGCATTCAACCATGGTGCTGACCGGCGACCCGGATCAGAGCGATCTGCTGCAAGGCATGTCGGGGTTCGCGGATATCGCCAAAAAGCTGGAAGCGGTTTCCGGCATCGCCGTCGTACGGATGGATGATAAGGACATCGTCCGCCATCCGCTGGTGGCGAGTATGCTGGGCGTGCTTTAAGCGCCGTAGAGTTCCTTCGCCCGTTCCTCGAACGCCGCGACCATTTTCCGCAGCGCCTTGTCAAAGAACATTTCCATCGCCGCGCCCAAAAGCGGGGAACGGAAATCGAATTCTACATCAAATGATAACTCACAGGCGTCCTTCCCACTCGGCCTGAATTCCCATTCATTGGTTAAGTATGACAATGGTCCCGATAGGTATTGCACGGAAATTTTTTGTGGCACGCCCAGCGTAACGATCGATGTAAATTTTTCCTGGAACATCTTATAGCCGATGAGCAGGTCGGCCTTAATGACCCCATCCTTGCGCTCTAGGACGCGGGCGCCTTTGCACCAGGGCAAGAATTCCGGGTAACGCTCAACCGCGGCCACAAGTGCAAAAAGCTGCTCAGGCGTATAGGGCAAAAGGCGGGTTTCACGGTGATGGGGCATGACAAAAGCGGTGGCCAGAAAGAGCAAATCGGGTTACCTTAGCGCGGGTTTTTTTCATGTAAAGACAGAGCCATGAACCGTCTCAGTTTTTATCTTTTCCGCCAATTATCCAGCGCTTTCGTTTTCGCAAGCGTCGCGGTCACTTTTGTTATTTTGTTTACCCAGTCCTTTCGCCTTCTGTCGCTGGTCATCGACAATTCTTCGACCATGCTGATTTTCTTCCAGATGCTGGGCCTGTCGATTCCGACCTTTCTGCCGCTGGTTCTGCCATTGGGCCTGGGTGTCGGCACGGTCTTCGTCTATCACAAGCTGGCAGTCGACAGCGAACTTGTTGTTATGCGCGCCGCGGGGATAAGCCCCCTGCATCAGGCCAAACCGGCGCTGGCGCTAGCAGGGATTGTCCTGATCGTGTGTTATGGGTTGACCTTATGGGTAACGCCGGCCGCTAATCGCAATCTGATAGAACTGCAATATCAGGTGCGTGATAGTTATGCCGTTTTTCTTTCGCGCCCCGGCAATTTCAACGACATCACTGAAGGCCTGACCTTCTATGCCCATAAACGCAACACCAAGGGTGCGCTAGAAGGCATTTTGATCCACGATGTGCGACATCCCGAAAGCCCTGTCACCATCATGGCCGATTCTGGTCAAGTTGGCGACGATAGTACCCAACCGCAGATTATGATTTTCAACGGACGGCGACAGGAGCTGGACATCAAAACCGGCCGCTTGTCGGAACTGGCCTTTGACCAGTACGTTCTGGACCTGAGCGCCCTGCGCAACACGTCAATACATCGTCTGCCCGATCCCCGTGAACAGACGATAACAGAGCTTCTTAATCCAACCTCGGAAATGCTGCGCACACGCACGACGCGTGAACATCTGCTGGCCGAGTTCAATCAACGTCTGGCGACGCCGCTTCTAGCACTGACCTATACCGCCATCGGCCTGGCCACCATTTTGGGAGGTGAATTTAACCGCCGCGGCATGGGACGGCGTATTTTAATAGCATCCGTCGCTATTGTCCTCGTTCAGGCGATTTTCATGTCCATGAACAACATGGTGCCAAGGAATTTATGGTTGGCTTTTGTGCTTCATCTGACGGCACTCATCCCAGCCGTAATTAGCTTCACCTATTTGAATGCTGATTTCTGGCGGCGGTGGGCCGTCACCTTGCGGCAGATGGCAATCCCATGATCCAACACTGGACCCTCAATCGTTATCTTGGGCGGCAATATTTGATGTGGTTCGCGCTGTTTCTGTCAGCGCTGGCAGGAATCATTTTTCTTTTCGAAGTCGCCGAGCTGTTACGCCGCGCCGCCGATAGCGACACCAGTTTCGTCATGGTCCTGAAAATGGGCATCTACAAATTGCCAGAAACCGTTGAAAGAATTCTCCCTTTCGTCGTTCTGTTCGCCGCCATGTTCACCTTTTGGCGCCTGACACGTAGCCAGGAACTTGTGATCGTGCGCGCGGCAGGCGTTTCGGCCTGGCAATTCCTGATGCCCGCGCTGGCGGTGACGCTGCTGTTCAGTTTTTTCAATGTGACAGTCATCAATCCGATCGGCGCGGTTTTTAATGCCCGCTATAAAGCTCTTGAATCCCGCTATCTTCAGCATGCGCCAACCCTGGAATTGACCGGCGCCGGATTATGGCTGCGTCAACGCGACGACGACCGGCATTACCTTCTGCATGCCGACCATGTCGAAACTCAACCGCTGACACTGACACCCTTGATCGTCTTCATGTTCGACAACAATGATCATTATCTCGGCCGCATCGACGCTCCTAAAGGCGTTTTACAAAATGGCTTTTGGGATATTGATGATGCATGGCTCAACCTCGATCAGAAGCCGCCGGAGCATGTCAATCACACCACCCTAAGCACGACGCTGACGCTCGACAAAATCCAGGAAAGTATGGCGCCGCCGAACACAATTTCATTCTGGGAATTGCCGGGCTTCATCCGCGCCCTGCGCGCCATCGGCCTGCCACCGGCGCGACATGAACTCGAATTCCAAGGCCTGCTGTCGCAGCCGGTGTTGCTTTGCGCCATGGTGTTTCTGGCAGCAGCGTTTTCCCTGCGCATGAGTCGGAGAGGCGGCATCATGACGATCATCATTGCCGGCGTTGTCGCCGGAAGCACAGTTTTCGTACTCGGCAATGTCGCCAACGCACTCGGCATTAATCAGCGTCTGCCGGTCATTCTCGCCGCCTGGGCTATCCCTGTCGCGGCTCTGACGCTAGCGAACGCAGCGTTGTTGTATATGGAAGACGGCTAAAGGCACCGGCATGCGTAATTTTTCTCTGTCGACTGTTATCGTCGCCGTCGTTATTTCGGTTGCTGCCTCTTTTTTCATGATGCGACATTTGTCCACACAGCAGCCCATGCATGAAACCGCCTATGAACGGGTCATGCGCACTGGCGTTTTACGCTGCGCCTATGGGCTATGGGAACCTTCGGTGATGCGTAATCCGAACACCGGCCAATTTTCTGGCATCATTTATGATTTCATGCAGGAAATTGGAAAATCTCTCAATCTTAAGGTTGAATATAGCCTTGAAGTGCCGTGGGATTCTGCTGCAACGGCCCTGAAGTCCGGCAAGGCCGATGCGCATTGTGCCGGCATCTGGGCCACACCCGCGCGTGGGCGTGTCATGACTTTCAGCGAACCCCTGTTTTTCTCGCCGACCGTAGCTTTCGCCCGCGCCGATGATAATCGTTTTGACAATAATCTCGAGCGCATTAACCAACCGGATGTGACCGTAGCCCTGTCGGATGACGACATAACGACTGAGATCTATCAAACCGATTTTCCGCAGGCGAAGAAATGGAGCGTGCCACAATTCGCACCGGCCGAAGAATTGCTTCTGGCGCTCGCCACCAACAAGGCCGATGTGACTTTCAATGCCCCGCCGCGTTTACGTAGTTTTGAAAAGGGCTATCCCGACAAGGTGAAGATCGTTCCGACCACCAAGCCGCTGCGCATTTTCCCAGATACAATTGCCGTTGATATCGGCGATGAAGAGTTACTGCATGTCCTGAACACAGCCATCGACCAGCTAATCGACAGTGGCACTATGGATAAAATCGTCGCAAAATACCGCGCAAAATACGATGTCAGCTTCGTCGTGCCTGTGAACCGGCCGTATACGTGGAAATAAAATATGGTCATTGATCAAGGGCGGTGGGGGAGACATCTTTGTAGGCAGTGGGGCGTCCACAACGAACAGAAGTTAAATGGCCTCCGCTATCTGTTTCTGAGATACAAGCTACCGTAACTCCATTCCAAAGACCCTCGATATTTTTACGGTCATAAACATTCGTAAGGGCCGGTGCCTGTGAATACGGTTTGCCCGTTTGAGGATCAGCCATAAGACGCGCTGCCGCTTGGAGCGCCGTTACCCAGCGGACTGTGCTACCTCTCTCTGTAAGGCTTTCTGTATCTCGACCGAGCCCCTGTTCTGCATTATCCACAATAACCCTAATTTCCGCCGTATCGTTTCGTACTGTTTTCACCATCAACTCTTCACCGCTTTTATTGGCGTCGGCACTCATGAAAAGAGGAACATTATGCGCAATACCATCATATTGTAGAGTAATTTCTGCCGCTTTTATAAGGCCCTCAGGGATTTTCCCTTGCCTTTGTTGAGGCAGTTGCGGCGGTTTTGCGCACGCTGATAATAAGAGCGAAAGAGCCGCAGCCAGAAATCGTTTTCTCATATCTTTCCTAATCCAAAAAAATAAATATTAATTAAACTACGCCGCCCGCGCAATTGCCCGCTTTGTCTTGGTCTGCATGAGCCACCAGGCGACATGGTTGACCATTCCCTGCCATGCCGTATGTGGTTTAAAGCCGCAAGCCTTAAAGACCATCGCCACCACGCGCTCGACATGCTGTTTCCGATAGAACGGATAGGCCCGGATCATATAGGCTGACGTGTAAAGCGGCCGATTATAAACCGCATCGAACGGGGCATTGGCGGCGAAATAGGCGTAAGCCAGCTCATCGTCTTCGGATTCCTGGATACGGCTGAGGCCAATCTTCAGGCGCGACAGCCGGCTGAGGCCCTCACGCTCGATGTATTTTTTGAGATAATCGTAAAACATCTTGTAATGGCGCAATTCATCGGCGGCGATGTTGCGGCAGATAGCCTTCAGCACCGGCTCCTGCGTCGCATCGGCCAGCGCCGTGTAATAGGAACTTGTTCCAGTCTCAACGATGCAACGCGCGATCAACTCGCCTGCATGCGAACCACGGATGGATTCTGCCGCTTCAACATTGACCCGGTAACCAGCGGTGTAGCGCGCAACGGCAGACTGAAAGTTAAACGATGGATCGGCTTTTTCCGTCCATACCCCCAACGCCTCGCCATGCTGCACTTCCTCCAACGACCAGTCCTTCACGGCTTGCTGGAACAACATATCATCCGGAAACACGTTGCATAGGTAATGCGCATAATCATGCGCGTTGTATTCAACCAAAGCGGCGGCCTTGACGATTTTTATAATCTCGGCGTCAACTTTGCTCGGATCAAACTGTGCCCACGGTAAATCGGCGATTTTCCAGTGCTTGTCGTTCATGATTTAACCTGTATGCTCTTTTGCCTCATCCTTTTCGGCCTTTAGTCTCACGCAAATTCGGCTTAATTTGGGCGAAGCAAAATGCCGAATCAACCAGCCGGGTGTCAAGTGCCTCAAAATTCTCCTTTTGTTATCGTTGGCGGCAATAGTCTTGTAGCTCCCTGGCTCATGGATCGCTTACATGCGGCGGGCCGCGGTGGCGATGTTCTTTCCCGCAATACGGTCCAGGTCCCACAGGGTTTTACTTTTTCTGCCATGGATCTCGGCCGCGCGCGCAACTGGATTGCGCCCGAAAACGCCACCATCATCAGCCTGCTGCCTCTTTGGATCCTGGCACAATATTTACCACGTTTCATCGGCGTGAAAGCAATCATCGCCATAGGATCGACCAGCCTTTTCAGCAAAGCCGAAAGCGCCGATAGCATCGAACGTGCGACAGCCGCGAAACTGGAAAGCGCCGAGCAGGCTTTTCAGGAATGGGGTGCACGCAGCAATGTGCATAGCACACTTTTGCGCGCGACGATGATTTACGACTGCAAGCGCGATATGAATATCACGCGCATGGCAGATTTCATCCGCCGGTTTCATTTTCTTCCTCTCGCCGCGCCTGCGCAGGGCTTGCGCCAGCCGATCCACGCCGATGACGTTGCCTGCGCGATCTTCAAATCCATGGATAATCCAGCCGTGTATGACAAGATTCTCAACATCGCGGGTGGCGAAGTTCTGACCTACCGCGCGATGGTTGAACGGGTTTTTGCTGCTTTGAACATACCGCCGCGCCTTGTGATGCTACCGGAAAACTGGTTAGAAAAAGGCTTCAGCTGGGCTTCAAAAATTGGCTTTCTCCGCGAAACCGCCTTCGGCGTATCAATCTTCCGGCGCATGAACCAGGATCTGATTTTCGATGTAGCAGAGGGTCTGCGGCTTCTGGATTACAAGCCGCGGCCGCTGCAGTTGACGTTCGACAGTTGAGAAAATTACTTACCTGAGGGAATGTGCACATCCGGTTCAGGGGCATAAGTTTCCTGTGCCTGATATTTTTTAATCAGGGCCACAATCGTTCCGTCATTGATCAAATCATTCAGCACGGTGTCAATCATGCTTTTCATCTGGTTCTCGCCAATCGCAAAAGGTATGGCGATAGGAAATATGGCAACAGGGGGTCCCTTCACCTGCCTGAGTTTACCGGGATTGTTTTTCATATAATCGCCGGCATAAGGCACATCTAATAGGGCCACATCGCCCTTCTTTGTAACGACATTCATAATCATATCCGACTGCATGGACGCCGGGGGTATATTGGCAGTCCTGGCTTTTGGAAATTTAAGAGCAAGTGTTGAAGCTGTTACATCTCCCTCTTGTCCCACAACAATATGGTCTGACCTATTCAAAAAGCCGTAATTATTGTCAAAACGCATGTCGTCTCTACGTGCAAATAGATAGGTCGGATTATAGAAAGCTGGCCGCGACAGCAACATATTCTTGGTTCGACCCGCATCCGGCC
>Ga0206945_1126_pt1 | contig 16819 bp, 17 predicted proteins | sample Alteio_BWOrgHeat_5_FD_152982 | JGI IMG/M metagenome (GOLD analysis project Ga0206945, IMG submission 152982) | Enriched cells from forest soil in Barre Woods Harvard Forest LTER site, Petersham, Massachusetts, United States -... | ecosystem: Environmental > Terrestrial > Soil > Temperate forest > O... | reverse complement strand
GGCGGGACTTTGTTCAGGATGGTTTGATAGAGCGGCTGGAGGTTTTCGGCCTTGCCTTCGAGGTCCAGCTTGGCGACGCCTTCGCGGCCGGAGGCGTAGATCGTGGTGAAGTCAAGCGTCTCGTCGTCGGCCTCAAGTTCGACGAATAGGTCGAAAATCAAGTTGTGGACTTCGGTGATGCGGGCGTCGGGCCGGTCGATTTTGTTGATGACGACGATCGGCTTCAATCCACATGCAAAAGCTTTCCGCAGCACGAAGCGCGTCTGCGGCAACGGGCCTTCCGCGGCATCGACGAGGAGAAATGCGCCGTCGGCCATCTTCAGCACGCGCTCGACCTCGCCGCCGAAATCGGCGTGGCCCGGCGTGTCGATCAGGTTCACTTTCACGTCGCCGATCTTGAAGGCGATGTTTTTGGACAGGATCGTGATGCCGCGCTCGCGTTCCAGCGGATTTGAATCGACGATCAGGCCGTGCTGACCGCCGGCCAGCCGGTCCAGCTCCTCGCGGCGGAAAAGCCCCGACTGGCGGAGCATGTTGTCCACCAAGGTAGTCTTTCCGTGGTCAACGTGAGCGATGATGGCCACGTTGCGCAAATCGAGCCGCTTTTGCTTCATGGGACCTTCGCCTGAATCCTGTTCCGAATGACGTGCGAACGCTAGCCCGCCCATCCGTGCGTGGGTATTATAGGGCGAATCGACGATTCGCGTTCGCCAAGGCCAATCGGACCGATGGTCTCACTGCCGTTCTTCATCGAATCGACATCCGAGGCAACTCACCATGGACCTATACCTGATCCGACATGCGGATGCCGTGCCCCGCGGCACGCCCGGTTACAAAGATGATGACCGGCCGCTGACCGACTTGGGGCGCCAGCAGGCCCGCCGCTTGGGGGCGATGTTCCGGCAGCGGAAATTGCACCTGGACAGCGTCATCACCAGTCCTTTGCCGCGGGCGACTCAGACCACCGAGGAACTCCTCTCCGAATGGCCGCAGGACAAGCCGGAGATTCTTCCATTCGAGGAAGTTGCCGAAGAGATGCGTTCGAAAGTCGTGGCGAAGTATCTCGAACGGTTGGGCGAGCCGTCGGTGGCGATTGTCGGGCATCAGCCGTCGCTAGGTTGGTTTCTCGCCTGGCTGATCGGCAGCAAGAAGGCGCGGGTCGATCTGGAAAAGTGCGGCTGCGCTTGTATCAGTTGCGATGCGCCGGAAAAAGGCGGCGGCCTACTGAAATGGGTCATCACGCCGGAATGGTTTTGATTCCGCGCCGCGCTTGCCATAATCTCAGAGTACCTGTCCCGCGAGTCGGTCGCATGATGAATCCCCAAGCTCTACAATGGCTTCGTTGCCCGATCGATCCGAAGCGCCAAGCAACGCTGATTGACGAGGAGACTCACCTGGCGTGTTCGCGTTGTCGGGTCCACTTCCGGATCCGCGACGGCTTCCCGAACCTGATCGCCGATGAGGCGGAATTGCCCGAAGGCTGCGCGAGCCGCAAGCAGTTGCCGTGCGTACAAGAATCTGCGAACCAGGACCGGAGTTGAGCGAAGTGTTTTTCCCGCCCGAGAGCGCGGGACAAACGACGGAGGCGTCCCTGATGGCACGAGTGCGTCTGCGCGAGACGGAGACCCATCCCTCGCGGTTGCCGGAGGTGTGCATCGTCTGTGGCGCGCCGTCGGCGAAGTTTTCGAAGAGGATTTTTTCCTGGTATCCGTGGTGGGCTGCGCTGCCGCTCTTGCTGGTGATTCTGCCGGGCGCGATCACGATGATGGTTTTCACTAAACGGCGGACGGTTCACGTGCCGTTCTGCTCAGCCCACCGCCGTTATTTCCATACTCGCGGCTTCTTGACTTGGCTGCCCCTGATCACGTTAATCATTTTGTGTCCACTGGCGGTACTCCTGCCTCCGCTTTTGCTCGATCCGGATGTTTCCACGGATGAGGCGCCAATCATGTGGATCGTCCTAGGCGTGTGCTTGCTGCTGGCAGTCCTGACCGTCGTGGTCTTGCTTAATACGGGAGTCCGCGCGACCGAGATCACGGAGGAGAGCATCGCCTTGTCCGGCGTCGACGACGATTTCGCGAATGCCCTGGCCGATCTTCGCGACGAGCGCCGCCGTTCGCGTGGCGACGACGATGACGACGAGGAAGACCGCCCGCGACGCAGCCGTCGCGACGATGACGACGACTACGACGATCGTCCGCGCCGCCATTCCGCCGACTATGAGGAGGACGATTACGATCGCCCGCGCCGTCGGCGCCGCGATGACGACGACGACGATGATCGTCCGCGCCGGCGACGGCGGTCAGTGGAAGACGAAGATCGCCCGCGACGCAGCCGTCGCGACGATGAGGTTGCCGACGATCGTCCAACCCGTCGCAGCAATCCCCGCGAAGATGAGCCGCCAGCCAGACGGCGGCCGGACGATGATTAGCGCGTTGCCGATTTGCGATCCAGCGCCCGACTACGGCGAAGATTTAGTTACTTGCGCTCAAGTCTCTTGTTCATCGCCTCAAGGTCCTTCTTGACCTCCTCGGCCGTTTGTCGAAGGCCTGCGATCCGTTTGGCGGCAGCCAACACCTCTGCTTTCGCTCCGTCGTCGGCGAAATATTCCAGCGTCTTGATCACTTCCTGACGGGTTTCGGGTCCATCCTTCTGTGCGACAGTCAACAACCAGTCGATCGGCTCTTCGATCAAGCGGCGCCGATGAGCTCGCCAATCATCTAAAACCGACATCTCGGCAAGCGTCAGACTCGCTCGATTCGCGGGCTTCGGTTTTGGGTTCACTGGCGGGCGCTTAATCGAACGCAGGGCAATGGCCGCTTCGCGGCGAACTTCCTCGCGGCATGCAGCCGCATCCCGACCCGGACTGACGTAGTCTTCGCCTTCGAATTTCAGCAAGACGAGCGCGACTCGCCATACTTGCGGATCCACTTCGCTGCCATTGATGGTGACGAGTGCGTGCAAGCATTCGACCAGTGGACTACCGGAGTGCTTGGCGATGATATCCTTCGTGCTCGGGCCGATGCGCGGTCCCGGAAACTCGTACCGCGCGCCGACCGACATTCGGCAAATGACGTCCAACACGATCGGTTTCAGATGGCGCGCGCGCTCGCCAAGCTTCGGGATTTCTTTGAGCGCGTCGATATTGGAGTTCAGAGCGAGTGAGCTAATGGCACCGCCGAACTCCGGATCGACTTTCAGGAGAGCAGCCCCGACAGCCGCGCGCACGGTCGGTTTGTGGTCAAGGATCGCGCTCCACAGGTCGGGGATCGCGTCGTACATTTTTGGGCCGATCTCGGTCAACGCTTCCGCCGCTGCTTTGCGTTGCGAGGAGACGCCGGACCTCAACAGGTCGCGAGCGTGAACGAGCAGCGCGCGCTCGGAGTCGGACAGATCGGAATCTTGCGCCAGCACAGTCGCCGGCAACAAGGCCAACGCCGCCAAGACTGCAACTCGCATCGCTTCTCCTCCGATTCGTTCGCCGTCACTTGCCTTCGAGCTTCGAAAGAGCGGCATCGATGGCTTGACGAATGCTTGCATCATTATCGAAGCGATGCGCCTCGAACGTTTTCTTGATGGCGGCTTTGTTGTCGGTGTCGGCGATTTCCGTCAATACTTCGATCGCCGCAATTCGATTGCCGCTTGAATCGGCACTCGCGATGTACAGAAGAGGTTTGAGCGCCTGTTTGACATTGGCCATCTTACGGATGGATTGAATCGCCAACTGCCGTGTTCCGGCCGAAGAACTGTTCCACTCGTTGCGAGTCGATGCGTTCGCGCTTCTCGAAACTTGAATCTGATAAGTCAGGCAGCCGATGATTAGCTTGTTTGCGGTCGAGTCCGATTTGCATATCTCGGAAAGAGTCGAAATGCAATCGCGGTAAAGCCGATCCGCCGACACCATTTGTTGAGCGGTCGGGTTGTCCCTATCCGTCGGTGGTGCGGTCAGGTTCGGTGATAGCGCTGTAATTGAGTTAAGGGCGCCGCTAGCCATTTTGAGGATTAACGGCGTAAGCGGTTCCGCTCCGACTCCTTGTGCTCGTGCTTGCAAAATCGCACTGACATCCCTGTTGATGAAAATCGCAGTGGCGAGCTTGTACGTGGGTTCGTCGATCTTTTTCAATGCGTCCACTGCGGCAATGCGAACACTTGGCGCGGAATCCATCATGGCTTGACACAAATTGCGACGGGCCGTCATGCCCGATGCGCCCAGCGCCCCTAACGCTTCAGCGGCCTTGGCACGCTCGGCCGATTTTTTCGAATCACGAAGCATCGTCGTGTGAAGTTTGATCTGAGCCTTGACCTCCGGCGGAAGGTCTCCCCCTGGTGGATCATCAGCCATCGCCTGGCCGACGATAAAGATTACTGTCAACAATGGCAGCCCAAAGCACTTCATGACAACCTCGCTTAAAAGAGAGATGGTGAATTAGTTCATGATGCTCCGACAAAGGAACATTTATGATCCCCAGTTTGAGCAAAATGAGCTCTGGGAACATGCCTGGCCGCGAATGGTAGCACTTATCTGGCGATGAGAGCGGGCGCCGTATTTCCGCCAGTCGGCAATCAACCCATCTTATTTTTCGCTAAATAGCTGGGCATTGGAGTGATGGCTTGTTTACTCCAACCGGCGCTCGAATTCAATCCTCCCCGATGATTTTCGCCGCTTGGGGTCTGTCCAATTCCAACTCGCTGGCAGGATTTGGCAGAATTTGGCAGGACTTTTTCGGGTTTGTACAGTAATCCATGATCCGTCGTTAGGTCGGTGACAACTTTTGAGATGATGTGATAACTTTTGATAGTGTTTTTGGGGGTGTAAACTGAGCAGGTCCGCCAAGCTTGGCCCAAATTGGCCCATTTTTGGGTGGGGGCGGTGAGTGGCGATGCTGCGGATTGCGTATTGGACCGGTGGCATGGCAAGCGCGCCTCCCAATGGAGTTCGGGAAATGACGCGTTTTTTGCTCGAGAACAGCTGACGCGCCGAAATGATTGCTTGAGCGACGGTCTTAATGAATCAATTTGAGGGCTTCGGAGGCGGCGTTGCCGACTTCCTTGCCTTTGTTGCGGCGCACGAGCCCGACCAGCGTTTGATAAGCGCCTTTAGCGTCGGCGCCCATTTTGCCGAGCACTTCGATGGCAGCCACTTTGGTGGGCACTGAACGATCATATTCGGCGATGTCGCAGAGCGCCTTGACGACTTCCTCGCCGCGAATCTTCAAGATTGCGTCGCTGACTTGGGATGCTAGCTCGGTATCGGAAAGCAGGGCGCAAAGGTCCTTTGCCAGGGTTCGAGCAGGTGGACCGATTTCGGCCAGCGCTCGAATGACCACTTTGCGCAGCTCCGCCTTGTCGGACTTCAGCCCACCAGCCAAAACGGGAACGGCTTTCTCGGCCGAGCCCAATTTCGCCAACGTCGCGGACGCCTGCGTCAATAATTCGGGCGCTCCCTCCTGTTTGGCGTCCGCTTGGACGATTTCGCTGATTGTGTTCTGCACGACAGGCGCGGCGGCCGCAGCTTTTGCACCATGTGCGGCAAGAGCCGCGAAGATGCTCCGCCGGGCCTCGAAATCACCGTCATTCGCGTCCGCGATGATGTCGGTCAGCGAATCGGCGGCGTCGCCGCCCATGCGCGCGAATTCAGCGGCGGCAAAGCGCCGAACCTCAACCTGGTTGGACTTGAGCGCCTTGCAGAGAAACACTTGCTCATCGCGCCCCAGATGCGGATCCATGCCACTCAACGCCTTGATCGAAGCGGCGCGCATTTCGGGCGATTCGTCGCCAAGGCCGGCGAAGAGCGCTTCCACCACCCGCTTCTCCCGTCCGAACTGGCTCAGCAACTCGGCGGCGGTCAGGCGCACGGCAAGCTCCTGGTCGCGGACGGCTTTGAGCACTTCGGTCAGCGTGTCAGGACTACTCTTGGCGATGCGAGTCAGCGTGCGAAGACTGGCGGCGCGGAGCTTCGGGTCGTCGTCATGAGCCAGGCGCATGACTTCGGGGGCGCTCGGGGCTGCCGCTTCGGCCAGGTCAGCCAAACGCTCGACGCAAAAGGCGCGTGACTCCAACGGTTTGTACTTCAGCCCAGCCGCCAGGCCCTGATAATCCGTCCCGACGGCCGGCCCCAATTTGGCGAGCGCCTCAAGCGTTGCCTGCCGGATGCTCGCGTCGTCGTCCGCGGCCCAAGCCAGCAGTTTCGCGAACAAGCGATCGTGCGCGGATGGGCCGGCGTCGCCGAGAGCTTGGATCGCCTTGACGCGCAGCGAGGAGTCCTTGTCCGCGAGCAGAGGCGAGAAGAGCCGGGTCGCAGTCTCGGCATCCAGTTTCAGGCCGCGAAGCGTGCCGACGCAGCGTTCCCGTTTCGCGGCGTCGGTTTGTTTCCAAAGGGTGAGAAGCTTGTCCACGTCCGCGACGGTCACTGGGCCGACGAGCGGAATCGCTGCCATCGCGGCCGCGCTTGCCGCGGAGTCGGTGTCCGCCGAAGTCATGACCAGCGCCAGCAGCGCGGAATGTGCGGCTGCTCCGAGTTTCCCCAACGATTTCGCCGCCGCGGCGCGCACCGGCGCTTCATCATCACCCAGCGAGCGGGCGAGATCGTCAACTGCCGGATGGGCATTCTCGCCCATCTCGCCCAGCAACGACGCGAGTGCGACTCGCACGCGCGGATCGGTGTCGAAAAGGACCCTTCGCAATTCGGGCATGGCCGCCGCGCCCAGCGATTTGAGCCGATCTCGCGCCGTCGCCGCGCTCGTGCTATTGGAGTCGCACAACAGGACGAACCAGTACGACGGCGACGTGTTCGATTGGTCGACGAATGCGTATCTTGCTGGCCCGGACATCGCGAGCCCAGCCGCGCCGAAGTACTCGATAATGCGGATCAATTTGGCGACGTTGGGGCTCTCGTGTCCCAATTCGCACTCCAGCATCATCACTCGTTTCTCGCCTTTGCCAAATATCTCGATCAGTTTCTTGCCGTCTTCCGAATCGCGCGGCGCGTAACAGAGGATCGACGCGAAAGGGGTGGCTTGACGCAGTCGAATGCAAACGTGAGTGTCCTTGGCCGGCTTGAAATCGGCGGTGAAGATCGCGGCCATCTCGCAGTCGCCGCGCACGGTGAATGCGCTGGCCCGCTTCTCGGCTTGAACAGTGCTGAGATTCGAAATCTCGGGCCCGGAGTAGGCGATTCTTGGCGGAGGGCTCTCGACGAGCGGCTTTTGCTCGCGAATCGTCGCGCTCGCGACTGGACTCGCGGCAGGAGCGGCTGCTGCAGCCGGCGCCGGAGCCGGCTCGTCCGATTTCAAGACATACCATGCGGCAACGCCGACGATGACCACGCCAAGGACGCCGAGGGCGATCAACCCGCCGACGACGGCGACGAGGACCTTCGAGTCGGGTCCTTTTTGTTTCGCTTTTTTCCCACGCTTGCGAGCCTGCTCCTTGGTCGGGCTCGCCGGTCCCTTCGCCTCCTTGTCCGTGACCGCACTGGTCGGGGCGGCAGCCGGCGGCGGCGCTTGGTCGCCGCTGGCCGCGGTCACCGGCATGAGGTTCTGGCACTCGGGACAGCGCGCGGATTTGCCGACCGCGGTGGCAGGAACGGATAGCGTTTTGCCGCACGACGAACAAGGAAAAGTGATCGGCATGGGACCGGCTCCCTAGGGAACAGGCAATCGAGTCGTAAGATGTCTACCCCACTCCAAGCGGAATTCAAGCCCTCGACGTTTTTCAAGCGTCAAACGATCGGCTGACACGTTCGGCGGACGGCAGCGAAGCGCGAATCCGCGGCGTGGGCCAGTCTCGCGAGTCGGCCGGTCGCACTGTCGCGGTGTCAGCCGGCCTGCTGGGTCAATACAATTCTAACGAGAAAACCATCAACCTACATCACGATGTACCAATGAACGAATTTGATCCGCAGGATAAAGAACGGTTGGAAAACTGGAAGGCATTGCAAGTCGCCTTGGGTCTGGCGCCTGAGGAGACGCCAGTACCGGTGCAGCCCGTCGTGGCGAGTCCGCTTCCGAATCCTCCGCCAGTGGTGCCGCCGCCGCGCGCCGCGGCGGAATTCGCGGAGAAGCCGAAGACGGATGTCGCTCCAGAGATCCGCCGGCAGACTTCGGGTGAGGAACCCTTGGTGGCGCTCGAATCAGCTTCGACCGCCGGGCCGGAGTCGGCGGACGCGGAGCGGGAAGTGGAAGTCGGCGAAGCGCCCGAGGAAATCCCGGAAGAAACGTCGGAGGAACTGGCCGCTCAGGGAGACAATCACCGTCGCCGCCGCCGTCGTCGTCGCCGTCGAGGCGGAGGGGATGGAGCCGACGAAAGCGCGGTGAAGAGCGACGGGCCTTTGGAAAATGCTGGACTCCCGTCTCCTTCGGCAACTGACGCTGACGACGAAGCCCAAGATGACGGCGAAGAAGACGAGGACGAGGAGGAGATTGAACCGCTGTCGATTCCCGACTGGAACGTGCCGACCTGGCAGGAGCTAATCGCCTCGCTCTACCGGCCAGAAAGATAAGGCAAAAGTAAAAAGGAAAAAGGAAGAGAGTTGTTTGCGGGTCGGCGCGTGCTACAACGGGTTTGATTTCCTCTTGCCTTTTCTTAAGAGGGTTTGTCCGTGTCTGATGCGACGATCGAAATTGTCGGACTCGACGAGTTGCCGACGATCGTCGAAATGTTCAACCAGATCTTTCGGCCGCAGCGCGACGAGGAGTTGTTTCAGCGTCGCTTTCGCGGGCGCTACAACATTTTGCAGATGATCGCCCGCGTGGACGACATGCCGGTCGGGTTCTTCCTGGGCTTCGAGCTCAAGCCGACGGTGTTTTTCGCCTGGTTCTACGGCGTGTTGCCGGACCATCGGCGGCAAGGGATCGCCTCCCAGATGATGGACGCGGTTCACGACTGGGCAGCCCAGCACGAATACAACTCAATTCGCTTCGAGTGTCACAATTCCCACCGACCGATGCTGCATTTGTCGATCGCCCTGGGCTACGACATCGTGGGCCTGCGCTGGGATCCGGACCGGTGCGACAACCTGGTCATTTTCGAGAAAGTCCTGACGCGCTGACTGTGTCATCCTCCAATGAAATCGCCGCCGGGATTGGCTGGGTCGGCCGCTAGAAAGCTTGCCAGCACCGATTTGCCGGTGCCGTTGTAGAGCTGGATCTGGTTGCTGCCTGAACCCAGGGACGTGACTATGTCGTCGTGGCCGTCGCCGCTGACATCGACGGCGGCGACGCGGACTCCGCCGCTGAAATTGCCGGCGGCGAGGAAATTGGCCATTACTGACAGGCTGAGGCCGTTGAACGCCTTGACGTTCGCTCCTCCGCCAGCGTCAGCGCCGGTAATGATGTCAGCAATCCCGTCGCCGTTGAGATCGCCGGCCGCGACGTACGCGCCGCCCTGCCAGGCGCCGTAGGCATTGAAACTCTGGATCATCGCGCCGGTCGCGCCGCTCCAGACTTCGATGGTTGACGTCATGCCCACGCCAGGAGACGTGATGATGTCGCCCTGGCCGTCGCCATTGACATCGCCGACGGCCACGCGGACGCCGCCGTGAAAGTTCTGACTGTAGGCGTTGAAGTTGTAAACGACGTTGCCGGCGCTGTCGAATACTTTGACGTTGGGCCCGCCTCCGGCGTCGGCGCCCGTGACAATGTCGTCGATCCCCAGTCCGCCGACGTCGCCGACTGCAACGAATGCCCCGCCAGTGAAGCCGCCGTAGGCATCGAAACTGCGGACCATTTGGCCGGTCGAGCCGTCGAATACTTCGATGATGGACTGCAGGCCGGGACCTGGCGCGACGATCACATCCTCCTGGCCATTGCCGGTGACATCGCCGACGGCGACGCGGACCGGGCCGGTATAGCCCGCGTAGGGCTGGAAGCGAAATTTGGTTGCTCCGCTGGCCAGGTCATAGACCGTGACCATGCCGTTGGCGCCGCCGGTCGCGTAAATCTGCCCGGTCAGATTTGCTCCGCCGCCGAAGCCATCGGTCACGGTGATCGTCGCCGGCGGACTGGGCGAAGGCGGACCGATCGGCAGCGGCGTTCCGCTCGTCGCGTGCGGCGCGGTTGAAGTCGCCGGTGCCGTTCCAAGGATGTGGTCGTGGGAGACGACCGCGCTTGGCACCGCTCGAACTTCCAAAGTCTCCAACTGAAGGCGTGTCGGCTTTGCGGATTGGTGGGCGCGCATGGTTTCTCCCGTCGAACGAATACCGAACGACTCCAGTTCAATCCAGCGACGGGGGCATTGTCAAAGTCAAAGGAGCTGTTGCTGGCCTTCAATTCGTGATTTGTCCATGCCAAAGCATACAGGCGTTAGCTCTTGTTCGCGTCGCAATCATCACCTCGTGCGCACGGCTCAGCCGATCGTGCAGGCCGCTACAATCGGCATCGCTTCACAGCAACGACAGCAACCCGAAACAGCAACCCAGCAGCATGCCGAAACAGACGAATACCACGGCTTGCATCAGCCAGACGTTGAATGCTTGTCTGGGCCGGACTCGCAGCAGCGGCACGTATAGCACGACAGTGATGACCGTGAAAATCGCCAGGTCGAGCGCCAGCAAAATCAGTTGGGTTGCTAACGAGACTCCGAGCGGATCTCTCCCTCCGAACGCCGTTTGAAGCGCCAACAAGGACGCCGAACTCAGGCCGACGGTCGCCGCGACCGTGAACAACGCGCGGCCGTAGGTCGGGATTTCAACGCCGCAGAAATGACACGATACTCGGAGCAGGATGGCCAACACGTTGACGGCGAATGCCAGCAAGATGAGCGCGAGAAGCAGAGCGAGAAAATCCACGGCTTGGCCCGCGCGGTTCAGAACAGCCGGCGCACGCTATCGACCGTCGTCCATCCGCCAATGACGAGCATGACAAGCACGGCGGCGACCACGCTGCTGATGAGGGTGTTCACGACCCAGATTGTTGCGGCTTTTGCGACGCGGACGCGCAGGGCTGCGATATACAGGAGGACGCAGACAATTGCCAGGATCGGCAGCACGAGGACGACGGCGAGGAACGGAGCGTTATCGGGAGCGAGGCCCAGCTCGCCGGTCAAGCGAGTGCTTGCCCATTTCGCGCCGTAACCGATCGGTGTCCCGACCAAAGCCAGCACGATCGTGAGCAGCAAGCAGCGCAGATAGCGGGGCGGCGGTTCGACCAGGCACAAGTCGCAGGCCGAACGCAGCAGGAGTGCGCCGAGCAGGAGTCCGGCGACGGCGCCTGCGCCGCCGGCTTCGGCTCCCAGCGGTCCGAGTCCGAGATTCATGGGCTGATCCTCAATTTCGATTGTAGTAGAATTCCCGCAAGGTACCGCCCGGCGATCATCTTGACGGAGACTCCGCATGTTCGCAACCAAACGGGTTATCCTGGCCGCGACAATTCTTGTGCTTGTCGTGTGCCCATGCGCTCGATCTCAGCCTCCAGCTGCCGTTCGCACCGAGGCAATCGTTCTCAAGGTCGGCTCCGTTCAAAGCCTGCCAATGAAATCCGGTAAGCCGCTGCGCTCGGCCCGCTCGACCAATGACGCGGCGCAGGTCGCTCCGAGCGAGCAGGATCCCAAAGTCGTCATGATCCGCGGAATGAAACCGGGAGTTGGCCGCATTGTGCTGAACGACGGCGACAACGAGGAAACTATCGTCCTCGTGGTCGAAGATCCGGCGGCGAACGAGCGAACGGTACGGCAGAGCCTGGGCAAGGCGCTCCACGATTCATTGCAGTCTGAGCGCGAGCCGTCGTTGCGGCTGATGATGGCCGAAGCCCTGATCCGAGTCGCCCCGGACGACACGACGGCAGCCCGCGAACTGGTTGATGTGATGAACAACGGCACCGAGCACATGCCGGCGGACGCTTACCTTGCCATGACCCGCGTGATTTCCGATTCGCCGCCCGCTTTGGTGACGGCGTTGATCCCGCTACTCAAGAGCCGCGACGACACCAGCCGCCAGCGCGCCGTGACGCTGTTGCTGAAAGTGGATCCAAAAACGCTTCCTTGAGGCGATTTGACACATGCGGTCGGCCAATCAGGAAGTATCGCATCCTGCACAGAGGTTGATCTGTTTACTTAACGCATCCTAACGGGCTGCGGGAGAAACAATGATGGAATGGCGTGCGCGGGCTCCGGTCCGGTTTTGCGATCTTGGCGGCTGGACGGACACTCGGATCGTTCCGCGCGGCGCTGTCCTCAATTTCGCAGCCCGGCTCTACACCTACGTCACTCTCGCGGTTCGCGAAGGCGCGGGCGGCATCACGCTCAAGAGTCTCGACACGGACGAGCGCTGCAGTTTCCGCGATATTCAGAAGATGGAATACGACGGCGTGCTCGATTTGCTCAAGGCGGCCGTGACGCGCTCGGGGATCGAGACGCGGCGCGGCGGTTTGTATCCGGTGCGCCGCGAAGTCAGCGTTCAGGTTCGCTCCGACGCGCCGCCGGCAAGTGGACTTGGTTCGTCCGCGGCGTTGGGCGTCGCAGCGATGGGGGCGCTGGCCGCATACCACGACCGACATCTGCTCCCGCACGAAGTCGCCCGCCAGTCGCAATTGCTCGAAGTCGAGGACCTGAAACTCGAGTGTGGTGTGCAGGACCAATTCGCCGCCGCATATGGCGGAACCAATTTCATGGAAGTGGAATATCCCGGCGCTCGCGTATTCCCGCTGCCACTGAGCGCGGCGACTCGTTGCGAACTCGAAGATCGCTTCGTCCTCGTCTACACCGGCAAGTCGCACTTCTCGAGCGCTATGCACCAGAAAGTGATTGCGGAAGCCGATCGGCACCGGGGCGACTTCGATCAACTCACCCAGGCAGCGATCGCCGGCAAGGAAGCGCTGCTCGCCGGCAATATCGACGAATTCGCGAACGCGATGAATCGCAATTGGGAGGCGCAAAAGAACCTACACCCGGACATCACGACGCCAGAGATCGAGTCGCTTCATCGCGTCGCGTTCGCGGCCGGCGCGCTCGGCTTCAAGGCGAACGGCGCGGGCGGCGGCGGCACCGTCACCATTCTCGTCAAGCGAAATCACAACACGCGCGTTCGCCGGGCGATCGAAGACCTGGGCATGCTCGTCCTGCCCGCGTCAATCGATACCACTGGCTTGCAGGTCTGGAAGGTCGAATCTTGAATCGCGCAAGCGGTTCACGCTTTGATCGCAATCACGGCGTCAAGAGGCGACGGTGTTCGACAGCCGCGCACATCGGCGAAACCGGCTCGAGTTAGCGACGCCTCGTATTCGCTAAGAGTCCGCTCCTTACCCTCGGTGCACGTCAGCATGTTGAGGTTTTGAGTCTGAAGAAGACGCGGACCGGCCTTGTCTTCGTCCAGCAGCTTTTCGGCAATGAGCAAGGCACCGTTCGACGGCAGGCGTTCGTGGATTCGACTAAGCAGTTTAATGATCTTGTCTTCGTTCCAATCGTGAATGATTCGACCTAGCGCGAAGATGTCCCCTTCGGGGAGCGGATCGGAGAAGAAATCGCCCTCGATCATTTCGATCCGGCCGGCGACCGGCGTCGTACCAAGCAGCTCGCGAGTCAGCGGCAATACCTCCTTTAGATCGAAGACGGCCGCCCGCAGCCCTGGCCAGCGCACGCATGCCGCCGTCGCCAGATGGCCGGTCCCCCCGCCCAAGTCGATGAGGCGGTGAAATCGGCTCAGATCGAATGCCGCAACGATGTGCGGCGAGCTCAGCAGTCCAAGTCCATTCATCCCCATCATGAATTCGCGCTTGGCCGACTCGTCGCGGAAGAAGTACGAAAAGATCGGCCCTTCCCATCCATAGACCTGCTTCCAACGATGAGTCCCTTCGCGCACCGCGTCTTCCAGGTTGGCCCAGAGCTTCCAGGAAACTTCGTTCGAATAATTGAGATAGCCGGTAAGCCGATTCGGACTCGATTTACACAGATAGGTCGCGGCGACCGGCGTGATTTCGTATCCGTCAGGACTTTTCCGCAGCAACTCCAGACACACGCACGCATCCAAGAGCCGCTCGAGGCCGTCTCGACTCGCCTTCAACTCGATCGCCAGTTCGTCCAACCGCTTCGGTCCGCCCGCGAGCGCGTCGAAGATTCCCAGCGACACCGCCGCGAACATCGCCTTGGATCGACGAAATCCCTCGATCAAGTCGAGCACGACGCTCGGATCGGGTCGGGTAATATCGGTTGCCATCCAGACGCTCCACTACAATGGCCCGGAACATTGACGAGGCTGTTGCCATGCATGTTTTGTTTATACACCCAAACTTTCCGAGTCAGTTTTTTCCGATCGCGGCGCATCTGGCGCGACTGCCGGGCTGGCAGGCGACGTTGCTGACATCGGTCGATACTTCGAATCTGAAGTTACCATTCAACCACGCCGCTTACCATCTGAAGGAAGGACCGCTGCCCAAGGTCTTTTACAATCCGGAGACGCTGGCGGGTTTGCTGGAGCATTTGCCCGCCGTTTACTATGGGCTGAAGCGAGCGCCGCAGCTTCGTCCCGACTTGGTCGTGGGCCATGTTTCCTACGGCACCTGGCTTTATCTACGCAATCTTTACGATTGTCCATTCGTCGGCTACTACGAAATCCTGCCGCCGCCTTTTTGGTCCGATGGCTTGGCGTTGCGCAAGGAGTTTCCGCCGCCGGAAAGCGTGCGTCTGTTCAATGCGACCTTTCACAGTTTGACTTATCTGCACTTGCACGCCATGGACGCGGGATACACGCCGACAAATTACCAGCTGGGCACGGCGCCGCCCGAATTGCGTTACAAGCTGCGCGTCATTTTCGACGGCGTGGACACGAACCTGTTCCAGAGCCGTCGGCCTCGTCCGACCGAATTCCGCGGTTTGAGCATTGGTCCCGAAACGCGGGTGGTTACCTTCGTCTCCCGAGGCCTTGAGTCAATTCGCGGCTTTGACATTTTCATGAAGGCCGCACGAATCATCGAAAAGCAGGTACCGAACACGCTGTTTCTCATCGCCGGCATGGAGCGCACCAACTACGGCCACGAGCTGCACCATATCGGCAACCAATCATTCAAGCAGTGGGTGCTATCCCAAGATACCTACGACCCAGCCCGCTATCGCTTCCTCGATCTGATCCCGACCGGCGACCTCGTTACCATGCTGAACCTGAGCGACGTTCACTTTTACCTGACGGTGCCCTACGTTTTGTCATGGTCGCTCATCAACGCCATGGCTTGCGAATGCACGATCGTCGGTTCGGCGACTGCGCCGGTCCTGGAGGCAATCGACGACGGCGTCCATGGCCTGCTGACCGACTTCTACGACGTGGAGGGCCTAGCGGATCGAGCTATCCGCGTATTGCGCGATCCCGAGTCACAGCGCCACTTGGGCAAGAACGCCCGCGACCGCGTCTTGGAACGCTATGAAGGCGCGCGTTGCAATCAGCAGATGGTCGAATTCTTTCAAGGATTGATCGATCAGCACAAGCAGAAGAAATGATGATCAACGTTCGCCAAGGCTACCAGCGATTCTGTTGGCGCACCCAATTGATTTGAGCCGTGTGATGCCGGCAGTGCCAGGCATAATAACAGAGCGCGGCGTTCAGGCTGACGTCCTGTTTGGACTCGGGATGGAAAAACGAGCGCTCAAAGTCGGCGTCGGTCAACGATCGCAGCAAGATGACCCACCGAGCGTGAAGACCGTCAAGCAAAGCCAGCGAAACGCGAACGTCGCCGCTGCGCGAATCCGCCAGCTCAGCCCATTTGCCGTCGTCATAAGCTTTGATCGTCGGGTGCTCTTCGGTCAGCGTCCACTTGAAGCGGACATAGCTATTCACATGGCTGTCCGTAATGTGGTGCACGATCTGCCGAATGGTCCAGTTTCGGTATTTGGTGTCCAGCTGCGCCTCGGAAAGACCGCCGACTGCGGCACGCATCAACCGCGGAGTGGACTCAATCGTGGCGATGAACTCCTCGCGCCGTTGACGCGAATAAGTTTTTTCCGGTTCGAACGCTCCCGCCGGATTTTGAGGTGCATCCATCGTTGGCCCTTCGTCGAGACGATGTGATTCGGGTTGATGAAGCAGCCGATTGCCTATCATATATGCGATGGGAGTGTTTGCACCTCTGGTGGGGGCCCTGGTCTTCAAAACCAGCGTGGGGTTTGAACAAAGCTCCAAGTGGGTTCGATTCCCATACACTCCCGCTTATCCGAGCAGCAGCGAAAAACGGCTTCCGACCGGGCTTTGCGCTAATCGGCGTCGTCAAGCTGCCATTGCCACTTTTTGGGCAACTGCGGGCAGTTCGAAGCGACAGCAGGCACCGGGATTGTCAAGCAGCGGTCAAGCAGATTGTCAATACGTCCGTGACCATCAACGCCTACGAGGGTCGAACCGCGTCAATTACGGCCCTTTTTCAATCCGACCTGTGCGACCCGCGACGACCGCCAACGACAGAGTAATCAGCAATTGCCGAATTTGGTCAATCTGGGGCCGACAGAAATCAGCTTTCCGATTTGCCTCCTTGGTTCGGTCGAATGGTTGGCCTCCGTGTTTCGTGGCTCAACGAGAATAGGTTCCCTTCCGTTTCGCAATGTATTGGTCAGTTGACTAATCTTGAGTTTTTGGGCCTTGGGTACAACAGGCTCGGCCTATTGCCGGATTGGTTTGGCCACCTCACGGGCCTCACGGAATTGGACGTTACCCGCACTGAGTTGTCGGCGTTGCCAGAATCGTTCCGAATGCTGAAGAATTTGAAATGCCTTCGGCTCTTGCATAACAAGTTCACCGCGCTGCCTGCTTGGATCGGCGAGCTTACAAACCTTGAAGAGATTGATTTGGACGGACGCGACAACATAGTTTTCGAGTTTCCTCAGTCGCTCGCGCAAGCCACAAAGTTGA
>Ga0206945_1125_pt1 | contig 16840 bp, 12 predicted proteins | sample Alteio_BWOrgHeat_5_FD_152982 | JGI IMG/M metagenome (GOLD analysis project Ga0206945, IMG submission 152982) | Enriched cells from forest soil in Barre Woods Harvard Forest LTER site, Petersham, Massachusetts, United States -... | ecosystem: Environmental > Terrestrial > Soil > Temperate forest > O... | reverse complement strand
ATCCTGCACGGGCGGCGCGATTGCCAATCGCATCACGAATGTGGGCGGCTCCAGCGAAGTTTTCATCAATGGATGCGTGACCTATTCGAACGAGTCGAAGACCCGTCTAGTTGGAGTGTCGGAGAAAACTCTCGCGGAGCATGGCGCTGTGAGCCAGGAGGTCGCACGAGAAATGGCCGAAGGTGTCCGCACTCGCAGTGGCGCGAATTTCGGCATCAGTACGACGGGGATTGCCGGGCCGACAGGTGGAACGCCTGATAAACCCGTGGGTCTGGTCTACATCGGCTTCGCCACATCCAAAGGCACCGACGTCCAGCGCCACGTTTTGGCCTTGGACCGCGAAACCTTCAAGTTTTTCGTCGCCCAGTATGCCCTGGATGTTGTTCGGCGAGAGCTTCTCAGAAAATGATTCGCGCGTTCATCGCCATCGATATTCCCGACGACGTCCGCGTCGCTATTGAGGCGGCGCAAGTGCGATTGAAGCAGGCGCCACTTGGTGTGAAGATTTCGTGGACGAATGTTACCAATCTCCATCTTACATTGCAATTTCTTGGGAGTATTCAGGAAACGGCCATTGGAAAACTCGAACCTGTGCTACAGACAGCTGTAGCCCGGCAACAACCTTTCGACGTGTCTGTGCGAGGCGCAGGGGCGTTCCCGGATGAAAAATGTCCACGTGTGGTCTGGGTCGGATGCGAGGAAGACGGGGGCAGGCTGAGCGCGCTGGTAAGGGCAGTGCAAGAGGCAGTAAGGCCCTTGGGGTTTGTGCCACCAGAACACGGGTTTTCGGCCCACCTGACGCTCGGGCGGGTTCGGTCGCCGCGCCCGGAGGTAGTGTCTTAATTTGAATTTAGGCGGTGGGCGAAAAAGTCGTGGAACAAACGTACTAGGATTACTGCAATGGCTACACAACACAAAAACATGTTTATGCGTTTTCCGGGACTCACTTCTGCACCTTGCCTCTCATCCTGCTAGATGGTACCATAATGCCGTCACGTGGAGGCGGCGGGATTTGGACCCGCAATACTGGGGTGTATGGCCGCAGCGGTTTACCGATTAACCTACGCCCCCACGTGACAGCTTAATCGAAGTCCTCTCCCGTAATTAACTCCAACTGCAGAACTGACCCCTTTTTCGGAAAAGCCGCATCGAGTAAGTCGTGGAATTGCTTCCAAGTTTTTGAGGCCCGCATTAAACCAAGTACGGCATGAATATGCTGCGCGAGTGCGGGATGCCCCACATCATCAGTGAGCCATTGGTGATGTTTCCGCTGGCGACGACCGCGCTCATCCTTCGGGTTTCGGTGTTCTAATTCATCCAGCAACGCCGGAGCGATGCGCTCGTAAACCACGTCATTCGTGAGCTTCCCGACCAGAAGCGGGCGTTTGACTGATACTCGATGCCACTCCCAACCCCGTAGGCGGAAAATCTCTTTGTAAAACTCATCTGGGAAACGTTTCGCCCAAGCAGCAAATTCCTTCTGCAGGAACGCATCCAATAGGGCTTGGAGTGCCTCCTTGTTTCGTACTTCCTGATAGCCTGTAGCCTCATCGACTAGCGCAACAATTCCCACGTGCGCCAAAGCGCGAATCATTATTTTTGCCTTTTGCGCGATCAGCTTTCCGCGCCCGCCCAGCTTGCCACCCTCATCGGCATCCATCCAGATTTCACAGATTTTCGGAATGATCTCGGCGCGTATGCCGTGCGCGATACTCCCTTTTTCGGTGCGGTATTTCACAACGATTGTCTGCAGGTCGCCCAAATGCTTATTAATAAAGGGTTGTAGGCCCTTAAATGCCAAAAAGTGAGGTAGGTCTGCAGGAGCGTCTGCTGGCTTATTTTTAGCAACCCACCCGCTGTAATACATCCCCATACCCTCCATGAAATCGGTTTGGGTCAATATCCGTGCGCCGCTGGATAGCACGGAACAGGGGAATTCCCTGTCTCCGATCTTCAGAACGCCGCTATGGGTTGCCTGTTCCACCCCCCATCGGGCATCGGAAGCGATTTGAGCTATCTTGTTTTTCTCCTCCAAAGTGAGTTTATCGGCACGGGCCTTTCCGCCCAATGATTGGGGAGATTCAGGCTGGACTGGATTTATTGTGTCTGTCATAGTGACAAAATACTAGCAAGCATAAGCAAGCATGTCAAAACATTTCTCATTTTCTTCTTGCAAGCATATCGCGGAATCCTGTAATCTCTCACCAACGTAAGAACGGAGCGCGATATGGCAAACAAACTACCGATTGAAAAGAAAGTGACTGTGATTAGCTCCCTAGCGGAAGGGGCCAGCATTCGCAGCATCGAAAGAATGACCGGCGTTAATCGCAACACCATCATGTCGCTTGGCCTTCGCGTTGGCGAGGGGTGTGAGTCCATCATGGACACCAAAATGGTCAGCCTCCCTTGCCGCAATATCGAGGTTGACGAGATTTGGGGATTCATCGGCAAAAAACAGAAGAACGTCAGGAGCCGTGATTCTCGCACACTGGGCGATGTCTGGACGTGGATTGCCTTGGACGCTGATACCAAACTGATTCCCGCCTATCTGGTGGGCCACCGTGACCGCTACCACGCCCGGCGTTTCATGGGAGATCTGGCTGGCCGTCTTGCCAACCGCGTCCAGCTTTCCTCCGATGCGATGAATGCCTACCCGGAAGCAGTTGACCACGGTTTCGGCAGTGACGTTGACTACGGCCAAATTGTAAAAACCTATTCTGTCACCAATCTCGCCAAAGAAGCGGCGGCGCGGTACAGCCCGGCAGAGGTTGTCGAGGTCGAGAGGAAAATTATCCAAGGCGACCCGCTGGTTGCCCGCATATCAACTTCGCACGTCGAGAAGCAGAACCACACATTGCGGATGCACTGCCGCAGGCTCTCACGGTTGACCAACGCTTTCAGCAAGAAGCTGCCGAATTTTAAGGCTGCGGTTGCCCTCAATTTCGCCTACTATAATTTCTGCAAATCGCATGGCGCTATCCGCATGACACCGGCACAAGCGGCGGGTGTGGAGAGCAGCCAATGGACGGTTGCGGAATTGGTTGAACGCTGTGGCGAATCCTGAATACATCGAGAGCCTGAGAGCGGTAATCGGCAAGCTGCATGGGTGCGACTCGAAACACGTCGAGTCTGTGCCTGTGCATGAAGTCTTTCAGGGCAAAACGGCGTGGCAAGGTGTGGTCGAGGTCTTTGATCTAACAGGCCATCCTAAGGCCAAGCGTGCTTACGCATGGAGCCACCTAGACGGCGACAAAGACCAGAGCACTCGGTATGTGGCCGTGTTGGAGATTCCACCCGTCGAATCGCCCGAAACTGCGGTTAGGGCGTCAATCATTGCGGATGCCAAAGCGAGCAAGGCCCAGAAGTGAAAGAGAACGCAACCAAGAACTCAAAAGGCTTGTTGTGGTGGTGTATCGCCATTGCCATCCTGCTTTTAATCGCACTTTGCTTAGTCGGAGTTCTCATTTATCCAGTTGACCCGGCGCGGGTGCGAATTTCAAATTAAGACACTACCCGCCCGGACGCTGCGTTGACAAGGGCCATCGATTCCCTTAAAGATATAACCTTCGGGACGTTGCGGGTAGAGGCGATCCATCTCTTCGAGAGCCAACTTCATCCCGAAGGTTCGATTTACACGAAGCTTTCGTCACACGCTCTGCGAGCGCACAACTAAAAGGAGATTCACGATGTCAGCCAAAGTTGAAACCAAAGAAAAGGAATCCGCAGCCACCAAGGCGGGTGCGCTCAAGGACAAGAACCTGCAGGCGGCGCTCGCGGCCATTGAGAAGCAATATGGCAGCGGATCCATCATGCGTCTCGGCGCCGAGATGTCGCACGTGGACATTTCGGTCATTCCCACAGGCGCGTTTGCGCTCGATTTGGCGCTCGGCGTCGGCGGTATTCCGCGCGGGCGCATTACCGAGGTGTTTGGGCCCGAGAGCAGCGGCAAGACGACGTTGATGCTCAGTGTCATCGCCAGCGCGCAGCGCGCGGGCGGCTTGGCGGCGTTTGTGGACGCCGAGCACGCGGTGGATCCCGCCTACGCCAGACGCATCGGCGTGAACCTTGACGATTTGTTGATCAGCCAGCCCAACAGCGGCGAGGAAGCGTTGACGATTGCTGAGACGCTCATCCGTAGCAACGCGGTGGACGTGGTGGTGATTGATTCCGTCGCCGCCCTCGTGCCACGTGCGGAACTGGAAGGCCAGATGGGCGATGCCACGGTCGGCGCGCAGGCGCGGTTGATGAGCCAGGCAATGCGCAAATTGACCTCCTGCATTCACAAGGCCAAGACCGCTTGTATCTTCACCAACCAGATTCGTGAGAAGATCGGTGTGATGTTCGGCAGTCCCGAGACCACACCGGGCGGACGGGCGCTGAAATTTTATTCGAGCGTCCGTATCGATATGCGCCGCGTGAATGTCATCAAGGACCCGGCCGGCAAGGTCGTGGGCAGCCATGTGCGCGCCAAGGTCGTGAAGAACAAGGTAGCGCCGCCGTTTGCGGAGTCCGAGTTCGACATCATGTACGATCACGGCATTTCGAAGGAAGGCTCGGTCATTGATGTGGCCACCGACCTCGGCGTTATTGAAAAGAAAGGCTCGTGGCTGGCGTTCGACGGCCAGCAAATCGGCCAGGGCCGTGAATCCGCAAAGGATTTCTTGCGTGAGAACGGCAAGATGCTCGACCAGATTATCCTCGGCGTGAAAGCGAAGGTCGCCACGGGCATTAGCTTGGGGAAACGCATCGGCGGCACCGAATAACCGTCTCGCCTTGGGCGAGCTGTAGGATTTATGACTTCTGCCGAAATACGCCAGAGCTTTCTCGATTTTTTCCGCGAAAAACAGCACACCATCGTGCCATCCGGTTCGTTGCTGCCGGACGCGCCGAACCTGCTGTTCACCAACGCGGGGATGAACCAGTTTGTGCCGATCTTTCTCGGCCAGATGAAGCCGCAGTGGAACCCGCCGCGCACCGCCGACACGCAGAAGTGCATCCGCGCTGGTGGCAAGCACAATGACCTCGAAGACGTCGGCCTCGACACGTATCACCATACGTTTTTCGAGATGTTGGGCAATTGGAGCTTCGGCGATTATTTCAAGAAGGAGGCTATCGATTGGGCGTGGGAACTCGTCGTCGAGCGCTGGCATTTCCCGAAAGAGCGGCTATACGCGACGTACTTTGGTGGGGATGACAAGATTGCCGCGGATACGGAGGCGCGCGATTTGTGGCTCCGCTATTTGCCAGCCGACCACGTCGTCCCCGGCAACCGCAAAGATAATTTTTGGATGATGGGCGACACAGGCCCCTGCGGTCCCTGCAGCGAGATCCACGTCGATCTTACCCCCAACGCCGACGGAGGCGCAAAACTCGTCAATTCGGGTTCGCCACTGAGTATTGAAATCTGGAACCTCGTGTTTATCCAGTTCAACGCGAATCCCGATGGCTCTCTCACGCCCCTGGCCGCCAAGCACGTAGACACCGGTATGGGCTTCGAGCGCGTCACCTCGATGATACAATGCACGAACGGCTTCAAGGATTTCACGAGAAGGATCTCGAATTATGAGACGGATGTTTTTACTCCGATTTTTCGGGAATTGGAGAAGCTCAGCGGAAAGAAATACACGAGCACCTTGCCAAGTGATTCGAGTGGCGCAAGCGCTGAATCCGGTGGCGCAAGCGTCCCTGCTTGCGAATCATCAATTGTCGGCATCAACCAATTCTCAGTTTCCCAACGACGCCTTCCACATTGGCAATCCCCTGGCGCTGTGTATTTCGTGACGTTCCGAACGGAGCAGGGGAAAGAATTGGCTCCGGAAATGCGCGACGCTGTGTTGGAAGCCTGCCGTCATTTGCACGGAAGCAAATACGACCTACGCGCCCTGACGGTGATGCCGGATCACGTTCATCTGCTTCTGTGGCCGCTTCCACTGGATGCTTCTTCTCCGCAGACGATTGCCGAAAAGGGATTTCGCGATTTGAGTGAAATACTTCACGGCATCAAGTCGTACACGGCAAATCAGATTCAAAAGAAGTGCGGGTGGACGGGGCCGGTTTGGCAGCATGAAAGTTACGACCGCATTGTGCGTGATGATGCAGAATATGAGGAGAAGTGGAATTACATCGCGAACAATGCGGTTAAGAAACAGTTGGCCGAGCGTCCGGAGGGCTATCGATGGTTTTGGCATTCCACGGAACCGTTGGGCGCTGTGATCGATGTTGGGCGGGCGGGGACCCGGACCGAACGGCCACAAGCAGGGACGCTTGCGCCACCATCGGAAGGGCAAATCAAGATCGATATCGCTTTCCGCGTTATCGCCGACCATATCCGCTGCCTAAGTTTTGCGATTGCCGATGGAATCCAACCTTCAAATGAAGGTCGTGGTTACGTGCTACGTCGCATCCTTCGGCGCGCAGTTCGCTACGGTCGCACGCTCGGTTTTCATGAGCCATTTTTCTACAAGCTGGTGGATGTGGTCGCGGAGAACTTTGGGGGTGTATTCGCTGAAGTGCGCCAACGTAAACAGGCAATCGGTGCAACTCTACGCTCGGAGGAAGAGAGCTTCAATCGCACTCTCGATCGGGGAATCGAACTTTTTGACAAGTACGTGGACATTTCATATGGATTAAAGTCTCCAGGTGTTGAACGGCCTAAGAGACCAGTCAGTAACGAAATCGCTGGAGATTTCGCGTTCGAGCTTTACGACACATTTGGTTTTCCGCTTGATCTAACGGAATTGATGGCTCGTGAAAATGGCTTCACAGTTGATACTACCGGTTTTGAAAAACTCATGGAACAGCAGCGCCAGCGTGCCCGCGAAGACCACCAAAAGAAGAAATCCGTGATCAGCGTAGCGACCGAGAATCTGCAGGTTGAGCCGACAAAGTTTCTTGGGTATGACAATCTCGAAGTCGAAGCTATGGTGGAGGCGGTATCACCGGGCGTGGAGAAGACTTTTGATGTTATCCTCGACAAGACACCCTTCTACGCGGAGATGGGCGGACAGGTGGGGGACACGGGTCTGATTGCTTCCGCTAAGGTGCTCGATACGCAGAAGCAGGGGAATGTTTATGTCCATCGCTCTGCTGCACCACTTGAGCAGGGCCAGAAGGTAAGGGCAGCAGTGGATGTGCCTCGGCGGTCGAACATTCAGCGACACCATACGGTCACGCATCTTTTTCACTGGGCGCTGCATGAGGTGGTGAGCAGGGACGCGCGGCAGAAAGGGTCTCTAGTCGCGCCGGACCGATTCCGTTTTGATTTCAATCAGCCTGAGAAACTGAGCGACCAGCAGATTGCGGACATTGAGAAGTTGGTGAACGAGCGGATCAAGGAGAATGCGGCAGTCCATTGGTTTGAAATGCCGTTTGCGGAAGTGCGCGGCAAGCCGAATATCATGCAGTTCTTTGGCGACAAATACGGAGACATTGTCCGCATCGTGCAGATTGGCGGACACGACAAGGCGCTGGACGGTTTTTCGATGGAGCTTTGCGGCGGCACGCACACGAAGACCACGGGTGAGATCGGCTTATTCAAAATCATGCGCGAATCGGCAGTCGCAGCGGGGGTTCGTCGTGTCGAAGCAGTTTGCGGACAATTTGCGCAGGAATTCATTGCGAAACAGGGCGACCAGGAGAAAGCTGAGGTTGAGAAGGCCAAGGCACGCGAGTTGGAGAAAGAGTTGGCCAAGCAGCGCCAAGCTGAGATGGAATCGCAAGCGCCCGCCATCGCCGAGCAGTTGCTAACCAAATTGCAGGGCAAGCTACTCGTTAGTAATCTCGGTGACGCCAATGCCGACCTGCTGCGCGCAGTCGTCAATGCACTCAAGCCGAAACTAACGAGTGCAGTCGTTGTTTTGGGTGGCATAGCCGACGGCAAGGTCTCGCTTATCTGTTTGGTTACGCCTGACTTGGTCAAGGAAGGGAAGAATGCCGGCAAGATCGTTGGCGAACTGGCCAAGATTTGCGGCGGTGGCGGTGGCGGCAAACCCGATCTGGCCCAAGCCGGCGGCAAGCAACCCGAAAAACTGGCTGAAGCTCTCTCGGCCGTGCCGAAAATTACAGGTCTCTGACGCGCTTGCTCTGGCGCGCGGCTCACCGTATCATCCGTTCCCATGCTCGACATCAAACTCATTCGCGAAAAACCTGATTTCGTGCGCCAACGGCTCGCGACGCGCGGTCGCGGCGACGAGGCGCGGATTACGGAAATCGCGGCGCTGGACGAGCAGCGACGCAAGTTGGTAAGCGAAGGGGACACTCTCAAGGCCCAGCGCAATACCGTCAGCAAGGAAATCGGCGCGCTGAAATCAAAGGGACAGGATGCGAGCGCGCAGATGGCCGCGATGAAGCAGGTTGGCGAGCGCATCACGGCGCTCAATACGGAAGTCGCGGCGCTGGACGTCAAGTTGCAGGACATTCTGCTCATGATTCCCAACCTGCCTCATGAAAGTGTCGCGGTGGGCAAAGAGGCAGCGGACAACCCAGAAGTGAAACGCTGGGGTGAAGCGCCGAAGTTTACTTTCCAACCGAAGGCGCACTGGGACATTGGCGAGCAACTCGGAATTTTGGATTTTGCCCGTGCCGCGAAGATCTCCGGTAGCGGCTTCATTCTCTACAAAGGCGCGGGCGCGCGTTTGGAGCGGGCCTTGATCAACTTTCTGCTCGATTTGCACACGAGCGAGCACGGTTACACAGAAATTCTTCCGCCATTTCTCATAAACCGCAACGCGATGATCGGCACGGGTCAGTTGCCAAAATTTGAAGAGGACATGTATCGGCTGCGCGATGAGGAAATGTATCTCGCTCCCACGGCCGAGGTGCCCGTCACCAACATTCACCGGGATGAAATTCTCCGGGAGGAGCTGTTGCCAATTTATTATTGCGCGTATACGCCGTGCTTCCGCCGTGAAGCGGGCGCAGCGGGCAAACAGACGCGCGGCATGATTCGCGTGCACCAGTTCGACAAAGTGGAGTTGGTTAAATTCGCCAAACCGGAATCGAGCTACGACGAACTGGAGAAGCTTGTTGCTGATGCAGAAAAGGTGCTGCAATTGCTCGGTCTCCATTATCGGATCGTATTACTTTGTTCAGGCGACGTGGGAAATGCCTCGGCAAAAACCTACGACATCGAAGTGTGGGCACCGGGCCAGAACGCGTATCTCGAAGTATCGAGCTGCTCGAACTACGAAGAATTTCAAGCGCGGCGCGCTAACATCAAGTTCAAGGACGCCGCCGGCAAGAACCGTTACGTGAACACGCTCAACGGCAGCGGCACGGCGCTACCGCGTTTATACGTTGCGTTGCTGGAGACTTATCAGCAGGCCGATGGCAGCGTGAAGATCCCCGAGCCGCTCGTGTCGTATATGGGCGGGCTGCGGGAAATACGGCCTGCTTAGGCTGTCATGCTCTCCAAGGTACAAGCCGCTCTGGCAAAAACGCTCGCGCCCGGTGAAGTAGTGCTCATCGGCTTGTCCGGCGGGCCGGATTCTGTCGCTTTGCTCAGTGTTCTTGTCGAACTCGGCTGGCGACCGCATGTTTGTCACCTCAACCATCAACTGCGTGGCGCCGATAGCGATGCGGACGCCGAGTTTGTAAGGCAACTCGCGACTCGATACGGGTTGCTCAGCACCGTTGAAGCGTACACGGTTGCGCCGGATGAAGATAGTGCGCGTCGCGCGCGGCAAGAGTTCTTTGCGCGCGTAGCTGAACGCACGGGCGTCAAGAAGCTCATGCTCGCGCACACCGCGGACGACCAGGTGGAAACGTTCTTATTGCGGCTTCTGCGTGGCGCCGGTGTGCCAGGATTGGTCGGCATCTGGCCGGAACGCCAGTTGGGGACATTGCGTGTGATTCGACCGCTGCTGAAAGTGCGACGTGCCGAAATCATGGAATACCTGGCAGCAAAGAAGCTATCGTATCGTGAAGACAAGTCCAACACCGATACTCGATTTACTCGTAACCGCGTTCGCCACGAACTACTGCCGTTGTTGGAACGCGAGTACAACCCGGCGATCCGCGACGTCTTGCTCAATACGGCGGAGATCTTGCGGGATGAGGATTTCTATTTGCTGCATCATGTCGCGCAGCGGTTCTACATGGCAGCCTGCCAGAACGATGTGGTGAATGTGAAGACGCTCGCGAATTACCCGATCGCCATCCAGCGACGTGTCTTGCGGTTTTGGCTCGGGGGCGACTCCGAGAATGGCCCGAGCTTTACCTTTGATCAAATTGAAGCGGTACGTCACGCGGCGTTGGGCGATTCGCCGAGCGCGGCGATTGATCTGCCGGATGATTTGGTCGTGTGCCGCGAGTACGAGAGGTTGCAGAAGGCCCGGCGGAAAGATCTGGAGCGCGTGGAAGGTAAGTGGCCTTTGGGTTTGACAGGCGAGACGGTTATTCGTGAGCTAGGCGTGCGCTTTGTTTTGGAGCGAGTCGAATCATCACCGTTTCCCCAAGAATCGCTGGATGCTGATGTGCTTGGCGAAGGGCTGTTCGTCCGCACGTGGGAAAATGGCGACCGCTTTCAGCCGCTGGGGATGAGTGAGACGAAGAAGTTGCAGGACTTCTTTGTGGACGAGAAAGTGCCTCGCTTAAGGCGGGGTCGCGTCCCGCTGGTTTGCACCGCCGATGGGCGTATTGTGTGGGTCGTTGGGCAGCGAATTGCGGAACCATTCAAGGTGACGGATGGCACGCGGCATGTCCTGCACATGCGGGCTGAGTCGATTCAAGGTTGACAAGCCCCGGCACGGCGGGTTGTAATCTGCCGCTATTCTATGAATTCCAAGAAAACAGGCGTTCCCAAGCGGGTGCGCGTCGATCTGGGTGAGCGCAGTTACGATATCCTGATCGGTAAAGGCCTGCTGTCGCAAGCCGCCAAGCACCTGCGTCCGCTCAAGCTGGGCAAGCGCGGCGTGATCATCACGGACACGAATGTGGAGCCGCTGTATGCCGGGGCGTTGCGCGATGCCCTGGGCAAGGGTGGGTTTGCTGCCGAGGTGCTCAGCGTACCGGCGGGTGAGGCGTCGAAATCGTTGCGGCAAGCCAACCGCCTGTTTGAGAAACTGCCAACCCTCGGACTGGACCGCCACTCCTTTCTCATCGCGTTGGGCGGCGGCGTGGTCGGAGATTTGGCGGGTTTCGTAGCCGCCAGCTATTTGCGCGGTATTGCGCTGGTGCAGGTACCGACAAGTCTGCTGGCGCAGGTGGACAGTTCCGTCGGTGGCAAAACAGGTGTAAACCTTCCGCAGGGCAAGAACCTTGTCGGTGCGTTCTACCAACCGAAACTCGTGCTTGCCGACACCGATGCGCTCGGCACATTGCCCCAGCGCGAATTGCGGAGTGGTTTCGCGGAAGTGATCAAGCACGGCGCGATCCGCGACGCGAAATTCTTCGCGTGGCTCGAGCGAGAGTACAAGCGAGTGCTGACGCTCGACCCAGAGGCGGTGGCACACGTAGTGCGGCGTTGCTGTGAGATCAAGGCGGAAGTTGTCAGTGCAGACGAACGCGAGTCGGGGTTGCGGGCAATCCTGAATTTCGGGCACACCGTTGGGCACGCGATGGAGACCTTGTCGGATTACAGCGGCCTGCTGCATGGTGAAGCAATCTCAATGGGCATGGTTGCGGCGACACAATTATCCCTGATGCGCGGCGGCTTTGGTGAGACCGAGGCGAAGCGTTTGTGTGGACTGATTGCCGTCAGCGGTTTGCCGACGCACCTGGGTAGGACCTTCAAGCCGGGAGAGTTGCTGGAAGCGGCGCGCCTCGACAAGAAGGCGCGTGACGGCAAATTGCGTTTTGTATTGCTCAAGCGCCTTGGAGAAGCTTTTGTCTCGAATGCGGTCACGGACGCGGACCTCAAGGAGGTCGTGGATGTCTGCCGTTGACGAGAATATTGTACGCGAGTATTTCGAGTTGCACGGTTTCCTGGTTTGTCAGCGGCGCAAGTATATTGTCCAAGCTCGGCAAAAGAGTGCCGACGAAGAAGTAGATTTGATTGTATTGAATCCGGGAACCCCGCCCGAGGCTGAGCCAGCTGAATTTGAAATTACTTCCAAGACACTGTCACAAGTATCACGCGCGATTGTTGCGGTGAAAGGATGGCACACCGGAGTGTTCGCGCCAGGCGTGCTCGCCAACCAGCCGAAGATTTTCCGGTTTGTGGAGAAGCGGGTCATCGAAGAGGCACAACGATTGGTCGGAAGCGAAGGCCTGGTAAAAATCCTGATTGTGCCCGGGTTGCCACGCGATGCGAAAACACGGCAGCGCAGTATCGAAGTGTTGCGGTCGAAAGGCGTCGACGGTGTGATTTCGTTTCGGTCGATTTTACAGGAATTGGTCGCGAGCGTAGCCAAGAACCACAACTACCAAAAATCCGACTTGCTGCAAATTCTGCGGTTGCTGAAGAACTATGAGTTGCTGAAGGAGCCGCAGATGGAGTTCGGCTGGAAGCGGCGCAGCCGGAAGGCTGCATCGTAAACCGGCTGCCGTCGTTCGGGTGAGGGAAGCGCATGACTTCGCGTGAAGCGTACATTGCACTTAACATGGTCGACGGCGTCGGGCCGATTCGCGTTCGCGCGCTACGCGATCGGTTTGGTGAAGCCCAGGCGATTCTGGATGCATCGAAAGCTGAATTGATGCAGGTGGAAGGCGTCGGCGAAGAAGTCGCGCGAAGCATCACCAGTTGGCGGGAAAAGGTGGATCTCGATGCGGAACTGCAACGGATCGAGAAGTCGGGCGTACATGTCGTCTGCCGCGACGATGCGGAATACCCGAAGCATCTGCGGGAGATTTACGATCCGCCACTTGTGCTTTACGTGAAGGGAGCGTTGACGGAGCGCGATGGGCTGGCGATTGCAGTGGTCGGGTCGCGGCGCACGACGCTCTACGGGCAGGACATGGCACGTAAGCTGGCATTCCAGTTGGCGCGGGTCGGCGTGACAGTGGTGAGCGGTTTGGCGCGTGGAATTGACACGGCAGCGCACAACGGCGCGCTGCAGGCGAAGGGGCGGACGGTGGCCGTGATCGGTTGCGGAATCGATATTATCTACCCCGCAGAGAACAAGAAGCTGGCCGAAGAGATCGTGGAGAAGGGTGGGGCGGTGGTAACGGAGTTTCCGTTCGGTGTGCAGCCTGACCGCCAGAATTTTCCTATGCGAAACCGCATCATCAGCGGCTGGTCGCTGGGCGTTGTGGTGGTGGAGGCAAACCTGAAAAGCGGGGCATTGATTACAGCCAATCAAGCGGGAGAACAGGGACGGCAAGTGTTTGCGGTGCCGGGCCGAGCGGATTCAATTTTGTCCAAGGGAGCGAACAAATTAATCAAGGACGGTGCAAAATTGACCGAGGATGTGGAGGATATTCTCAGCGAATTTGAGTACCTGCTGCCAAAAAAGGCCGGAGAGTGCATGGAGACTGGCTTGGAGGGCGGGGGAACCAAACCTGCTCTGCAATTGAGTGAAACGGAGGAGAAAGTGATGGCGCAGGTCGGCAACGAGGAGGTTGCCATCGACGAGATCATCCGGGCCAGCGGTTTGACAACAGCGTGTGTTTCCGCCACGTTACTGGCGCTGGAGATGAAACGGCTCGTCCGCCAGCTCCCCGGCAAGCAGTATGTGCGCAACGCGGCCTTCGGGCCGTAAGAAGAAAAAGCATGGCAAAAAAACTGGTCATCGTTGAATCACCCGCGAAAGCGAAGACGATCAACAAATATTTGGGCTCGGACTTCAGCGTGAAGGCCTCCATGGGCCACGTCCGTGATCTGCCCGAGCGCAAGTTCGGCGTCGAGATCGAAAAGGATTTCAAACCCACTTACCAGGTCTCCGCCAAGCGGAAAGCGCTGGTCATGGAGTTGCAGAAGACTGCGGAGGGCGCGGAGCAGGTTTACCTCGCGACCGACCCTGATCGCGAAGGCGAGGCGATTGCCTGGCATTTGTGGGAGATCCTGAAGACCAAGAAAAAGGGTCCCGAGTTCTTCCGCGTTCAGTTCAACGAAATCACGAAGAATGCTGTACGCGCCGCTTTTGACCACCCCGGTCAGGTCGATATGAAGTTGGTCGACTCGCAGCAGGCGCGCCGTATTTTGGACCGCATTGTTGGCTATAAGATTTCGCCGCTCTTGAACAAGCGCGTCGCCCGTGGCTTGAGCGCCGGACGCGTGCAGTCCGTCGCGGTGCGGTTGGTCGTCGAGCGCGAGCGTGAGATTCGCGCATTCAAACCCCAGGAGTACTGGTCGGTCGAGGCCGAGTTGCGCAAGCTCGTTGACCCGAAGGATCATTTCCTTGCCCGTTTGATCCAGGTAGGTGACAAGAAGGTTAGGGCGGCCAGCGGCGAAGCCACCAAGCCCGATATCATGATCATCGACGCCAAGGACAAGGCCGATGCCATCCTGGCCGATCTTAAGGATTGCGAGTACAAGGTCGCCAAGATTGACATCAAGTCGAAGAAGCGTAGCGCGGCACCCCCGTTTACAACAAGTACGCTACAACAGTCCGCGTCGAAGGCACTGGGTATGGGCACCACAAAGACAATGATTGTTGCCCAGCAGTTGTACGAAGGCGTGGAGATCGGTGCGGAAGGCGCAGTCGGTTTGATCACCTACATGCGTACTGATTCGTTCAATATTTCAAAGGAAGCACAAGACGAGGCGCTGGCATTCATCCGTGAAACCATTGGTCCGGACTATGCGCCGGCGACACCGAATTTATACAAGTCGAAGAAAGATGCGCAGGGAGCACACGAGGCAGTCCGTCCGTCATCCGTACGACGCACGCCAGACAGCCTGCGGACGTATCTCGATAACGACCAGTTTCGCCTCTACAAACTGATTTGGGACCGGTTTGTCGCCAGCCAGATGACACCGGCGGAGATGAAGATCACGAGCATTGATATCGATGCGCGGCGCGATCCGAAATTTTTCCTATTTCGCGCGACGGCAACGGAAGTGGTGTTCGCTGGATGGCTGAAGATTTACGGAGTCGAAGAAGAGGCTGAGAAGAAGGCGGAGCCGGAGAAACCGTCGGAAGAAGAAGAGAATAAGAAGCTGCCGCCACTGAGCGAGAGCGAGAAGCTGCATTTGATCAAGCTGCTCCCGGCGCAACACTTTACCGAACCGCCCCCGCGTTTCAGTGAGGCGACGCTCGTGAAGGCACTGGAAGAACTCGGAATCGGACGCCCAAGCACCTATGCCCCGACGATTGCCACTGTCCAGAAGCGGCATTACGTCAACAAAGAGAAAGGTCGCCTCGCGCCGACGCAACTCGGCGAAGTTACGACCGATGTTTTGGTGAAGCATTTCACGAAGCTGCTCGACGTGCAGTTCACGGCGCGGATGGAGGAGTTGCTCGACGAAATTGAAGAGGGCAAGGTCGGATGGCAGGAAATGCTGGGCGACTTCTACAAGGACTTCGAGCCGACACTGAAGGCCGCGAACGAGAACATGGAAGATGTGCGGCCCAAACCGGTTCCGATCGGCATCAAGTGTGAGCTTTGTGGCGAAGAGTTGGTCACTCGTCCTGGCAGGAACGGTGAATTCATCGCTTGTTCGGCCTACCCGAAATGCAAGAACACGAAGAACTTCAAACGCGGCGAAGATGGGAGCATACAGATCGTGGAAAAGGAAGAGACAGGCATCAAGTGTGAGAAATGCGGTTCACCCATGGTCATCAAGGCGGGCAAACGCGGCGAATTTCTGGCGTGTTCGGGCTATCCCGAGTGCAAGAACGCGAAGTCGTTCGCGCGCGACGCCGCCGGCAAGATTACGGTGATCGAAAAGCCGGCACCGGTGACAACCGACGTGAAATGCGAGAAGTGCGGCTCGCCGATGTTGATCCGCAACAGTCGTCGCGGGCCGTTCCTGGCCTGCTCCGGCTATCCGAAATGTCGCAACGCCAAGACGCTCCCGGATGAATTGAAAGACAAAGCGCCGCCGCCACCGCCCAAGGAAGAACCTGTGCTGACCGACGAGAAGTGCGAGAAATGCGGTTCGCCCATGGCGAAACGTCGCGGTCGCTTTGGTGAATTCCTCGGCTGCACCGGCTACCCGAAGTGCAAGAACATCAAAAAACTGGCGCCGGCCGAGGCGTAGCAGACTCGCTGGTTGATGGGTTTCTTGGCTACCTGCACGCCGAGCGCGATGCGTCCCCGCTGACCATCCGCAATTACTCCGCCGACATCGCGGCGTTTGGCGTGTGGTTTGAGGAGAAGTACAAGCAGCCGTGCGCGTGGGTTCGGGTCAATTCGTTCCATTTGCGCGGCTATCTGGTCCACCTCACCGAGCGTAAACTCGACCGCGCCACCATTCATCTCAAGATGTCCGCGCTCCGCAGTTTTTTTAAATGGCTCGTGCGCACCGAGCGGGCGAAACTCAATCCATTGGTCGGGCTGACCCTTCCGAAAAAGGCACGGAAACTCCCGAAATTCCTGACCATCCAACAGGTGGAGGCGCTGCTCGAAGCACCAATAATGGGAAGCGCGAAAGACAAGTCGTTCGCGTGGCGTGATAAGGCGATTCTGGAAACGTTGTACAGCGCCGGGCTACGCATTCACGAGCTTGCCCAGCTCAACGATGATGATGTGGACGTACTCGGCGAAGTCGTTCGCGTTCGTGGCAAAGGGAAGAAAGAGCGGCTCGCGGCGCTCGGCGGGCCGGCTATCGAGACGCTGCAGAAATACCTCGAAGTGCGGGCACGCAGTTCCCGCGGCCCATTATTCGTGAACCGATTCGGCGGACGCATGACGGCGCGCAGCATGCAACGAATGCTAAAGAGGTATCTCCTTGCCGCGGGACTCGATCCATCGCTGACGCCGCACAAACTGCGGCACAGTTTCGCGACGCACATGCTCG
>Ga0206945_1083_pt1 | contig 16873 bp, 13 predicted proteins | sample Alteio_BWOrgHeat_5_FD_152982 | JGI IMG/M metagenome (GOLD analysis project Ga0206945, IMG submission 152982) | Enriched cells from forest soil in Barre Woods Harvard Forest LTER site, Petersham, Massachusetts, United States -... | ecosystem: Environmental > Terrestrial > Soil > Temperate forest > O... | reverse complement strand
GGTCTGGCTGGTCGGGCGTCAGACCGCGGTCTTTTTCCGACGGCAAGGCCGCATCGGCGCGCGTCGCGCGGCCGATCAGCTCGCGTTGCTGGAAGAAAGCCTGCAGATGATGCGCGTGGTCAAGGGCTATCTGATGGACCTGTTCAACCAGGCGCGTGTGGAGCGTCAATTGTCCGAATACACGCGGGCGCAACTTGCGCGCTTTCGAGGGGAATTGGTTTATCGGCCGCTGTTGATCTTCCTGGCGACGCTGGCCGCGGCAGCGCTGTTCTTTGTCGGTGGGCTGCTCGTGCTTTCCGAACACCTCGACGTGGCGTGCCTGACCGTCCTGGTGACCGCGATCGTGAGCATGTATTATCCTCTCGAGCGCTGGTTGGCTCAGCGGCGAACGGTGCATCGAGCCGAAGAAGAGGCCGTCGGGATCTTCGAGTTTCTCGACCGGCGCGGCGAAGTGGGACAGGTCGTGGGGGCGGAGTTCCTCAATGCGATGTCTAAGCAGATGGAATTCGACCAGGTCAGCCTGCGCGAACCGGGGAGCGACCGCATGCTGCTGGATGGTTTGTCGATGACGGTTCACTCCAGCCAGCGCGTGGCGATCGTCGGAAGCGACGAAGCGTCGAAGCACGCGCTTGTTTCGTTGATTCCCCGCTTCCTCGACCCGTCGTCGGGGGAAATTCGCATCGATGGCCGCAATCTCCGCTGGGTGACGCTCGATTCACTCCGCTCGCAAACGGCTCTGGTGATGCAGGACCACATCCTGTTTAACGACACGGTCCTGAACAACATCGGCTGCGGCGATCCGAGCTTTTCCGTGCCGCAAATCATCGAGGCCGCGAAACTCGTGCACGCCCACAATTTCATCCAGCGGCTGCCGTACGGCTATGAGACGGTGGTCGGCGACCTTGGGCATGCCCTTGATCCGGGCGAGAAGTTTCGCATCGGGTTGGCGCGCGCCATCCTGCGCGATCCGGCCATCCTGATCGTTGAAGAACCGCGAGAACAGCTCGACGATGGCACCAAAAAAATGCTGGATGATGCTTACGCGCGAATCTTGCCCGAGCGGACGGTCGTCTTTTTGCCCCACCGGCTTTCAACGCTGAAGTCGTGCGACCACGTGTTCGTCATTCATGAAGGCAAAGTAGTCGCCGCGGGCGAGCACCGGGAGCTTTTGCACGAAGACGAATTGTATCGACACCTTTATTACCTCGAATACTATGTTCTGACCGAATCGCCGTGACTGCCGCATTTTTGGGGAACAGGGAGGATTCCCGTGCCATTCGAGAAGGAACTGGAAGTCGCCCTGGCCGCCGCCGCCGTGGCCGGGGGGCTGGTGCGCGAACTGTACCAGCAATTCGTCGCCATTCCCGACGCCCCGGCCGACATTTCCACCGCCGCCGATCGTGACGCGCAGGAGCTCATCCTTCGCGAAATCCAGCGCGCGTTTCCCGGCGATGCCCTTTGCGCGGAAGAGCCGACCGCGACCCTGGCAGCCGCGCCGCGGGCCGGGCCACGGTTATGGATCGTCGACCCGATTGATGGCAGTCGCGGTTTCGCCGTGAAGAACGGCGAATTCTGCGTCATGATTGCGTTTGTCCACGAGCGCCGGATTGAGGTCGGCGTCGTGCTGGAGCCGACGACCGAGCGCTTGACGTTTGCGGCGCGCGGCACTGGCTGTTGGCAATGCAAACGGCCCTGTGCCGATCGGAAAGCGTGCTACGTCAGCGCGACTGCGAGCCTTGATACGGCTGTAGTCGTGCAGAGCCGATCGCGCACAGCGCTGGAGTCGCCAGTCGTCAAGTTGCTCAAACCCGCTCGAGTCGTCGAGACATACTCGGCCGGTGTCAAGCTGGCTCGCGTCGCGACCGGAGAGGTGGACCTTTACGCCAATATCTATCCGGCGTTTCACGATTGGGACATTTGCGCCGGGCACATTCTTGTCGAGGAAGCCGGCGGCCGAGTGACCACGTTGACCGGGGCGGAAATTGGTTACGGCGGCGACGGCAATAAGCAGCGCGGCGGGATGCTCGCCAGCAACGGCGCGATCCATCAATCAACCCTAAGTCGGTTGGAGTCGATTGCCGCGACCATGTGAGCGCCGTCGCGCTCAGGGCTTCTTGCACTCGGTCGGCTGCGTCACCTTGCCTTGGATTCGGCTCAGTTTGACCAGAGCAACCTGGGCACGCGTCGATCCGGGTGCAAGTTGCTGGACTTTTTCCAGGCAAGCCGCCGCTTCCTCTGGTTTTCCCTTCTGGAGCCAGGCATCGGCGAGCGACAGGTACATCGTCGTCAGCCGGTCGTTCATATTGTTGCAAGCGCGAGCGAGCCAATCCGGATTGGCCATGATCTGGGCCTCGATTCGAGCAGCCGTCGCGGCTTCCGGAGAATCGCCGAATGTCGCGACGAGCAATTGGCATTTCTCCAGGCAATTGAAGAAATCGCGCGCTTGGAATTCGGTCTTGGCCTGGGCCAGAAGCTCCTCGGCGCGCCGGGATCGCTGCGGGTCTCGCGCAACCGCCTTGGGTCGGCACGCTACGGCCGCCGCTTGGAGGTGCGTCAACAACTTTTCCGCTTCGAGATACCCCTCGACGATCGTAATGATCCGGCCGTCGGGTGCGGCCAGCAGCATGGTGGGGAAGCTGGCAATTTGCAGACGCTGAATCAACTCGGCGTCGCGCTGCGGATCGACTTTGATGGGCACGTATTGCTCATTCAACAAGGAGGCGATCGCTGGATCGCGCAGCGTCGTTGTCTCGAGCTTCTTGCACCAGACGCAATTCTCGGAAACGAACTCGAGCAATATGGGCTTGCTCTTCTCCGTGGCTTCGCGGCGAGCCTGATTGTAGTCGGTTCGCCAATCGGGGCCTTCCGCGAGCGCCGCGGCGCTGGCCAGGCTGGCGATCAGAATAGCCGCGGCGAATTTGGGCAGAGAATGCGGTCGAGTGGTCGGGATCATGGTGTCGGCCTCTCGCGGTGCGCTCGATCGGGAACGAACTCGTGTTGAGGCTTCCTGCCGTCATGCGGGCTGGATTCCGTCACGCTCGCGGATGGGCCTTCTGGTAACTGTCCTGAAGGCGTTGAGTCGTTATGTGGGTGTAGACCTGGGTGGTCGTCAAGCTTCGATGGCCGAGCAGTTCTTGAACGCCGCGAATATCGGCGCCGGCGTCGAGCAAATGCGTGGCAAAGCTGTGGCGCAGCGTGTGGGGGCTGGTGCGTGGATCGAGTCCGGCGACGGCGAGGTAATGTTCGAGCAAGCGGCCGACGCTGCGGGTCGTGAGCCGGCCGCCGCGCCGGTTGAGAAAGACCGCCGGCTGTCGCGCGACGGCGGGAGCGAGTCCGCCGCGAACAGCCAGCCATTGCCGAATGGCCTTCACCGCGGGCGCGCCCAGCATCGCCAGCCGCTCGCGCTTGCCTTTGCCGCGAATCGTCACCAAGCCTTCTTCCAAGTCCATGTCGTCGAGGTTCGCGCCAACCAGCTCGGCAACGCGCAAGCCTGCGGAGTACAGAGTCTCGAGGATGGCGCGATCTCGGAGGACGAGCGGATCGTCACCGGCAGGCGTTCGAAGCAGTCGTTGGACCTCTTCCGCCGTCATGAAATGCGGGAGCTTCTTGTCTTGTCTCGGCCCGCGCACGCCGTCGCAAGGGTTCGCCGTCAATGTTCCCTGACGGCACAGGAATCGGAACCACGAACGTAGCGATGCCAGCCGGCGGGCGATTGTTGGCTTGGCGTAGCCCTGCTCGCTGAGCCAAGCGACATAAGCGCGAACCAGTCGAGTATTGACGCGAGTCGGCGTGGCGGAGGAAGTGCCGAGCCGTTCATGGAAAAAGCCGATCGCCTGCGTCAAGTCTTCGCGATACGACTTGACCGTGTGGGCTGAGGAGTTCTTCTCCAGGCCCAAATGCCGCAAGTAATCAGCTAAGGCTTGTTCCATTCAGCGCGATGTACGTCCGTGGTGTCGATCGTTGGAGAATGAGGCAGGGTGTGTGAATGTTGCCCGCGAGGCCGTTACAGGCGGGACTCGGCGGGTGGTTCGTCTACGGCGGCCTTGCCTTGTTCGCGGGCTTTGCTGGTAAGCACGGCAACGTCCAGCCAGCTCAGGCTCAAGTGCGGGTCGGCGGCGTCGTCGCGGAAGGCATCGATCAAGCTGACACGGCTGGAGTCGTCGTAAACGTAAACGTATCGCTCGCTACCCTTGAGCAGAGCCAGTACGTTCAGCTCGTCTCGCACCGGGGTCCCTCTCATCGGTCCATCCTTGGCGTGCCGCGGGGTATCTGGGACGAATGGTGGTATCGGCCGAATCATGCGGTCTGTTCAAGAACTTATGCCGCGAAACTTGCCCTCAATCCAACGTGCGTCACCAGAATCGGCGCTCTTTGTGCCGTCGCGGCGTGAGGAAAAGTTTCCCTGATTGCCGCAAATTCGCCCGATTGCAACCGGCCGGCAATTGTTGCGGATCGGGCAACCTGTCGGGGCGGATTCGCTGGGAACTTGATTCCGCTTGGGCCGATTTGTACGATTTTAAGTGCTGCCCGCCCTGTCCGGCCGCCACGCGACGGTAGCGACAAATCGACCAACCTGGGGCGAGCGAATCGGCATGGCCCGCAAACGCGCATCAGCTTCGACGCGGCAGACTGGGCAAGTCACAGCCCAACGCTCCGCTCGATTTTACAAGCTGCTTATCCTCCTGCGGACTGGGCCCAAATCCCGTGAGGAGCTTGCCCGCCGACTCGACGTGGACATGCGCGGGTTTTACCGCGACCTGAAGTCGCTGCGCGAACTCGGAGTCCGCATCGCCGCTTGCGCGGACGGTTATGAATTGAGACAGACGTTTGCTGCCAGCGTTTCCCGCCTGCCGTTTCCCGACCCGCAGCTGAACCTGAATGAAGCGATTCAGCTTTCGCAAGGGAGGACCCCAGCCCACCGCAAGCTGCAGGCCCAAATTCGCCGCATCGCCGGGCCGCTGTCCGGGCAGCGCTCCTGAATTCGTCTTGCCGTGTGCTCGCTCGATTTGGTCTAATCCATTTCTCCCAGCTTTACTGATCACGACAAGGAGGTCGTGTCATGGATTCCGCCATCGTCATACCGGCTCGCTACGCGTCCAGCCGCCTGCCCGCCAAGCCGCTGCTGAAATCGACCGGCAAATACCTAATTCAGCACGTCTACGAGCGGTGCTGTCGATCGAAGCGAGCCCGATTTGTCATCGTGGCGACCGACGACACTCGCATCGCTGCTGCCGTGGAAAGCTTCGGCGGCAATATCGTCATGACTCGCTCCGATCACCGTTCTGGCAGCGACCGCGTCGCAGAGGTGGCGGCCGACCTTGAAGTCGATGTCATCATCAATGTTCAGGGCGACGAACCGGAGGTCGATCCGGCGGGACTGGATCAATTGCCGGAAATGCTCGAACAGAACGACGATGCGGAAATTGCCACGCTCGCCGTGCCGATCACGTCATCGGTTCAGTGGCGCGATCCCAATTGCGTCAAAGTCGTGTGCGATCGCCGCGGCCGGGCGCTATACTTCAGCCGGTCGCCTATTCCCTATGTTCGGGAGGGCGAGCCGGATTTTGCCGCTCGGCCGGCGCGCTTTCTGCAACATCTCGGGATTTATGCCTATCGTCGCGACTTCTTGCTTCGGCTCGCCAGGCTGGCGCAGGAACCAATCGAAGAAATGGAAAAACTTGAGCAGCTGCGAGTACTCGCGCACGGACAAGGCATCTGGGTCGAGGTCATTGCGCAGGCGCAAACCGGCGTGGATACGCTGGATCAGTACGAAGCGTTCGTGCAGCGCTTCCGCCTGGCGCGAGCTGCGTGAGCGAGACCTTGGCCGATCGCGATTGGCCGGCGAAAAAATAGCGGATATAGTAATGAGAGGCGAATGCCGGAAGCCCACGGGAGCCCCCCGTGGGCTTGTGTCGTTCATGGGCGCGTCGGAACGCGGGAGCACGGGATGGCCAAACATATTTTCGTGACGGGTGGTGTGGTTAGTTCCCTGGGCAAAGGGATTACAAGCGCGTCGATCGGTCTGCTGCTGGAGCGGCGCGGCATGCGCGTCCGGCTGCAGAAGTTCGATCCTTATATCAACGTCGATCCGGGCACAATGAGCCCTTACCAGCATGGCGAAGTGTACGTTTTGGACGACGGCGCGGAGACTGATCTCGATCTGGGCCATTACGAACGCTTCACGAACGCGCCGTTGAACAGCGATTGTAATTTTACGACCGGGAGAATCTACCGGGCGGTAATCGACAAAGAGCGTCGCGGCGAATACAAGGGCAAGACGGTCCAGGTCATTCCGCACATAACCGACGAAATCAAATCCTGCATCAAGAAACTCGTGACGCCCGACGTCGATGTCGTCATTACGGAAATCGGCGGCACCGTCGGCGACATCGAAGGCATGCCGTTCTTCGAGGCGATTCGCCAATTCGCGCTCGACGTGGGCAAAGCCAATTGCCTCTACATTCATTTGACGCTCGTGCCGTATCTCAAGGCGGCGGGCGAGTTGAAGACCAAGCCCACGCAGCACAGCGTCGGCATGTTGCGCCAGATCGGCATCCAGCCGGACGTCCTCATTTGCCGCACCGAGAAGGAATTGCCCGCCGACGAACGCGAGAAGATCGCCCTCTTCTGCAACGTCGAGCCGCGCGCCGTCATTGAGGAACGCGACAAGGAAGTGAGCGTCTATGAAGTGCCGCTGAGCTTGGCGCAAAACGGCCTGGACGATTTCATTGTCGAGCGGCTGCACCTGTCGGCCAAGCCCTTGGATATGGAAGATTGGCGGACGATGCTAGAGCACATTCGCTCGCCGCTTCACGAAGTCAATGTCGCGGTCGTCGGCAAGTATGCCCGCCATCACGACGCCTATAAGTCGGTCTACGAGTCGCTCTACCACGCGGGAATTCACCACCGGACGCGCGTCCACGTTCGGAAGATTCAGACGGAGCAGGTGGAGAAGGAGGGGGCTGACCGCGTGCTGGCGGGCGTCGATGCGATCCTCGTGCCGGGCGGTTACGATAAGCGCGGGATCGCCGGCAAGCTCGAGGCAATCCGTTTCGCTCGCGAGCAAGAAATCCCGTTCCTTGGCCTCTGCCTGGGCCTGCAATGCGCGACGATCGAATTCGCTCGAAACGTCTTGGGCCTGCCCGATGCGAGTTCAACTGAATTCAATCCCGACACGCCCGACAAGGTCATTTGCTTGCTCGACGCGCAGCAAAACGTGACCGACCGCGGCGGCACGCAAAGACTCGGCGCATGCGAGCAAGTTCTTGTCGAGGGAAGTTTGGCGCACAAGGCATACGGCAAGCTGCGCGTGTCGGAGCGGCACCGCCACCGCTACGAATTCAACAACGCCTATCGCGAGCGATTTGCGGCACACGGTCTGCGGGTCACGGGCACCAGCCCCGATGGCGGCTTAGTCGAAGTGATCGAGCTAGAAGGCCATCCATGGTTCCTGGCGGTGCAGTGCCACCCGGAGTTCCAGTCGAAACCGACTCACCCGCACCCGCTTTTCCGCGATTTCATCGGCGCAGCCCTTGCTTGCCGCCACGAAAAAAAAACCGGCCGCGCTAAGATGGTCGCCGCATCCTGAATCGCCTTTTCGTTTATTTGTTTAGCCGCGAGGGGAGCGGTAGCGACACGAGCGTGTTGGGCATGTTCGACGCCCAACGCGCTCGTGTCGCTACCGCTCCCCTCGCGGCTAAACAATAACGGGAAATGAAAGCGGGAAACGAAAACGCTCAGCTTACTTTTTCGTAACTGTGAAATTGAGGGTCTTCGTGCCATTCGGATCGAGTTTGATCTTCGCTCCTCCTTCGACGGCTGGGACAAAGCGATTCAGCGCCTCGTGCCAGGCCCAGAAAGTCAACTCCACGCCAGCCGGCACGTTTTTGATCGTGAATTTGCCGTTTTCGTCGGTCCGGACGGCATACGGATGATCGAAGGTCAGAGCGTAGCCGGTCATCCATTTGTGGACGTCGCAATTCAGCGACAGCGGCCGGTTATCAACGCGCACCTTGTCGAATAGGTAAGTGCCGGTCTTGGCTGAGAGCGTCGCGCCCAGGGCTGGGTTCTTGTCGCTGCTGCCGGCCATCTTGATGTTGTGGCCGATCGTCGCGGAGTTGACGACCTTGAGCACTTGGCCGGTCGCGGCGAGCTCCTTGCCGTTGTAATACTGCGGATAAAGCACCAACACATGAGGCTTGAACGCGCAGTACGGCTGGTCGACCACCGGTTCGGGTTCCCAAGTCTTGAACTTGTCGTCCGGCTTCTTGAAGTACATGCCGGTCGGCGGCGCCACCCAGACGACGACGTTTTCAACTCCCTTGTTGCCGGGGTTGACCATCCAGGTGGGGTCGGTCACGTCGCCTTGCATGCAGTAACTGTGATCTGCATGCTGCTCGACCCCGGACAAGACGGGACGAGCCGGCGGATTGCCGTCGAAGGTGACGGTCCCGGTGATCGTGCCCACGTCCTTATAGTCCAATTCCTTCAGGACTTCTTCCTGCCCGGCGCTTTTGGCGGCGGGAACCAGGCCGATGTCGCTCGTGTCTTCTGGAGCGCTCGAACAACCATAAAGCACGACGCAGCCAAAGCAGAACAGCGCCGGCGCCACAACCGTCGAATTGGACCATTTCATTTTCGTGCGACCTCGTCAAGAATCGTAGTCAGCGCCATGCCCGCCGCGTCATCTGGGAAAGTCGGAAGGAAGATAGTCCGGCTTGCACTCGATCTTGCCCAAGTCGAGCGCTTGACCGGCCGGAATCGTGATCGGCTGGCCGAAGCTTCCGCCCGACGAAGTTGCTTTGTCCGTCACGCGCGGCGTGTGCAGCCAGCCGCAGACCTCTTGTCGAAGGAAGATGCGGTATTCGCCGGCGGGAGCATCTTTGATTTCGAATGTCCCGTCATCTTTCGTCACCGCGAAATAGGGATGATCGAAAACGCCGATCATGCCGTGCATGAAACCGTGGATGGCGCACCCAAGCATGATGGGCCGTTTTTCCGCTTTGAGAGCTTTGTCGCCTTCGCGCGTTATCTGACCGCCCGCGACAACGGAAAGATTGATTTGCCCGTTGACCGGCGCTCCGTCCTTGACGTCCGTCCCGAACAGTTGCGCCGAGTGAGCCACGGGAGAACTATTCTTCACGATCAATGTCTGGCCGGAGCGCAGGGCAACGACGCGCGGAACGAAAGCGCACTGCGGTTGATCGATAACGACAGGATCCTTCGGGACGCCCATGAGCTCTGGCTTGATCGGCAGTGTTCCGCCCGGCGCGGCGGCCAACCACACCATGACGTTTTTCACGCCATTATTCTTGGAATCGATCACCAGATCATCGAGGATAAGGTCGCCGTTAGCAGTGCAATGGGCCTTGTCCGCGGTGACGTTCGCCGGACGCGCCTTGGGAACGCTCCCGGTCCAGACGACCTGTCCTTTGACCGATCCCCACCCCTGCGCCGGCACGGCCGACGCCGCAAACAAAAGAGTGATCGTCGTATATATGGCCAGACGCATTGTCATGCTCCCTTGGAATCGGGCGCGAAGCGTTAAAGAATCCGATTCAGTTGCCCGTCGATACTTTCGGATCGAATCGACGGCCATCGTGCCAGCCGTCGAACCGTGGTAGTCGAAAAGTCGGTCCCTGTCATTTTATCGTCAACGGCTCATTTCGCGGCGGGCGCTCCTGGCGCGGCGGGCGCTGCCGGGGTCAAGCCGAGGATCGGTCGCGCCTGGAGGATCGGCCAGTCGCGAACCTGCGGATACAGCATCAAGAAGTCGCGGACGGCCTGAATCTGATCGGCGGACGTGCCGACGAATGCGTCCTGGTTCTCCTTCGCCGTCGACTTGAAGTTGATCGGCATGATCGAGACGTAATGCAGGAATCGCATCGGGTCCGTGACCCAGCGCTCGGCATAATCCGGCCGGATTCGCTCCGCGACGTTTTCGAGATTCGGGCCTTTGTTCTCCTTGGCGGGATGACCGGCGGCGTTGTGACAGGTCAGGCAGATATTGCCGTGCGCGACCAGGCGCGACGCATCCGCTAGATAGGCCTCGCGGTTCTCCCATTGCTGGATAAAGTCCGAGAGGTCCTTTTTGGCGACCTTGTCCGCAAGCTGGCCCGCCAGTTTCTTGGCCTCGTCACGCTGCTTTTGCGCGTCGGGCTTGGCAGCCTCCGCCGCGGCTTTCAGGCGGTCCTCGGCTTCCTGGAGCTTCTTCTCGGCCTCGCCCTTGCGAGCGGAGAGAGCGGATTCCCAGAACGGCTGCAGGTCCTTCTTGCGGGCTTCGTATTGGTTTTCGCTCTTGAGCCGAGCAATGTATTCGGCGGTACGCTGCAACAGGTACGATTCCTGCTGTTGAGGGATCGGGACGTAGGGATACGTCAGACCGATGCCTACGTTTTGCGTCTTATCCGCCGCGCCGAAATAATTCACGAGCGCTTGTGCATCGTCTGGACTGAGGCTGAACTTCGGCATGCGCAACACCGTGAGCGGCCGGAGCTCGTGCGGATTAAGCAGGAACTTGTACAGCCAGTCTGGCTGAGTCTTTTCGCCTTCGTTAATCAGAGTCGGCGGCGCGGCGGCGTAGGCGTAGCCCAACTTGGCAGCGCCGGCGAAGTTCTCGCGGTCTTTTTTCTGCAAGTATTGGACGATCTGTTCAGTAAATCGGCCGCCGTATTGCGGGACCGAATTCGTGACCATCTCCGGCGACACGAACAGTGTGGAGCCGGCCGGAATGTCGCGCAGATTACCGTCTTTTTGGCCGCTTTGATGGAAGCGGAAGGCCTGCATGAGCCAAATCTTCACGTCCTTGCTCGGCTCCTCTTCCTCTTCAAATTTCACCTCAATGGGCGGATTGACGCCGTGTATCGTGACGCGATCTGGCGTCCCTTGGTCGCGCCCAGCCCACGCGAAGTCCTCGGGATGATAGTAATCGTCCTGAGAATATGGTAACTCGTGCTTGTAAACGGAGGGATGTGCCTCGAAGCGGGCATAGTTCCCCGGTTTGAATTCGAGACTGCCCGGCCGGACGATGTGGCAGCCGTAGCAATTGAATTTGTCGAGGATCTTTCGACCTTTGACCTCGTTTAGCTTGTCGCCGCTGGGCGCGTTGACAAATCGCGACGGCACCGGCTCAGCGACCAACCCCAGGATAAACGTCATCACTGCTTCGCGCGCTTCCGCTTCCTCATGGACGGTCCGCGCCTCATACTCCTCGCGCGATTCGTTCGCGTTGCGTCTCGGCCGCGCGAATTTGAATTGCGGCATGCGCAGCCGATCATCCCAGGTCTTGATCTCGCCGTAGTCGAAGCTGCGGGGGTCCATCAGCTTCAGGTGCAGGAACCCTTCGCGCGTGCGATGGTGGTGATCCAGCATGTCCGCGAAATACTTCTCGTATGGCTTCTTGCCGTCGGCGACCTTGAAATCGGCCGCCGGCTTGGACGGATCCTTCGGATCGTTGAGCAGCGGCACGACGTGGTAGTGATGCTCGACGTACTTCTCCGCGTCTTCGTAAGCCAATCGATCCGCGTCCTTCTTGCCCCATTCGTTGAGCGCCGTGCCGATCGGTTTGGCCTTTTCGAATCCTGGAATGTTGTGGCAGCCGAAGCAACCCATATTCGTGATGGCCTTCTTGCCGACGTACATTTGCAGTTTGCCGTCGTCGATCGGGATGATCTCGTCATCCTTCTTGCCCGTCACATCGCCGCCGAGTTCCCATTCATCGGCGTCCTTGGCGAATTGCTTCAAGCGGCCGACGGTGAAGCCTTTCTTGGTCTCCAGCACTTCGCGAATTTCGCTGAACGTTAGCACCTTTTTGAGGTAAAGCTGGGCCATTTCTTGAAGCGTCTTGGAATCGGAATCGCCGACCTTCTCGGCGTCGGCCAATTTCCACTCCGGGCGCTGACTTAACAACCACGCGGCGATGTCGGCGGCCTGGGCCGGCGCGAGCTGCGTGTTGGGCATAAACGTTCGCGGGCTGTGAACCGTCGGGTCAAGCAACCAGGTGATGAGCCAGCGGCGCGCATCCTCGGCGGTGCCATTTTGCGGCTTGAGCTTCAAGGCCACGCGCGACAGATCGGGGCCGAAGGTCGCGTCGCCATCGATCGGCGGGATGGTCTTGCCATCGACGGGTTCGCCCGGAGTCGCGGTCGCATCATGGCTATGGCAAGCCAGACAGCCGCGCTCTTGGAAGAGCATGCGGCCGCGCTTGGCGTCGCCAGCGCGTGGGATGTCGCGCCGCGACACCGGGGCCGCGATCGCCAGTTCCTCATCACGGTGCTTCATCTTTTGCTGGACCGATTCCAGTTCCGTCTGCCACGCCGCGACGTCCGCTTTGATCTTGTCCGCGTCCTTGACTTTGGGATCCGCGAGCCTCTTCTGGGCTTCGGCGATCTCAGTATTCAGTCGTGCCGCTTGGGCGGCGTCGGCCTGCCGGGCCTCCGGCTTTTCCGAGTGGAACTTCTTGAGTTCGTCGACGTTTTGCTTGCTCTTGGTGAGCAGGTAGTGGGCGATCGCGTGAATCTCGGTGTCGGGGAATTTTCTTTGCTCGTCGGGCAGGACGTCGGGCCGGTTGTTGGGCTGGAGGTAAAAGTGCGGCATCTTGGTGCTCTCGCGGAAACCGCGCGGCGATTTCACCCACTGCCGGACCCACTCCTCATCCGTTTTTTCCGCAAGCCGTTGCAGGCTCGGCCCGACTCTCCGCATCTCGCCCGGCGGATTCAACGGATCGGAAAGGGCCTTGGCCCGGTCCGTCGGCGACAGGGCGACCAGAGGCGGATCGGGCTCGAGTCGCAGGTCAGGCCCGATTTCGCGGCCGGACTTGATGCCGGCGATTTCGTGGCAGCCGAAGCAGCCGAGATCGCGGATCAGGTTATAGCCCTTGACCAGCTTCGGGGCTTCGACCTTGCTGCCGTCGTGAACCAGATCGGTGACTTCATGATGGCACTTGAGGCAGGACGACTCGACAAAGCGATTGGGCAGCATCGGGTAATCCCACATGTGGTTTGAATGCCATTCGTACTCCTTGTGCCAATCTTCGTGCATCCTGGCGTCGTTGGGCGAATGGGAGGCGTCGAAGAAATTGGTCGCGCTGCCCTGACCGGAATGGCAAATCGTGCAGCCGAACTTCTCGGCCGGGTGCGGACTGTTGGCGTCGACAAATAGATCAAGCCGCGGATGGGCTGCGAACTGCTTGATCCGGCCGCTCGTCAACTGATCCGGCGGAATTTGGCTCGGACGGATGTCCGTCGGATTCGGCAAACCCGTGATGCCCGCCGCGATCCGAGTTTCCAAGACCTTCTTTGCTCCCATGTACCGGCTGTAGAGATCCTTGTCGCGGCCGGGATCCTCGGCCAGTTTCGCGAGAGATGCCGCGTCGTAGGCCGCCATCTCCATGCCGAGGTGGCAAGTCGTGCAACGATCATAGCGCGTGACAAATTTGAAGTTGTAGTCGATGGGCAAATCGCTCAGCGTGTATTGCTGGATGCGCGTCGGCGAATTGAAGCTGTCGACGATTGGCAAAGTCCGAAACGTCTCGGCCGCGCCCCAATGCTTTTGCGACACGAGCTTCAAGAAGCGGTCGAAATCCGCGAGGTTCGCTTTGTATTTCTTTTCGAGGTTAGCGACTTTAGCTTCGAGATCGGGAATTCCCGCCGCGCGCGCGGCCTGGTCGTATTCGGCTTGGTTCTTCTGCACCTCGACCGTGACCTGGTGCAATTGCTCTTCGAGCGACTGGACTTGAGCCAGGTATCTGCGCGCTTCGGGCGAATCCGCGCCTTTTTCGTGCTGTTCGACGGCCTGATTGTAAAGGCTCGTGACCGAATCGAACGATGCCTTCACCGTCTGTTGCTGACTTTCCGCCTTGGCCTTGCGCGCCGGCAGATCGCCCAGCGACTTCTCCAACTTGGCTTTATCTTCGGCGAGTTTTTTCTTTTCGTCCTGGAGCGCCTTTTCGTCCTTTTCAATGTCGGCGATGCGTTCTTCGGACGGCGCCGCGGCCAGGGCGGCGCGTATCGCCATTTGTTCCTGGACGTCGGTAAAGAGCCGTTGTTCGACCTTCCAGGGGCGGTAGTAATCATCCGCGAACATCGCCAGGATGGCGAGAAGCATCACCACGCTCGATACGGCAAATACGATGTGCAGGATTTTCGTATTGCGGTAGGTGGCATCCGAAGCAGCCATGCGTTATTCCCTTCGAATCGCTCATTCCAACTGCGAAAGAGCCGCGTGCCTCGCCTCATCTTCGAGGGCGGTCCGACGGATCAAATGTTGAAGAAATACTCGGGCAAATAAACGATGTACTTCAGATTGATGGCCCAGCGGAGGACCATCTTGATCGGCAACGACGCCATGAACTGCATCAGCGTGATTAGCATGAAATAGCGGGCGAAGCCCATCTTAATGAAATAGCCGCGGAAGATCGTCTTCGCGAGGATCGGCGGCAATGCGATCATGTACAGAGCCACGAGGATAATGCCTGGCGCTTCGCGAACGAATTTATCGAAAAACGGTCCGCCGGTCGCGAGCTTGGTCGGATCGCCGACGAGTTTCAGCCAGAAGATTTCCGAGAGATTGATGTTGTTCAACGGCACGACTTTGTGCGGATCCCAGTATTCGAAGGGCGCGAAAAAGTTCCAGTTGGGGCCGCGCAAGAACGTCCCGAGCACGATCAGCACCACCCACAAAACCACGAACCCGAAGAGGAAGTTCGTGACCGCGAAGCTCCGTTCCTTGAACGTGTAGTAACCATTTCCCTTCTGGTTGAAATCGATGTAAGGGATCGCGCACAGACCGACGATGATCATCGTGGGCAGCACGACGCCGGCCATCCACGGATCGAAATACACGAGCATTTCCTGCAAGCCGAGGAAGTACCACGGCGCTTTGGATGGATTGGGCGCTTTTGCAGTCGTGGCCGGTTGTTCCAGCGGCGCTTGCAATGCGACGGACCAGACCACAAGGACCGCCGTCGCGATTACCATGCAGATGAGTTCGGTGTAAACGAGGTCGGGCCAGACCAGCACTTTCTCGTCGTCTTTTTCCAAGACCGGTTTTTTGGCCTCGATCAGATCGTCGTTGACGACGCCCCGCCGCAGCCCCAGCCAGGTGAAAAACGCGACCGTGAAGATCAGCATGACGATCGGAACGTTGTCGGCCTTGGTGATGATCGAGCGGAAGTCTTCGTTCGTCATCGCCCAGCCAAAGACCAGCAAAGCCACGTCCATCGCCGCGATGGCCACGACCGGCTTGGTAAGAGTCCTGCGCCAATAGAGCAGGGCTGCGAAGCCGAGACATGAGCCGACGAAATAGATGATCGGACCCCACAAATAATCCAACAGGCTGTTGGTCACCGTGACGATTACCTCGGGAACCTGCGGGGCCCGCGACGGGGCGACCGCGCCGGTGACGAGATAGATCAACGCGTGCAACATGAAGAGGAAGCCGACCGCCACCCAGATTTTCCTGAATTTCGACCCGCCCTGGTTGTGCTGCGCGAAGCCGATGTTCAGCGTCGCCACGATCAGGTAAAACCCGGCCAGGCCGATCTGGAAATTCTGAGGCATCGAAGCTTGCATGGATGCGTCCTGATGTTCTTGCGTTCGTCGCGGCCGCGAAATCAATTCGCCAGCCCAGTATTCCCGTTACAATGCCCCGCTAATGCCGCCATCCTTGCGGACACGCCAGAAATGGACCGCAATGAGCAACGCTGCCACCAGCGGCAGCGCGACGCAGTGCAGCACGTAGAAACGAAGCAGCGTGTCGCCGCTGACGAACCGGCCGCCCAACAACAAAAAGCGCGCATCGGACCCTGAGTGAATGAGCGGCGCGTCGCCGACCTTGAGCAGCGACGCGAAGGGCCCCTCGTAGCCCAAGAGCGGTGTCGCGCGGGCCATGTTCGTGCCGACGGTGATAGCCCAGATTGCCAGCTGGTCCCACGGCAGCAGGTAGCCGGTGAAGCTGAGCAGCAGCGTCAGCACGAGCAGAATCACGCCGACCGACCAGTTGAATTCTCTGGGCGGCTTGTAGCTTCCGGTGAGAAACACGCGATACATGTGGAGCCAAATCGTGATCACCATCGCGTGCGCGCCCCAGCGGTGCATCTCTCGAAGCACGCCAAGGGTCGTCACGTCGCGCAGGGCAAGGATGTCGTTGTAAGCGTGCTCCAGCGTCGGCCGGTAGTAGAACATGAGCAACACGCCCGTCACCGTCTCGACCAGAAACAGGAAGAACGTCAGTCCGCCCATGCACCACGTGTAACTCAGAGCGATGCCGCTCTTGCGCACCGACACCGGGTGCAAGTGCAGGAAGACGTTGGTGAGCACGACCACGATCCGGTTGCGCCGATCGCGCGGTGCCGGATGGCGGAAAATGCTCTTCCAAATCTGGGAGTTCCGAATGAAATCGCCGACCGACATGTTGTTTGTCCTACTCGATAGTCTCGGTTCGTTCTTCCTTCATCGCCGCGCGGGCAGGCTCGCGAAACTCGATCAAACCGGTACGAACGATTCGGGGTTATCCCATTGGCCCAGCTCCTTCTGGAACTTCTTGCTCTTGTCGACGACGAGCTGGCCGTCGTCGCCGACGCTGATGGCCCAGCGTTCGAGCGGCCGCGGGGCTGGGCCTTCGAAGTTCACGCCCGTAATGTAGAAGCCGCTGCCGTGGCAGGGGCATTTGAACTTTTGCGCGGCCTCAAGCCAATTCGGCGTGCAGCCAAGGTGCGTGCACGTCGTGCTCAGCGCGTAAATCTTGCCCTGGTAATGCACGACCCAGATGTTTTGATCTTTGAAGCGCTCGCTGACCTTGCCGTCCTCGAAGCTGTCGGAAAAACCGACTTTCACTTTGGCGGGCGGCTCCGACAGGACATTCGGGAACATGAATC
>Ga0206945_1124_pt1 | contig 17076 bp, 17 predicted proteins | sample Alteio_BWOrgHeat_5_FD_152982 | JGI IMG/M metagenome (GOLD analysis project Ga0206945, IMG submission 152982) | Enriched cells from forest soil in Barre Woods Harvard Forest LTER site, Petersham, Massachusetts, United States -... | ecosystem: Environmental > Terrestrial > Soil > Temperate forest > O... | reverse complement strand
GGTTCGCGAACCATTGCTCGTGCTCAATGACCAACTGCGTGTCCAGATGACGAACCAGGCCTTTCACCGGGTCTTTCACGTTACGAAGGAGGAAACCGAGGGAAGGTTTATCTATAACCTTGGCGATAAACAATGGAACATCCCGCCGCTGCGCGAACTGCTGGATGATATTCTCCCCAAGAACTTGCAACTGGTGGATTTCGAGGTGGATCACGTGTTCCCAAAGATTGGGCGGCGGATCATGCTGTTGAACGCGCGCCGCCTGCAGCGGGACGGCGAAGACGCGCACCTGATTCTGCTGGCAATCGAAGACGTCACGGAACGCAAGAAACTGGAAAAAGCGGTGCTCGATATCAGCGAATCCGAACAGCAGCGCATCGGACGCGACTTGCACGACGGCCTGGGACAACATCTCACCGGCATCGGCTTCATGAGCGAATCGTTGGAAGATCGCCTGGCGGCCAAAGCCCTGCCGGAAGCGGCGGCATTGGCGGCGAAGGTCACCGAGCGCGTCAAGGAGGCCGTCACACAAACTCGCGATCTGGCCAAAGGGTTGTTCCCCGTTGAGTTAAAGACACACGGTATCATCCCCGCGCTGCAAAAACTGGCAGTGAACACCGAGAAACTGTTCCAGATCGTCTGTTCCTTCAAGGGCGAGACGTCCCTGCAGGTCCGCGATGATAGTGTGTCGCGCCATCTTTATCGCATTGCTCAGGAGGCCGTTTTTAACGCGGTGAAACACAGCCACGGCAAGCGCATCGAAATCGATCTTGCCAGGGAAGGCCGTCGCCTTACTTTAACGATTAAGGATGATGGCGTGGGCATCAACCCTAACAAAGTGGGCGAAAGTGATATGGGTCTGCACATCATGCGCTATCGCGCCAATGTGATCGAGGCCCGGTTGGACATCCGCCGGGGTCCGCGTCGTGGAACCATCGTGACGTGCGTCGTCGAGGATGCCGAAGGGAGAAAAGGGGCTCATGAAAAGTTCAAGCAAGACAATAAAGGAAGCCGGTAAGCGGCGAGTACTCATCGTCGATGACCACACGGTGCTGCGCGAAGGTCTGGCACTCGTGATCAATGCGCAGCCTGACCTGCTGGTGTGTGGGGAAGCCGCTACCGTAGCCGAAGGGCTGCGGGTTGTGGCCGCCGTCCGCCCGGATATTGCCCTCATCGATCTTTCGCTGGCGGGCGGTAGCGGCCTCGAACTCGTCAAGGACCTCAAGGTGCAGTATCCCAACCTGTCCACGTTGGTATTATCACTGCACGATGAGGCGCTCTATGCCGAACGCGTACTGCGCGCCGGTGCCCGGGGCTATATTATGAAGCGCGCTTCAACCACCGAACTCCTGGCGGCGATCCGCAAGGTCTTGAATGGCGAAATCTACCTGAGTGAAGCCATGGAGTCCGCAGTCGTCCGTCAGGCGCTTGGGAAGCGTGAACCTCCAACCAGCAGTGATCCGCTGGAACAGTTGAGCGACCGGGAATTGGAGGTATTTCAACTTCTCGGCGAGGGACATGGTACGCGCGAGATCGCGCAACAACTCGGGTTGAGCATGAAGACGGTTTCGTGTTACCGGCAGAATATCCAGACCAAATTGCAATTGAAAGATGCCGCTGGGTTGATGCAACGCGCCGTCCACTGGGCCGCGAACTTGCGCGCCGATTGATGTCTGCGCCAACCGTGCTGTGTGACCCAGGGTCTTTTCCGTAGATGGATTAGGAACGCTTCCCCGTTGAAGATCTACCTGCGTGGGCATACATTTTTGGCGGAAGGAAGGAGTTCATCATGAAAAGGAGTTGGGGACTCACGGCCGCGATGACGGGCATAATCGCCGCCGTAGTGGCCTTCAGCACATTCGGACAGGATCCTGTCCCGTCAGGAAAGCTCTTCATCTACAGCGGCGTCCTGCGCTCCATGGATCGGCAGGCCCGCACTATTATCGTGGATGCGTCAGCTGTCAGCCAAAAATTCACCGTGCCCACCGACGCGGAGATCATCGTCAAGGACAAACCCAAGGGCGAACTTTCTGATCTAATGGTTGGAGACGGAGTCCAGGTAAAGTACACGGACGATGACGGCACCCTCGTGGCTCACCAAATTTCGATCCTGGGACTCAAATCGCCTTAATCGACCGTTGGATCATGCTGCGTGCAGGATCGCACCGGGTCGCCGCCAACTCCTGGCAGCAGCGAGGTCGTGGATCAGGGCTTCCAGTTCCAGGACGTAAATGGCTCGCTCGTCGTCCGTGGTCTTAAACACCACATAATTCAGGTCCCGGTCGGATCGGAATGAATACGTGTAAAGAACGTTGATGCCCGCACCGACGAGTTTGTCGCTGAGGAACTCGGGCAGCCCGGGTTTGTCCGGCGTTTCGACCAGTACGACCGGATTGGCGCGGCAGTCGAACCCCGCCGCCTGGAGGGCGCCCACCGTGCGACGGGCGTCTTCTGTAACGAGTTTCACCACGGCACTATCGCCATCCCAATAGGAGCTTGCGGCCAGCACTTCGGCCCCACAAGAGACCGTGATGGCGATCAGTTTGCCTAATAACGCCGGTTGATTAATCGTGCGAACGGTGATTTCGATTTGTCGAGTCGCGCCTATCATGCCGTCTCCTTTGTCGTTTTGAAGATTCATCCATCTCAATAAGTTGCCCACAGTCTATGGTACTGAGATGGTCCCGCGCAATTGGGTGACGGGCTGGTATCCAGGTAAGAGCGCCTCCCATTCTTCGGCTAGGGAATTTTCCTGTTGCCTCGGCGCTCGTGCGTAGGACTTCGCCCTAGGTCAGATTCGGCCCTTGCCCGAATGGAACCCGAAAGGGTTGTCGGCTATTCTCGCAACGTCCAAGGTGATGGATACGAAAAAGAACGTCATCGAAGGAGAAGCGAATATGACCAAAACCAATTACCCAACCGAGGAGCAGGTGCGAGCGCGTGCGTATCAACTTTTTTTGGAACGCGGCGGCCAACACGGGCATGATACGGACGATTGGCTGCAAGCCGAGTACGAGCTTGTGCAACTGCCGATCCAGAAAATCGCCAGCTTGGATGCGACTCCGCCAAAAAGAAAAGAGAAACGGAAGCTGGCGCTCGTCAATCTGGTCCAGGCGGCCGTGCTTCTGGGTGCAGAAGCGCTACCGCATCTCAAAGTGTGATAGCGAGCGAAGCTTTTCCGATACAGCTGAACCAAGAATGGGAGGCGGCAATGAAGAGCGAACGCGTGAAACAGCAAAATGTCGTCCAAGCCAGGCAGCGAGTCCTTCTGGTGGATGATCATCCGGTGGTTTGTGACGGGTTGACGCAACGAATCAATGCCGAACCGGATTTGGAGGTTTGCGGCCGGGTCGGCGACGGCCATTCCGCCCTGGATGCAATCGAAAAACTACAACCACACATCGCCGTGGTCGACATCACCCTGGGTGCGGGCAGCGGCATTGAGTTGATCAAGGATATCAAGGTGCGGCATCCCCATCTGCCGTCCCTTGTGCTGTCCATGCACGAAGAGGAACTCTACGCCGAACGCAGCCTGCACGCAGGTGCCAGGGGCTACGTGATGAAGCAGCAAGAGACTGCCATCCTGCTGCGAGCAATTCGTCAGGTGCTCTGCGGCGAGATCTATCTCAGCGAGAAGGTCAAGGACAGTATCGTCAGGCGCCTCGGGGGAATGCTCCCCGACGGTCAGATCGTCTCACTGATCAAACAGTTGAGCGATCGTGAGTTGGAAATCTTCCAGTTGATTGGTGATGGCTTTGCCACCCATCAGATTGCGGAGCGCCTGCATATCAGCATAAAGACTGTTGCCTCCCATCGCGAGAACATCAAACGGAAGCTGAACCTGCGCGACGGTGAACAACTGGCGCGCTTTGCAATCCACTGGTTGCGCTATCGTGATGCCGGGCCGAATACTACAGCTTCGTTCGCAGTCCAATCGTCCCAACCCAGAGCGGCCATTCCTGCGAAATCGACCTTGCGCCCCGAAGCTGCTCTAGCAGCTTGATAGGCGTCGTTTCGCAGCGCTCCCTTCCAGGTCAGGAAGTATTCGCTCCACAAAAAAGGCGCGGGCCGCGCTCATTCTACCGAAAAGAAGAGGGAGTGGCATCGGTCGGCAGTCCTTCTTGAGCGCGCAATGGTCGTGGAGAAGCCGGGAGGTGAGGTTCCCGGATTGTTGTGGGGTGGGAACGCATTGCCGCGGTCAAGCACGAAGCAGACTGCCGCCGATGCCACCGCAAGAGACGCCGTCTGGCGCGAGAAATTGGAGGCGTTACCGCCATCCTGTCACCATGGTGCTGTAGGGCTGCCCAGTTGTTACACCCCCGCTCCCAACGCGCCATGGTGCGAACCTTCTCGCGCCAGACTGGCCAAGTTATTTCATCGCGCGGGACGTTACTGGAAAATGTCTCCATGTGATTGCCGGGCGTCATCCGACCCTCCGATATTCTCTCCCAATACCGCTAGTCTGTAACAGAAGCGTGCTTCCCGCAATTGGGCGGAGCACCGATTCCCAAATAGGAGAAACTCCTACAAACGCAATACGGAAACTGCAAAAGCCGAGCGGCGCAACCACTCCTCGAGCACGTGATTGAACTTGTCCGCTTGCTCGAAGGCCACGAGATGACCCGCGTGCGGGATAATGTTCAACTGGCTGCCGGGAATCGCCTGGGCGAGTTTTTCGGATTCGGTCACTGGAATGAGTGCGTCATCCGCCCCCGAGATGATCAAGGTCGGCACGGAAATCCCGGCCAACTCCGTAGTCGCATCGGGTCGTTCCGCCATCCCCAGTAACGCGCCGATCACTCCCTCGGGTTTGGATGGCGCCATAAATCCGCGCACCTGCTCTGCCATGACGCGATCGTGATTGTCCACCGCAAGCATCTTGGGCGCCATGGCTTCGATGACGACCTCGACGCCTTTCGCTTGCACTTTCTCCGCCGTGGCGCGACGGCCGGCGGCCCCTTCAGGCGTGTCTTTGCCCGCCCGGGTACCGACCAGCACGAGGCCGCGGGCCAGCTTGGGAAATTTACGCAGGAAAGCGAACGAAACATACCCACCCATGGAATGGCCGATCAACACCACCGGGCCGGTCTTGAGTTGTTGAAGCAACGAGTGAAGATCATCCGCGTACTGCGCCATCGGGATCGCACCAGTTCCGGCCTGGCTTTCACCGAAACCGCGAAGATCCGGCGCGATAACTCGATAGGATGACCGGAGCGCGTCGACTTGCTTCCGCCAGGCGCCCCGACTAAGCGGAAACCCATGCACAAAGAGTAACGGTAGGCCGCGCCCTTCATCCGTGTAACCCATCGCGACATCCTTCACGGTCATTTGCATGCAGGGATCTTCAAGAGCGGCGATCGGTCAAACGGTGGAGCAGCGACTCGGGGCTCGCAACCAACGGCGTTCCGACTACGCGTGCTTTTGGTGTTTCGCCCGCTCTTCGCGCATCGCTTCCTTGCCGGCCTCGACGGCAGCGTAGATCTCCGCTTTCTTCCCGTCGATGTAATCCTTGGCGTCCTCCAGAGCATCATGCGCCTTGCCCTTGTATTCCTTGCCTTTAGCCGCGATCAGCTTTCGCGTTTCCTCGCCTGACTGCGGAGCGTAAAGCAGGGCGATCGTTGCCCCCGCGAGCGCGCCCACCACAAACGCCGTCAACAAGCCACCGACCTGACCTGAATTATTATCGGACATGATCAGACTCCTTCGTTGTTTGATTGTGTTGATTTCGGTGTGATAAAAACTGGAAAAAGGTCGCGATCCCGGTGCGGAAGAGGTTCATGTTTCGAACAAATGAATGCACCGGCGGCTCGATCGCTGATCCGACCTCGTCTACGATTTTGTCGGCCCGCTCCGTCCACTGGTGCACAGTCTGCACCACGCGGCCCACGTCGTCCAGTTGCTGATTGGCCCGCTTCGAGAGTTCCGTGACGTCCCGCACCATCTTATGGCTGTCCTCCACGAGCGCCTCAAGTTTTTCCTTCAACTCCCGGGTGGTGGTCACCAGCTGCTCCAGCTTGCGCCTCAGGTGGAATGCGACCGGGATGATGCAGAGCGCAAGAACGACGAACGTGAGCGACGCGATAAACAGGGCTACTTGTAGTGCTGTCGACATTTATTGTACCTCGTCCGTAAACTACAACTCACTTCTACACATCGCAACTGATTATTGGGTAATTCATCAACTCGAAACCCTTGTCCCCGGCGCATGGATTTGGCATACAATGAAGGGATGAAGCGAATATTTGCCAAATGACAGTCGGACGAATTGACGGAAACAACAACCCATGACCTGGGCTCCCCTCAATCTTACTGTCCGCGTCGGCTGCCATCTCGCCTATGAAACCTCGGTGCCGACCCCGGCGTTTTTCGTCCTGAAACCACGGCTTGAGGGCAAGGTTCTCGTGTACCAAGAGAAATTTTCGTTCGGGATCGGCCTCCCGTCCTACGAATTCCAGGATTCCTACGGCAATATCACCTGCCGCTCCATGCTCATGCCGGGACGCAACGACATTCGTCATGACGCCCTCGTCGCCGTTTCTTCCCTGCCCGACACCCGCGAGGGAGCCGACCAGGCCGTGCCAGTGGCGGAACTGCCGACGGAGTTGTTGCGCTATACGTTGCCCAGCCGTTATTGCGATTCCGATAAATTGCTGAATTTTGCCTGGAACCTTTTCGGCGCAATCCCTCACGGTCTCCAGCGGGTGCAGGCCATCTGCGATTGGATCCATACCAACATCGAATACCGTTTCGGTTCCGGGCGTACCGACCTCTCGGCCGCCGAAGTGATCGAACGGCGGTTCGGGGTCTGTCGCGACTTCGCCCACGTGGCAATCGCGTTGTGCCGCGCCTTTAATCTGCCCGCGCGTTATGTGACGGGACATCTGCCGGACATTGCCTATATCGACCCGGGCGTCCCCATGGATTTCCATGCGTACTTTGAAGTCTATCTCGGACAGGAGTGGTACACGTTCGACGCGCGCTACAACGTCCCGCGCATCGGCCGCGTCAAGGTCGCCCACGGTCTGGATGCCGTGGACGGCGCGTTCGGGACCATTTACGGTGAGGCCAAGCTCACCTATTTTGAAATCTGGGCTTATCAAGTGAACCCCGAGGAGGTTTCCGTCGGTGATCCCATCGATCTATCCAAACGCCTCGATGGCACGACGACGCTCCGTTTACGTTGACCGTTTGCGACGCTTGACTCATTGCCACATCGCGCTAGGGTTGACCCATGGCCGTTGAATTCAAGGACTACTACACCGTTCTCGGCGTGCCGCGAACCGCCACCGACGCCGAAATCAAAAAGGCCTTCCGCACGCTCGCCCGCAAATATCATCCCGACGTCGCCAAGGACAAAACCACCGCCGAGGAAAAGTTCAAAGAAATCAACGAAGCCAACGAAGTCCTCAGCGACCCCGAAAAACGGCGCAAGTACGATGAACTGGGCGCGAACTGGAACCATCCCGAACGCGCGGCGCAACCGCAGGGTGGATTCAACGGCGGTTTCGAGGACGGTTCCGAGTTTCATTTTGACGGCACGGGTTTCAGCGATTTCTTCGAGCAGTTCTTTGGCAGTCGCGGCCGAAGGTCTGGCGGCTTCGGCCGAACTCGAGGCAACGACTGGGGCGACGAGGTTGCCCAACACGGCCAGGATATCGAAGGCGATATTCTCGTGACGCTGGATGAAGTCATGCACGGCTCATCGCGGACGATCCGCCTACAGCGCACCGATCCGCGCACCGGACAATCGACCGTACAGACGTTGCGGGTGAAAGTCCCCCCGGGTGTTCGCGAAGGGCAACTCATCCGTCTCGCGGGCAAAGGCCAGGAAGGCCTCGGCGGCGGCGAGCCGGGCAATTTGTACCTGCGCGTCAAGTTTGCGCAGCACCCGGATTTCCGCGTGCGCGGCGCCGACCTGTACCATGATTTGGAACTGGCCCCGTGGGAAGCGGTGCTGGGCGCCACCGTCCACATCCGCACCCTCGACGGAACCGTGTCCTTGAAAGTTCCGCCGGACACCGTGGCGGAAAAACAATTCCGTCTGCGCGGGAAAGGTCTGCCTTCGGGCGATGGCGCGCGGGGCGACCTGTATGCCATGGTGTCTATCGAGGTCCCGTCACAGCTTACGACGGAACAAAAAAATCTTTGGGAGCAGTTGGCCGCAAAATCGTCTTTCAACCCGAGGAAGACCTCATGAGCAAACGCTCGGCTCCGGACATCCCCTCGCCCTTCGCCCTGGAATTGTTCCAACCGAAGCCGAACGTCCGTTACAGTCTCGATGCCGCCGCTCATCTCGCCGGTGTTCCTCGCCGTTCCATCCTGGTCTATTGCCGCGCCGGGCTTGTCCGACCGGTCTTTCAGCCGCCGTACGGGATGATGGTCTTCACGGAAGAAACGATCCATACGATAAGGCGGATCCACGATCTGCGGACCACTCATGGCCTCGATTTGGCGATGCTGAAAACCATGTTCGACCTGCTCGACGAAGTGGACCGCCTTCGCGCCGAGTTGAGTTTTCTGCGCAATCATTGAAAAGGCGAACTCCCACGAGATCCATACCGCATGGCCAAGCAACTTGATCAAGCCTGTGTCCTCGCGATTAATGGCGGCTCGTCGAGCATCAAGTTCGTGTTGTATCAGGCGGCCGAACCACTGGAGCGAAGGCTCCATGGAAAAGTGGACCGCATTGGCCTGAGTGGCACGAATTTGACAGTCAACGATCCGACAGGCAAGCCGCAGGGCAGTCATAGCATCGCCGCCGCCGATCACCGCACGGCTGTGGGTTTTCTCCTGGATTGGCTCGAAACTCAACCGTCCTTCGCGTCCGTCAAGGCCGTGGGACACCGCGTGGTGCACGGCATGACGCATACCGAACCGGAGCCAATCACGCCGGAATTGCTCGGGGAACTGCATCGCATCACGCCATACGACCCGGATCATCTGCCGCGCGAGATCGAACTGATGGAGGCCATCCGCCAACGTCATCCAAAACTGCCCCAGGTAGCCTGCTTTGACACCGCGTTTCATCGCACCATGCCACGGGTCGCAAAGCAGTTGCCGATTCCGCGGCACTACGAGGCGAAGGGGGTTCAGCGCTATGGTTTTCACGGCCTGTCCTACGCCTATCTGCTGGAAGAACTCGCACGCCTCGGCGACCCGGCGGCGACCAAGGGCCGCGTGATCCTGGCGCATCTCGGTAACGGTGCCAGTTTGGCCGCCGTACGCGACGGCAAGAGCATCGACACCAGCATGGGCTTCACGCCAACGGCGGGGTTGGTGATGAGCACTCGCTCCGGTGATCTGGACCCGGGACTCCTTTCGTTTTTGGCACGCACCGAGCACATGACCCCCTCGCAATTTGACCACATGGTGAACCACAAATCGGGACTGCTCGGTATTTCGGAGACCAGCCCCGACATGCGGGACTTGCTCGCGCAGGAAGCCGCTGATGTGCGATCGGCCGAAGCCGTGGCGCTGTTCTGCTATCAGGCGAAAAAATGGATCGGTTCCTTCGCCGCCGCGCTGGGCGGATTGGACACGCTGGTGTTCTCCGCTGGCATCGGCGAGAACGTGCCGCTGATTCGCGCGCGCATTTGTGAAGGCCTAGGCTTCCTTGGTATCGAATTGCATAAAGCCCGCAACACGAAGAATGCGGCGCAGATTTCGACCGACTCCGGTCCAGTTACCGTGCGCGTCATTCGCACGAACGAAGAACTGATGATCGCCAGATCGGTCATTCGCGTCCTCGGCCTCGCAACTCAGGAAAGTTAAACCATGAAAACAAACACTCTCGCCCCGGAACAGCTCCAGAAGATGGATGCGTACTGGCGCGCTGCCAACTATCTGTCCGTCGGACAAATTTATCTCTGGGATAACCCGCTGCTGAAGCAGCCCCTGACGCTTGCGCACGTAAAGCACATGCTGCTCGGACATTGGGGCACCACACCGGGTCAGAATTTTATCTACGTGCACCTCAACCGGGTCATCAAAAAATATGACCTCGACATGATTTACGTCTCCGGTCCCGGACACGGCGGCCCAGCGGTGGTGAGCAACACGTACCTCGAAGGAACGTACAGTGAGATTTATCCCAACATCAGCCGGGATGAAGCCGGGCTGAAAAAGCTCTTTACGCAGTTTTCGTTTCCGGGCGGAATTCCCAGCCATGCCTCGCCGGAATGTCCGGGGTCGATCCACGAGGGCGGCGAATTGGGTTACTCGCTCAGCCATTCGTTTGGGGCAGTGTTCGACAATCCCGACCTCGTAGTCGCCTGCTGTGTTGGTGATGGCGAAGCGGAAACCGGCCCCCTGGCTACGGCATGGCATTCCAACAAGTTTCTCAATCCGGCCACCGACGGTGCGGTGCTGCCGATCCTGCATCTCAACGGTTACAAAATTGCCAACCCGACACTCCTGGCCCGCATTCCGCGCGAGGAGTTGGAACAGTTGCTCCACGGCTACGGGTGGCAGCCATACTTTGTCGAGGGTCACGAGCCGGCGCTGATGCATGAAGCCATGGCCGCGACACTCGACACCGTCGTGGAGCAGATCAAACAAATCCAACAAGATGCCCGCGCTGGCGGCAACACCACACGCTCGCGCTGGCCGATGATCGTCCTCAATTCCCCCAAAGGCTGGACGGGACCGAAGATGATCGATGGCCGGCAGGTGGAAGGCACCTTCCGCTCGCATCAAGTGCCGCTCTCCGACCCGGCCACCAATCCCAATCACCTCAAGCTGTTGGAGGACTGGCTGAAGAGCTACCGGCCACAAGAACTCTTCGATGACCAGGGCCGCCTGAAATCGGAACTGGCTGAACTCGCACCTGCCGGCACACGACGCATGGGCGCGAATCCCCACGCCAACGGCGGCATTCTCCTCCGCGACCTGCGGATGCCGGACTTCCGCGGTTACGCGGTCGATGTGTCCTCGCCCGGAGTTCCGGGCATCGGCGACACGCATGTGCTGGGAAAATTCCTCCGCGATGTGGCGAAGCAGAACATGGAGCAACGGAATTTCCGTATCTTCGGCCCGGACGAAACCCTCTCCAATGGCCTGGAAGCCGTCTTCGAGGCGACCAACCGCCAATGGGAAGCCGCAACGGTGCCGAACGACGAATTCCTCGCAGCCAGTGGGCGCGTGATGGAAGTACTCAGCGAGCATCAATGCGAAGGCTGGCTTGAGAGCTACCTGCTCACCGGCCGTCACGGACTCTTCAACTGTTACGAGGCGTTTATCCACATCGTCGACTCGATGTTCAACCAGCACGCGAAGTGGTTGAAGGTTACCTTGGGCCTGCCGTGGCGGCGGAAGATCGCCTCGCTGAACTACCTGCTTGCGTCCCATGTCTGGCGGCAGGACCACAACGGCTTCACCCACCAGGATCCCGGTTTCATTGACCACGTCGTGAACAAGAAAGCCGAGGTCACGCGGGTTTACCTCCCGCCGGACACCAACTGCCTGCTGTCGGTGATGGACCACTGCCTGCGCAGCCGCCATTACGTCAACGTCGTGATCGCGGGTAAACACCCGGCCCCGCAATGGCTGACGATGGACGCCGCCGTCAAGCACTGCACCAAAGGCATCGGCATCTGGTCGTGGGCCAGCAACGACCAAAGCGGCGCGCCCGACGTCGTGATGGCCTGCTGCGGTGACGTGCCCACGCTGGAAACGCTTGCCGCCGTTTCCATCATACGCGAGCATCTGCCCGACCTGAGAATCCGGGTCGTCAATGTCGTCGACCTCATGAAACTGCAGCCACAGACCGAGCACCCGCATGGGTTGAGCGATCGCGATTTCGACGAGCTTTTCACGAAAGACAAGCCCGTCATCTTCGCGTTCCATGCTTATCCGTGGTTGATCCACCGACTCACGTATCGCCGCGCCAATCACGACAACCTCCACGTCCGCGGGTACAAAGAAGAAGGGACCATCACCACGCCCTTCGACATGACGGTGCTGAATGACTTGGACCGCTTCCATCTCGTAATGGACGCCGTCGATCGCCTCCCGCAAACGGGCGACCAGGGCGTTTATCTCAAGCAACAGCTTCAGGACAAGCTCATCGAACACAAGCAATACATCGACAAGTTCGGCCAGGACCTGCCGGAAATCCGGAACTGGAAATGGGGCGTAAAATGAGGGCCGCAGTTCGCATCACGGTTCCACGCCGGACTCTGGCATCCGCAAGGTATCGGAATCGGCGGCATTAAGCCCGAGTTCGCGCGCGACACGCGCCAACGGCTGGATGACTTCGAGCGCGCGCGCCAGCGTTGCCTCGCCGGCTTTCTGGCTGCTGTCGGGACCGCCGGTAATCAACTCCTCCAGCGCCGACTTCTTCACCGGAAATTCCTTCAGGTGGATCTTCGCATCCACGGGCAATCCCGCCGCTTCGCGCACGAGACGGACCGCGACGGAAAATCCGCCAAGTTCATCCACCAACCCAAGCGCCTTGGCGTCTTCACCCGTCCAGACGCGGCCCTTGGCGATTTCGAGCACCTTCGCCTTCGGCAGCTTGCGCCCTTCTGCCACCTTCGTCGTGAAATCGTCGTAAACGCGGTCAAGCCACGTCTCAAACCGCGCCCACTGCTCCGGCGTGTAATCCTGCAGCCCCGTGTACACCATCGCATTCGAACTCGTGTGCACCTCATCCCACGAGACGCCCAGCTTGTCCCAGAAATTCGTGGTCAACATCTTGCCCGCAAACACGCCAATGGAACCCGTCAACGTCGCCGGCTCCGCGACGATCTTGTCCGCGGACATCGCCACAAAATAACCGCCCGATCCCGCCACCGAACTCATCGAGACGATTACCGGCTTGCCGGCCTTCTTCGCGCGCACCGTCTCTCGCCAAATTGTGTCGGACGCGACATACGAACCACCGGGGCTGTCGATGCGAAACAGGATCGCTTTCACCTTCTTGTCGTCCACCGCCGCGCGAAATGCCGCCGCCACCGTGTCCGCGCCCATCGTCACTTCGCGGAACACCGGATCGTAACCGCTCTTCCCGCGATTCACACCGCCGACTCCATAAATAAGCGCCACCGTCGTGCCCTTGTCGTACAAACTGCCGGCGCGTTCGCCGTATTTGGAAAGATAAAGAAACTTCGCACCCTCACCCACCTTCTTCTTGATCTCCGTGTATGCGTCATCGCGATACGCAAGCTTGTCCACGAGCTTCGCCTGCAGTGCTTCCTCGCCGAGAAACGGCCCGCGATCGATCAGGGCCCGCACGTCGCTCTCCGACATCTTCCGCCGGTCCGCGATCCCCTTGACGATCTGCCCAAATATCGACTCCATCAATTTCGTCGTCGCCTCGCGATGTGCCGCCGTGTAGTTCGTCTCCGTCAGCTCGTTCATCGCGTTTTTGTATTCGGACCGATGATCCATGCGTGGAACAAAACCGAGTTTGTCGAGCGTCCCGCGGATAAACGGCGTCTCCGCCATCAATCCCGCCAAGCCGAGCTCGCCCGAGGGTTGCAGGCAGATCTCGTCGAACGCCGTCGCGAGATAATACGAACCATTCCCCTTGCCGCCGTCGCCAAAGGTTTCCGCATAGGCGATCGCCGGCTTCCCCTTCGCGCGAAACGCAATGATGGCATCCCGAATTTCCTGGATCTGCGCCGCGGAATAACCCGCTTCACCCACGCGCGCGATCAACCCGACCACCCGATCATCCGTCGTCGCCCGCTCCAGCGCCTCGACCACTCCCAACACTGTCGGTGCTTTGCCCGAAACAATTTTCGCCACCGGATCTTGCGGCACGTACTCGACCAGGCTCTTCTCAAAATCCGCTTCGAGAATTACCCTCGCAGGCACCGGTCGCTTGGCCCCCACCGCGCACACCAACGCAACAACCCCCACCAGGAGAACCAACGCCCCCACCAACGCCAGCAACCCTGCAAAAAGTTTTGTCAAAGTCTGCAGTTTCATGATTCTCCTCTGATTATGGGATCGCCCAACATATTATTATGGATGCCGACACTACCCCCGCGTCCTCCCAACAACAAGTGAACGTTCGCCGCCACAATTCTCCCTCGTGCGCTCCGTGTTGAACAGGCGTCTCGCCTGTTTGAATTTAGTAGCATCAAACCGAGAGCCCGGCCAAACCCACCGCCAAAAAAGTCGACCAACCCATGAATAATTCCCTCAAAGAGCCTCAAAACACCCCTCAAATTGGGTTCGTTTTGGGAAAACGAACCCAAATTCTTCAGCCTGATTTCCACGTCATTTCCCGTTGCCATACAACCACTTAACATCAGTTTTCCTCGCGATAAAAATTGGGTTCGTTTCGCAGAAACGTATGTGAACCCCCGATCCCTTCCCCAAAGATAGCACCAACGACCACGACCTTTGTCTGCTGCTCTTCGTCTTCTGTCGTGTTCGGTGCATTACGTCTTCCAACCATTCAGCCCTCGCCGACTATACTCGACCCAGCGCACCGCGTCCAGTAAAAATATCGTTTTACGATACACAAAACCGATGGTATGAACTGGCTGGATTTACTGCTCACTGTGCGCCTTGCAGTCGCACAAGGGCACTCTTTGCCGGGGCGAAGTCGGGTTTGATCCGTAGTGCATCCTTGTAGTGTCCGATTGCGTCCTGAACATTGCCCGCCTGCTCCGCGGTCATCCCCAGCGCCCAGTGTGCCTCAACGTAATCCGGTTTGATCCGTAATGCCTGCTCCCAATGCCCCACCGCTTCCGGCAATTTGCCCAACCGGGCGAGGGCAAGCCCCAGGTTGTAGTGCGCCTCGGCGTAATGAGGCTTGATATGTAGTGCCTGTTCATAATGACCCATGGCCTCACTGATCTTCCCTGCTTGTAAAAGAACATTTCCCAAACCGTTGTGTGCGTCGGCGTAATCGGGCCTGATCTGCAGCGCCTGTTCATAATGCTCTCCCGCCTCCGGCAATCGTCCTGCCTGCTCCAATACCAACCCCCACGAGTAGTGCACCTCGGCGTAATCGGGTTTGATCTGTAATGCCTGCTCCCAATGCCCCACCGCTTCCGGCAGCTTACCCTGTCGGATCAGGGCGATCCCCAGGCTATAGTGCGGAACCGCGTAATCCGGTTTGATCTGTATTGCCTGGCTAAACTGGACGACGGCTTCCTCAAGCTCGCCCTCTTGCAGCAAAGCGGTCCCGAGATTGCAGCGCGCTTCCGCGTAACCGGGCTCGATCCCCAGGGCTTTCCGATACAGAAGTATGGCCGCTTCATTCTTGCCCGCTTGGTACAAAACACTCCCCAGGCCGTTGTCGGCCTCGGCGTAATCAGGCTTGATCCGGAGCGCCTGCTCATAATGCGCGATGGCATTACTGGCCTCGCCCTCTTGCAAGAAGACATTTCCGAGGTTGTTATGCGCCTCGGCATTCCCGGGGTTGATCTGCAGCGACTGCTCGTACTGCTCCTTCGCCTCCGGCAGCTTGCCCAATGGCAGCAAAATCGCCCCCAGGTTGTTATGGGCCATCCAACACTGTGGGTTCTTCGCCAGAGTATCACGCCAAAGCGTTTCTGAACTTTGATAAACGTGGGCCTGCTCCCATGTACACCATCCCAGCATCAACACCGCAATGGCGCCAGCGCACGCTCCGAGCGCGCCGCCCGTTTGACCGGCGTGTTGGGAAAGTGTTGCACCGGCGGCAACCACCAAGGCAATCAACCCGATAGACGCCAGGTATTGAAAGTGGTCCGCGACAAAGGAATACCGGAAGTAATACACATCGACGAATCCGAGCACCGGTAATAGCGCCACGACAAAGAAACTGCTTCCAAACAATGCAACGCGCCACCCGGCTCGGCCTCGAAAATACCAGAGCGTCACACCAACCGCCACGAGCACGACTGCCGGCACCCATGACAAGAATGAGGATGTGTTGACCGTCCATCGCGGATACACAAACGTCAAGCGAACCGGCCACAACACTTTGACTGCATAGAACCAGACGGCTTTCCCGGCCACCACCAGCCTTTCGGCAGTCCCCAATTGCCATTCGGCCGTACCGGTCCTCAGGACGTGGCCGCGTTGCTCGAGGATTGTCAACACCGACATTCCAGCCGCCACCCCAAAGAACGGCACAGTCCGCGCCACGTCTACACGATTCCAACGTCCGTGCTCCCACCATCCGCACAACAGCAACACCAGGGGTAGTACCACCGTCGATGGCTTGCTGAGCATGGCCGCAAGCCCGCACGTGATGGCCAGTACATACCAGCCCTGTTTCTTTTCCGCGTCGAACCGTAAAAAACACAACACGGACAGGAAAAAGAAGAAACCTGATTGGGTGTTCTTCAGTTCGGTAATCCACGCGACCGATTCCACATTGACCGGATGTAACACCCACAACATCGCCGCCAGCCACGCCGCCGGTACGTGCAGCCGACGTAGCAACAGGAATACGAGGATCCCATTAATCGCGTGTAGCGTGATATTGACCAGATGATACGGCAGGGGGCTGAGTCCCCATAATCGTCGTTGCGCCCAAAAAGTCGTTAGCGTCAATGGGTAGTACCGCGAGACCGCCAATGATGACCAAATCATCTTCAACCCGTGCGGCGCGGTCATCGCCGGGTTGGCGGTCAGATGGTCGTCGTCATCCCAGATGAAGCCCGCGTGCCATGTCGGCTGGTACGCTACAAATGTGACGATCACCAATACGAGTGCCAGCAACCAGGGCCGCTGCTCGAACCAGTCGTATGTGCCCAGAGTGGCAGTCGCCATCGGTTGAGGCGAAGCATGACTTTTTGACTTCCGTCGCGCCATCGGATCGATGATAGCATGATACAACCAAGAAAAAGAACAGGCAGTCTGCTTACAAACTCACCCATCCACGCCGCTCAACACAAGAAGTGCTCGCGTCATTCCGCGCGTGCGTCTAGCATCAGGAAATGGACGACGCCCTGCTTTGGCATCGACTGCAGTTCGGCTTCACCATCACCTATCATTATCTGTTCCCGCAACTCACGATGGGGTTGGCATGGATCCTCGTTTACTGGAAGTGGCGTCACCTGTGCACCGGCGACGAACGTTACGCAAACGCGATGCGATTCTGGGCACGCATCTTCGGCATCAACTTCA
>Ga0206945_1123_pt1 | contig 17103 bp, 18 predicted proteins | sample Alteio_BWOrgHeat_5_FD_152982 | JGI IMG/M metagenome (GOLD analysis project Ga0206945, IMG submission 152982) | Enriched cells from forest soil in Barre Woods Harvard Forest LTER site, Petersham, Massachusetts, United States -... | ecosystem: Environmental > Terrestrial > Soil > Temperate forest > O... | reverse complement strand
AGCGCGGTGCCCAAACCGCGGTTGCGGTATTCCATTTGTACGCACGGCCCGGGCGCGAGCTGATCCTCCGCCATCGGATCGGGCATAAGAATCGTGGTTCCGATAATTCGAGTGCCATGGCAGAGTGCAAGCACGACTGCTTTGGCGACCGGATCGAACGCGCTGCCGAGCCAGCTTGCAACCATTGAATTGACCTCATGAATCGAGCCCCCCCACGAAGTGTCGTGAGCAAACGAGCGCGCGATGACCGCGCGCAAATCCCGCTCGTTAGGCGGCCCGGCGACAATGAAATGATAGTGTTCCGGCAGTCGAGGATCGAGCGCTGTAAGCGTGTCCAATTCCCATGTAAAGCGAACCCATTGAACCATCCTCATGCGTGGGCCGGAAATTACCACGCGGGATGAAGTCGCTGCAACCAACGTTTGAGAAATTCGCTCGATGCGAGCATTTTCCCGAAAGTCGGTTTTTTGTCGCCGCCTGGCTTGGTTGTAGCCGCCTCAGCGCGTTGTGACACATCGGGAACGCGGCTATCGGGCAGCCTTGGCCACAAGATCAGTCGGTGCTGCGGTCTATTGCGCCTGGGCTTCCTGAAAAAATGCGTAGAGGTCGCGATGTTGTGCGACGCCACGACGCAGGACCGGACGAAAGTTCGAAATGTCGTGGATATTCACCAGTTGGTCGACGCTCAGGGTGAAAGCCGCCATTGCATCATTTGTCGCCCCCTGATGGCTGAGGAGAACGACAAAATGTTGGCGCCGAAGGGCTCCCGCTCGTTTCGTCAGTTCGCGTAAAATCGGATTATCGTACTGGTTGGACCCCTTAAAGTTCTCGTAGACTACGACCACATCGTAGTTGTAGGTCGCGAGCTTCAGGAGCACGTCTTCCTCAAAAAGCCCCAGGTGCACCTTGTAACCAAGCTCGGTCAGCTGCGGAACGATCGCCTTTTGGTATTGCTGGTGGTCGATGCAGACCAGCGCGGTCTTGTCGCCGACATCAAAGAAGCTGTTGTCCAGTTCGGTGCTCATTACTTTTTGCCTAACAAGAATGCATTCGCAGGAACATCGAGGCGCAAACCGGTATCGCGACCATCGCTAATTCCCTGGGCCTTCTGGATTAGATCGATTCCGCGCGAGACCCGGCCTTTCTTGGAGGCATAGCGGAGCGCGGTTTCCTCGGTGATATGACCCCCTTCGTAGGCACGAAGGACGGATTGATCGAAGGTGGACCACCCGAAGGGCGCGCTCGCCTCAATGATCTCGTAAAAGTTGCGGCCTTCGGTTTCACCGAGGGCAATCGTTTCCCGGGTGCGCAGGTTATGACCCATGATCTCGGTCACCAAATGTCGTCCGCCCCCGATCTTGGGAAGAAGTCGCTGACTGACGATGTAGCGGACGGCGTCCGCGAGCCGAAGCCGCAGCTGCTGCTCTTCGCCTAACGAGAAAAGGCCGAGAATACGATTGATCGACTGGCCGGCGTCGACAGTATGTAAAGTGCTCAGGACCAAATGACCGGTTTCGGCGGCCATCAACGCGACCTCAACCGTCGGCCGGTCGCGCATTTCACCGACGAAGATGATCTTTGGCGCCTGGCGGAGCGCGGCCCGCAGCCCGTTGGGATAACTTTCAAAATCGGTTCCCAGCTCGCGCTGATTGAAGGTCGCCTTCCGCGGCGGATGGATGAATTCGATCGGGTCTTCGAGCGTGACCACATGGACTGACTGTTTCAGGTTTACTTCATTCAGGAGCGCCGCCATGGTCGTGGTCTTGCCGCTTCCCGTCGCCCCGGTGACCAGGACCAGTCCATTCTTCTCCTGGGCGATCTGTTCGAAGATCAGCGGCAGGCTGACCGCTTCCAGAGAGGGCACATCGGCCTGAAGCTTGCGCATTACGATCGCGAAGTTGCCTTGCTGGCGAAAGATGTTCACCCGAAACCGCGCCCGGTCGTTTAGGGAGTAACTGCAATCGCAGGAACCTTCGCGGAGATACTCCCGCATCAGCCGAACGTCGCCTTGCATCAAGGTGAGCGCCAGCTGCTCAGTCTGATAGGAAGTAAGGCATTTGATCGGTGGATCGACAAAAATGGGCTTGAGTTCGCCAAAATCTTCCACCTGCAGCGGATGACCAACCGTAAAGTTCAGATCCGAGATTCCTTCGTAGGCCTCGAGCATGGCGCCCAGGATTTTGTCAAAATCTGGAATTCTCATCGGCAGTCCTCGTTACTCCTCAAAGTCCTCGGCCGGTGGACTCTTGAGGAAGGGTCGGAATTTCTTTTTATCGAGACACTTGTCATAGGCTTCTTCGCCCGAGATCCGCATCTGTCGCAAATGATCCAGGATCGCGTCATCTAGTGGCTGATTGCCTTTCTTTTTCCCGACCTGAATCATACCTGGCACCTGATGGGTCTTGGCTTCGCGGATCAGGTTGGCAATTGCCGTGTCGACAACAAGGATTTCGAGTGCGGCGACACGGCCTGGTTTGTCGATTCGCTTGAAAAGATTTTGCGCGACCACGCCTTTGAGTGATTCCGCAAGCGTGGCCCGAATCTGGTTTTGTTGTTCAGTAGGAAAAACGTCAATCACCCGATCGATGGCTTTGGCCGCACTCGAGGTATGCAGAGTTCCAAAGACGAGGTGACCGGTGGCGGCCGCAGTCAGTGCCAGTTCGATTGTTTCCAGGTCGCGCATTTCGCCCACCAGCAGGATGTCGGGATCTTCGCGCAGCGCCCCGCGGAGCGCGGAGGCAAACGATTTTGTGTGCACCCCCACTTCGCGGTGCTGGACCAGGCAGTTTTGACTGCGGTGAACGAACTCGATCGGATCCTCGACCGTGATGATGTGGTCGTGGCGGTGAAGGTTCGCATAATCCATCATCGCCGCCAGAGTAGTGGATTTGCCGGAACCGGTTGGACCGGTAACCAGAACCAGGCCCTTTTTTAGCAGCGGAAATTTTTTTAAGACCGGAGGCAAGCCCAGGTCTTCAACCGTCAGAACCTTGGAGGGAATCAATCGAAAGACGGCCGAAATTCCGTACTTTTGCTGAAAGAAATTCGCGCGGTAACGGGCCAGATTAGGAACTTCATAGCCAAAGTCGACGTCGGAAGTTTCTTCGAAGGTCTTGATCTTTGCTTCGGGAGCAATCTCGTAGACCATCGCCTTAAGCTCGTCGTTGTTGAGCGGGGGATAATCGACCCGGATCAGCTCTCCGTTGATCCGCAACATCGGGGGATTGTTAGTCGCCAAATGAAGGTCCGAAGCTTTCTCTTCGGACATCAGCTTGAAAAATGCATCGATCCGCGCCATGAAACCGGCTCCCAAGTAGCTAAATTGATGCCAGCAGAGAGGTTAATCCCGGGCCTTCTCGTGCCCGCCGTGATCGTTAGGCAAAGTGCCGGCTAGGAATCGAGGATGGCCCGGATCTGTTCGATCAACCGGGCGTGGGTATACGGTTTTGGCAGGAAACCGCGCAATCCGCGGGCAAGCATGTTGCCCAGCTTGGCCTGCTCATCGAATCCACTGCTGAGGACGATCTGCACATTCGGATTCAACGCCTTTAGTTCATCAAAGACCGCGTCGCCATCCATCACCGGCAAAAAATAATCGAGAAGCACGAGTGAGATTTTCGCGCCCATTCTCCGGTAAATTCGCAGCGCCTCGGGCCCATCCTGGGCGCAGACGATCCGATAATCCTCAAAAGTAAGGATCGCACCGGTGCCTTCGAGAATTTCCTCATTGTCATCGACCAACAGGATGAGCTCCCGTTTGCCGTTTGGGTTTTGAATTTCCCCTTCCCCGAATTCGCCCGGCGAACCGCCGATCTCGCCGACCGGGATTTTTATGATCACACTCGTCCGCGCGGGCGTGGCCGCGGGCATGATCGACCGCGGGGCCGGCGTCCCGAGCGGCACCCCGTGCGGGATGGTGATAATGCGCGAGGTGATGAGATCGAACAGCTCCTGCGTCCTGCGCGAGGCGAGATCCACGCGCTCAGTCAGAAGGTCGAGGTATCGCGTCTCGCCGTGGTGTTGCCGCACTTGATCGGTGTGCCGCGAGACCTGCTGGATGAGCTGGTTTAATTCAGTCGCCTGGGTCGCGAGTGACTTTAGATCTTCGGTTTCGAGCATGTTAAAAATTTCAAACCGGAAGGCGGTATTGCACTGACTCGCTGCACGTTTCGTGCCCGAAACGCTCGAGCCGCCGAATATTACCAGAGGCTCCTGCTTGCTCTTCTTCGGTCACCGACAAGCAAGGTCGGCCGAGACACCAGATCGTTCCCGGCAACATTCTCTTTGCCCTCTCCGCAAGATCGCCCAGACTCCATGGATGCCGCGCTGCCCGTGGGCTACGAGCGAGCCCGCGATTACCTATCACGATCGGGAATGGGGTGTTCCTCTGCGAAATGATCGCAGGCTTTTTGAGTTATTGATCCTCGAGGGTGCACAAGCCGGCCTGAGCTGGATCACGATCTTGAAGAAGCGACCCGCTTATCGCAAAGCTTTCGACCAATTTCGTCCGGAGAAAATCGCGGCCTACAACGAACGCGACGTCGCGCGTCTTCTCGCGAATTCGGGAATCGTCCGTAACCGGCTCAAAATTCTCGCTACGATCCAAAACGCGAAATCCTTTCTCGCGCTGAGAGATGAGTTGGGCAGCTTTAGCGGTTATCTTTGGAGCTTTGTTGACGGAGAGCCGTTGCAAAATCGTTGGTCTACGGGTTCGCAGGTCCCGGCTCGAACCAGGCAATCGGATGCGATGAGTCGCGATCTTCTTCGCCGTGGATTTAAGTTTGTTGGCTCAACCATCTGCTACGCCTTCATGCAGGCGAGTGGGATGGTAAACGATCATCTCCTGAGTTGCCCAAGGCACCGCGAACTCACGCGAATGAAGTGAGCTTATCCCTCGTTAGGCGCGAACCAGCAAGCAAGGAGCGGCGGGTTTGAATCGCCGTGGACGCTTGAAAAGAGTCCCCCCTAATTCACTGCCTTCACTTAGGCTGGCCTTCGGCCAGATCAACAATCATCCCTTGAATCCCAGACACCACCCGGGTCATTGAATCGTAATCGATCTTGTCCGGCGTATCGGTCGCGGAATGATAATGCGGATAACGAAACGGAGCGGTGTCCGTAATCATGATTCCCGGGTAATCGTGTTCCCAGAATGACCATTGATCTGACCAGCCGACCCCGGGGACAAAAGAGGGTAGCGCGCCGCCTTCCGAGCCGATCCGGGCCTGCCGGCGGAAAGAGCCCAGCGCCCGCCGCAGCAAATCGCGTGAGGAGAGATTGCTGACAAAAGCGATAAAGTTTCCTCTTCGCGGATAGATCAAGCTCAATCCCACCGCCGGATAATGTTGTGAGTCGGCCGCGGCCGAGAAATAACCAATCGTCTCAAGGCTAATCATCGCTTCAATCGGGTCGTCCCGTTGCCGGCAGCGCGCCGCGTAAACATAACTGCCCATCCCTCCGGTTTGAAAGTAACCCGGCTCCTCGTTAACGAAGGCAACCAAACGAACGGTTTTCTCGTTAGGCAAGCGGCTTAACCGATGAGCGAGCGCGAGCAGAGCGGCGACCCCGGTGCCATTGTCATTCGCTCCCGGCGAACCAAAAACCGAGTCATAATGCGCGCCGATCAGAACAATTCCCGGTCGGTGACCAGGCTTTTCAGCTTCGATGTTGGCGCAAGTTTTCCCCTGCGTCTCATAGCTGTCGCGGCGCACCTTCCAACCGGTGAATTGATTTTCGATGTAGTCGGCCGCGGCGACGAGCCCAGGATAGTGCGCCAGATTCCGTTCGCCGATCTCGCCCGCCAGTTTTTCAACATGCCTTTGAAGATCGCTCCGCAAGAGCTCTTCCTCCGCGGTGAGCGGCAGCGGCGGACCGTCGAAATTCTTGCCCGGCATGCGGATCATGATCAACCAGGATACCATCGCTACCAGACTGACCGCGAGGAGAAGGCTGGCGACTCGGCGCCAGCGCCCGATGGTCTTCATGACGTCGCTTTCGCCCGCCGGTGCGGGGAAGATAAACTGGTCATATTCTATAGGATTAACATCATATCCAAAATATTCCGAGCGATTCGATAAAATCCGGGGGGGAACGCAGAGCTTTCCTTGCTCTTCGCCTGGCCTAACGAGTCTAAGATTGCTGATTTGGCGGTTGCTCGAACCTATCACGAAGCTTCTTTGTCGCCTTTGAAACCGCTTCCTGGGCCCGGTTTCTTGACGCTTTCGTTTCGGACTGGATCTGGTGAATCGTCCGGTCCATCGCGCTCTTGATCGTCGCCGCCGTGCCGCCCTTTTCACACTCCCGGACGAGCACCCCCTCAAGCCGGGCGATCACTGCGTCGACCGTATAATTTGGATTCACTTCCACCCGATGCTCGGGCTTGATCATGCTATAGGTATCCAGCATTTCCTCACTGTGCGCGCCCCATTTCAACACCTGATAGAAAAGTGATCCCTGCCGTTCGCCCTTAAAAACCAAATCAATCAGGGCCGCGACCAGCGAGATCGGCATGAGCGCAAAATCACGCACATTGCCGAGGAGCATCTTCACTTGAAAGGCCAGCACATCGCGAAAGAAATGCCAATGATCGTCGTTTTTGCTGCTCGCCGGAATAACTGCTGGTGGACCTGGTGCACTCATGACCGGAATCTAATCAAGTCCCGCCCGGAGAAAAGTTGAGCAGCCTTGATTTCATCCTTTTTAATTACTCGCTCTCCTGTTAACCGAACCGGCAATGAAACGCCTCCTATGGCTCGATGTGGCGAAGGGTCTGGCCATCTTGATCGTGGTCTACTTTCATTTCTTTCGCACCTACTTCGAGCACGGGATCCTCCCGCCCCCTGATTGGACTCATTTTGGTTCTGGCTTGGTCGCTTTTCTTGGAGTTGCCTGGTTTAAAATTTCGGGTCTCGGTTTTCATGCGGTCGGCGTCTTCATCATTCTAAGTGGGTGGGCGCTGATGCAATCTACCGTGCGCCGGGCCGACCAGGGCAACCTGGCCTGGGGCAAATGGTACCAGGCGCGGCTGCTTCGGCTCTACCCAATGTATTGGGTTGCGCACCTGGTTTATCTCATCTCACCATTTACTGCGCGCTTCGAGAAGATTGATGGCCGCCTCATCGTAAGTCTGCTTGGCCTGCGCTTTATCGACATCACCAATAACTTTTATTACCTCAACGCGGCGTGGTGGTACTTCGCCATGCTCATCCAGTTCTATCTTATCTTTCCCTTGCTCTTCCGAGCGGCGAAAAGCTTTGGGCCCTGGCCCTTCCTGATTCTTGCCTGTGCGATTGGATTCCTCTCACGATATCTGTTGCTCGTAGTACTTCAGGCCAATGGAATGTGGACCCAGGGCGGGTTCGCGCTCTGCCGGTTGCCCGAATTTGCCCTTGGGATCGCGCTCGGGATTTGGCACAACCGTCAGCCGGAACGCGTCGAACGATTTCTCCTCGGCGGTCTTGGTTTGTTAGGCGGGCTCATTCTCTACCCGTTTGCGCTCCAGCTTTATCGCGGTCTGACTAACTACACCTTTGTCGATTTCGCGACCGGCGGCTGTTGCTTCCTCGTTCTCCTCGGGCTATCCGGACTAATTGCTCGCTTCCGCTATCTCGCGGACACGATCGGGCTGGTGGGCGTCTTCTCCTATGGGATCTATCTGATTCATCATCCCTATATCATCTGGCTCGGGTTGCGCATTCGCGAACAACCGATTTGGCTATTCCTGCTTATCGCCGCGGCCACTTTGGCAATAATCAGCGCCTGGGGAATTATCCTCGAGAAAACGATCAATGGTCTGGTGGATCGTCTTTCCGAAAAAAACAAGCCGTCTCGACGCTTGCCGTAACGGACTTGGCCTAGTTTGACCGGGCTCTGACCACAACTGCGGCCACGCTTTCGACATCAACCGCTGCGTCATAGAACGTCGCCTCGCTAAGTTGGGTCATAAGCGCCAGCGCTCCGGTCACCTTCTCGAGCTTGCCGGCGATCTTTTCCCCCGATTTGAGCCGCAATTCGATCGATTTACCCACCTGCCGCTCGAGTACCGCGTGCATCGTGTCGTTGTTCTGCAAGTCCAATGGATTCTCCGCGAAGAGCGCAGAATTGGCGAAACCTATGGTCGTTAGGCAAATCAGGAATGGAATTTTCATCTCGCAAGCCAAGCCATTCAAGTGTCCTTTGAACAGCACAAAGTCGAGGAGCCATTTTCAGGATGGTCGACCGTTCCTAGCGTCTCTAACCTCCGCTTATGCCACGACGGCGAATTGTGGCGCTCGCGCTGGCCGCGATCTCTGCTTTTCTTTCCTCGACCATCAGCGCCACAGCCAAACCGCGGAGCGTATCGCCAATATTCCACATTGATAACGTGGAGACGCGCGATTCTCGTCGCATTATCCCAGGAGTGTGTTTCTCCTTTGAACCCGGGATTTATCAACCGGCCAAATTCGGAGTCCGTTCCGAGATCGATGTCTATGTGCGCGACCGAGACATCGAAGTCACGGGCCAACTATTCGCCTCCTCATTTCAATCAAGGAAAAAGGCCTCGACTGATTATTTGGCAGCTTGGTTCGTTAAGTTAAAGATTAGCCGATGACCGCGGAATCGTCGGATGGGACTTTCCGATACAGTTTCTACGCCGGGCTGATCCTCACGTTTATTGTTGGTCTCTGGCTGACCCGGCTCTGGGGGGCGGAAAATCAGGTGCGGTTGCATTCGGAAGATTTGCTCCATCAGCTCGAGGAACGGGATCCCGCCGGCGCGGGAGATTTTCTGGCTGCCAATTATCGCGATGATTGGGGAGACGATCGCCAGCTCATGATCAATCGGTTACGGCTGACGCTCCGTCAGTTTTCCAGCCTAACGATTACGGCAAAAGAAACCCGGATCGAGCTTGGATCGGCGGCGGCGACCTGGAGCGCGCGCATCGAGATTGCCGGTTCGGGAAGCGAACTTGCCCCTCAAGCGGTGGCGGAGATCAACCGCCTGACCGCTCGTTTTGAGTTACGTTGGGAAAAACAGAGCTGGAAACCGTGGGAGTGGAAACTAACTCAGGTTCGGAACTCTGAGTTACAGCTGCCGGCAGAGGGTTACTAAGGATGGGACGGCGCCCGTCCCTCCAGTCATTTGCCCAGGGCGTGACGGAGCTCGTTCTTTGCCGCGTTCACTTCTCTTGCCTCATGATGGCAAAGAACAATCCCGCGTAACTTCTCTCCCTGATAATAGCGCAAAGCGAAACGGCCTTTGGCATAAGTGCCAGTGAGCTCCACCCGCCCTGGCGGAAGGTTAAAGTCACCGATAAAGTCGAATCGAAGATCAAACATCTCGGTCCAGAAATAGGGGATTTGCTCGTAACGTTGCCGTTTCTTTCCGGTAATATTGGCGCCGACAATGAGACCCTGTTCGCGCGCGTTGTCCCAGTGAGTCTGGCGCCGCATCCCACCCATGAGGCGATCGGGATAGAAAGCGACGTCGCCGACCGCATAGATCCCCTTCTCTTCGGTCTCGAGATAATCTGAGACTGGCGAGCCGTGGGGTCCGGACAACGGGGTATTCCGGACCAGCTCGAGATTTGGTTCGGAACCACAAGCGACCACAGCCACGCCAGCGGCGACGCGTTCGCCACTTTTCGTCTGGATATTACGGAGGACAGTCTTGCCTTCGAAACCGTTCAGGCTCGCACCCATTAACAGAGTCACTCCATGTTTTGCGAATTGTTCGGTGATCCAGGTCGCGGTCTGCGAATCGAAATAGCGATTCATCAAGGTCTGGTGCCGATGCATCATCGCCACCTTGAGTCTGCTTTGGCGCAGGCTGGCCGCGACTTCGCAGGCAAGTAAGCCGCCGCCGACGACTACGATCACCTTCTCCGATTGCGACATTTCGCGCAGGGCCTGAGCGTCGCGAATGGTGCGCAAGTAAATCACATTGCCCAGACCAATGCCCGCGACCGGCGGCCGAACCGGACGGCTGCCCATGGCGAGCGCGGCTTTCTTGAACTCGATCGTCTCCCCGTTGCCGAGGACCGCGAGCCGGCGATCGATATTGAACTGTGTCACCACTGTGCCGAAGCGGGTCTCGATCTTATGCGATTGAAACCAGCGCTCATCGAGGTTGGGCAACTTCTTGAGCACCGGGTTTTTATCGCGCAGGTAATGCTTCGACAACGTCCAGCGTTGATAAGGATGAAAGGTCTCCGAGCCGACCAGGGTGACGGAGCCCTTCTTGTCATACTGGCGAATGCCTTCGCACACGCTCGCCCCGCCCACACTGGCCCCGATGATGAGATAGTCGCGCTGAATCATTTCCGAAAAATCGGACGATAGAGAAATGAGGGACGCAAAAGCGAGGGAAATTTTGCTTTTTTCCTAACGCTCGTTTGTCCTCAGCTAAGATCGAGCTTCGGAGCCGGTTCGGACTGGAAATAGCAGCTTCCCGCGTGCGCCGCGACGTTAGTCCAGGTCGTAGACTTCAACCAGCGCCACGCCCACCGTTTCGTTTACGCCTCGAACGATCGCGGTATAGGGGGCATTGCCGAGAGTGAGAACGATCGCCGCCTCGCGATCGTCGGTCGGTGCCAGACCGGCGGCCTGGATCTCGGCTTCCTGGCTGTCCTTCCAATTGTCGTCAAAGGCGATGGTGGCGCCGTTTTGATCATGAATTTCCAGAGTTGGGTCCGGCAATGGGTCACTCACCTGCATGGCGGCTAAGGAAGGCCCAATCGCCCTGACGATGATCTGCGCTGGAACCGCCCCGACACCCGTAATGAAACCGCCAATCAAGACGTTGTCTCCGGTATCGACAAAACCGCGCGTACTGAGATTCGCCAGCTTCGAGTTCGCGTTTGGATCGAGGTCATAAACCTCGACTAACCCGGTGCCCGTGCCGCCGTTCTTGCCTTCAAGGATCGCGGTGTAATTGCCAGGTGCTAACGTCGCCGCAATCGCGGCTTCGGCTGGATTCGTGGGCGCGATGCCGGTGGCTTCGATCTCGGGTTCCTGGGTATCCTGCCAATTGTCGTTGGTGAAGAGGACGCCCGATGCGTCATGAAGCTCCAACACCGGATCGGCCAGAACCAAGCCCAGCATGAATTGGCTTAACGATGGGCCGAGCCCGCGAATCAGGACCGTCTTATCATCAGTACCGCTGATGATGAAACCGGCGTCGAGAATGTTATCGCCAGTTAAAACTCCGGCTCGGGTCGAGATGTTGAGCGACTGGGAGAACGAAGTTTCGAACGAACCGACATCGCTGTTATCTCCACCAGTCGGCGGAGCAATTGTTGGATCATCCACCGGGCGAGGTTGCCCGCGCTGGTCTGTCGTTAGGCCAGCGACTGGTCCCCCCGTGATCAATCGCCGGGCTCCCCGGCAGCAGGGCATGCGTCTGGGTCGGGTCACCGTTGTCGGCCAAAGGCCCAAGCAACGGATCGATCGGTATCGCGGCGGTGCCAATTTGGTCGCCGGCCATCGGCAATGGTCGCACCGTCGCCGTTGCCGATGAGGTTGTAGCCTAACGAAACTATCTCTCCTGCGACATCCCCGGTCGAAAAAGGAAAATGGGTGGGGTCGCCGTTCCCGGCAATCAACGTGCTCCGGATTTGCGCTGTCGCTCCGAAGATATAAATGCCGTTCCCGCCCGTATCCGTGCCGCCTGGTTACCGGTGACGGTGCAATTCGTAATCACGACTGAACCGCCGTACGCGAAAAGTCGACCACCCAGCTCCGAGGGCGTACCAAACCCAATCGTTCTCAAAAGTGAATCGGCGGTATTGACGGAAATGGTGCAGTTGGTCATCGACAGGGTTCCCACGCTCACTATTCCGGGGCAATCAGTCGCCCCTCGATTTTCGGTAACGGTGGTGTCCAAGAGATTAAGGGTCCCGCCGTTGTAGATCCCCCCAGCTCTGTCGTCGAAATCGAAGTCGGAGTTCCCGACCGCACAGGCAGTGAGGGTCAGGGTACCGTAATTCACCACTCCGGCCCTCAATCCCTCGGTAAACGTCACTCCGGAAATCGTGACCACCGACCCGCTGGAAACATCTAAGACTTCCCCAAAAAATACCGAGATTTGGTCAGTCTGAATGGTAATTAGGTTTGCCCCGGGCCCCACAATCAGAAGGTCTTTGTCGATCAGCAGACGGTCAGAATTTAGAGTGATGACCGCGGGCAATGACAGATCAAAGTCGATGGTGTCACTTGCGGATGCGTCTGCGATCGCCTGTGGCAACGAACCGGGCCCATTGTCGTTGGTGCTGGTCACGGTCAGGGCCGCGTCCTTACGGTTGCGGCCGCGAGCCACTGGGAGAGGGCAAGGAGGAACGCTTTCACAGTTTCTCCATTCTATCAGACGAGTGAGGCTTTTCATGCAAACAAATAACGACCCCAGCGTTTCGGACAGGCCAGGCGCCTGCTCAGTCAAGTGATTCCGTTAGGCAGAACCTTGAGAAAAGACGACTGAGCTACGAGTTGGAGAGCAAACTCGCCGCGTGTTTCAGCGCCGATTCCGATTTGCCTCCGAGCATCCGCGCAATTTCTTCCTGGCGCGCTTTGCCTTTGACCTCGTGCAGTCCGGAAAAAGTGCGACCACGGGCCACTTCTTTCGTGACCACAAATTGGGTTGCCGCCGCGGCGGCAACCTGTGGAAGATGGGTGATGCAAAGGACCTGATGCGCTTCCGCAAGTTTGCGCATCCTGGCCGCGACCGAATGGGCGATCTCGCCGCCGACATTGGCATCGATCTCGTCGAAAACGAGCAGCGGCACCGCATCCTGGACCGCGAGCGCCGATTTGATCGCCAGCATGACCCGCGAAATTTCGCCGCTCGAAGCAATTGTGCGCAATGGCTTGCACGGCTCTCCGGGGTTGGGTGAAAAGAGTAACTCGAACAAATCCGTTCCATTCGTCCTTGGCTCGTTAGGTGTGAGGCTCGCTTCAAATTCCGATTGCGGGAAACCGAGTTCGGTCAGATTGCCGCCGACGGTGGCCGCAAGCTTCGGCGCAGCTTTAGCGCGCGCTTTGCGCAAGGAAAGCCCGGTGCGATCGAGCGTCGCCCGGGCCTGCTCGATTTCCTTTGCCAGCCGTTCCAGTTCGACATCGCGGCCTTCGATTTTTCGCATCCGTTCGGCCGCGCGTTCGCCAAAGGCAATCACTTCGGGAATGGAACCGCCGTACTTGCGTTTCAAGGTTTCGAGCAAGCTGACCCGTTGTTCGAGTTGAGCGAGCTGCTCTGGATCGAGATCGAGTTTTTCGGCATAGCGATCAAGGGCTCGGGCGATTTCGGTCAATTCGACCACGGCGGTGGCATGGGCCGAAGAGGTTTCTACCAGGCCCGGGTCGAGCTTTTCCAATTCGCGCAGAAGTCGCTGCGTTTCCGCAAGCTGATCGAGCACGGCATTCTCCGTTTCCGAGAGCTGACGTGAGACTGCAGTGGCAAGCTCGATTAAGCGACGGCTGTTGCTCGCCAGTTGGTAGCGCCTAACGATTTCGCCTTCTTCCTCAGGCTGGAGCCCGGCCGCGGTGATTTCGCCCACCTGATGACGAAGGAGGTCCAGCTCCTGTTCGCGCGCGGATTCGACGGTACTCAAGGCGGCCTCCTCGGCGATCAGCATTTGCAAACGGCGATAGGCCGATTGGTATTCTTCCCGTTCTTTCTCGGCGCGAGCGAAGCGATCGAGCAAGTCTAACTGCCGTTCGGGCGAAAGGAGCGATTGGTGATCATGCGGACCGTGAAGGTCAACCAGTTCGTCTCCGATCAATTTCAAAACCGCGAGCGTGGTCGGCGAACCGTTGACAAACTGACGGCTGCTTCCGCCTAACGAAAAGCTACGTTTGAGAATCAATTCATCCTCGGCCGGTTCCACCCCGGCTTCTTCGAGTTGTCGATTTAGCCCGCGGAAATCCTCGCCGGCAAAGATCGCCTCGACCGTGCAGGACTCCGCCCCGCTCCGGATCAGCGATTTATCCGCGCGTTCGCCGAGCAGGAGTTTGAGGGCGCCGATAATGATTGATTTGCCGGCGCCGGTTTCGCCGGTGACCGCGGTAAAACCGGGACCCAACTCCCATTCCAGCTCCTCAACCAAGGCAAAATTTTTGATTCGGAGCAGACTGAGGAGCACGGAAATTGCGGGTTGAATGGTTACGCGTGAGAGATCAAGTCTCAAAACGCTCCGGACTCTCAACTCTCAATTACGAACTCTCAACTGACGGCCTTTGAACACCGGGGACACTCAATTCTCGACTAACAACTCGCGATCAATTCCGCTGCGCGTGACCTTTCTGGGCACCGGCACTTCGCAGGGTGTGCCGATGATTCGCTGCGCCTGCGCGGTCTGCCGCTCGAATGATCGGCGGGATCAGCGAACCCGGGCTTCCATTTATTTGCAAACGCCCGAGGGTTCTTATGTCGTCGATACCGGAACGGATTTTCGGACCCAATGTTTGCGCGAAGACATCTGGGAAGTGGACGCGGCGATCATGACCCACGCGCACACTGACCACATCATGGGGTTCGACGATTTGCGGCGCTTCGCGGCACCCCGCGGGGGACGGATGCCAGTCTATGCCTCGGCGGAAACGATGGCCGATCTGGAACGGGTCTATGAGTTCGCATTCAAGGGGACCAACCCTTTTCCTGGTTATTTGAAACCGGAGCCGCACATTATTTGTGGCCCGTTTTCGTTAGGCAAAACCACCATCACGCCCCTGCCGGTGCCGCACGGCAAAGCCGAGACTTACGGTTATCTCTTCGCCCGGACGGGCCGGAAATTGCTGGCCTACCTGAGCGACTGCAGCGGCGTGCCACGGGAGATCGCGGAAAAGATCAAGGGCGTGGAACTGCTCGTCATCGATGCCCTTCGCCACCAACCGCACCCAACCCATTTGAGCGTTGCCCAGGCGCTTGAAGTCAGGGAACGGGTGCTACCGGCACGGACCCTGTTTACTCATGTTTGCCACGACCTGCCGCAGAGCGCGGAGAGCGAATTGCCGGCCGGAGTGGGGATCGCCTACGACGGATTAAGAATCGATTTTCAGAAATGAAAAGGTTCCTCTGTGCGCTAATCCTTTTCTCGTTAGGCGCGGTCGGGGCTCGTGGAGAGACCGATCTGACCTCGGCCACCATCGTGGTCTACAACCGCGCGACGCCCGACTCGATCGCCCTCGCCTACTTTTACGCCAAAGCACGAGAGATCCCGTTCGATCACCTGGTTGGCCTGGAATGTTCGAATGAAGAGGAAATCAGCCGTGAAGAGTACAACCAGACGATCGCCGAACCGCTCCGCAAAGCCTTCCGCGACCGGAATTGGTGGACCTTGCCGAAAGAGACCGACAGCCATGCCACCGTGCGGGCAAGCAAGATTCATTTTGTCGCATTGATCCGCGGAATTCCGCTCAAAATCCGCGCCACCACTCCTTCCCCCGGAGAACAAGTCGATAACAATCAGATCTCGAGTGACACCAGAGCTTCAGTGGACTCTGAACTCTCAGTTCTCGGCATTCCTTCCACCCCACTTGGCGGGCCAGGGAACAATCCTTACTTCCAAAGTTTCAAATCAATCACTGAAATTGAAAATTTGCCGTTGCTGCTCGTTTGCCGACTCGATGCGCCGACACCCGAAATCGTTAAGCGGATGATTACCGACGCGGTCGAGACCGAAAAATCGGGACTCTGGGGTCGGGCTTACGTCGACGGGGCGCAGCAAACCGCCGCTGGCCTTGGCGAAGGTGATCTTTGGCTGAAAAATACGGTGCGCGATCTGCGCCGGGTTGGGATTCCAACTGTTTACGATACAGAGTCAGCGCTTTTTCCGCTCGGTTTCCCGATGAATGACTGCATTCTTTATTATGGGTGGTACGCCGGCACGATCACGGGGCCATTTACGGATCCGAATTTTGCCTTCGCGCGCGGGGCCGTGGCGGTGCACATCCATTCATTTAGCGCGAGCACTTTGCGCGCGGCGGACGCGAACTGGGTCGGGCCTCTCTTGAGCAAGGGCGCCGCGGCCTCGTTAGGCAATGTTTACGAACCGTACCTGCAGCTGACCGCGCAAATCGATCTTTTTAATGACCGGCTGATTCACGGTTTCACCTTTGCCGAGAGCGCCTACATGTCGACCCGGGTGGTGTCCTGGATGGGGGTTGCGGTGGGCGACCCGCTTTACCGGCCCTATGCCAACTGGCTGCAACTTGATCCGAAAAAGGAGAATCAGCCAAAAAGTGCTTGGCGGGGCTACCATGAATTTGCGTTCAAGAACAGCACGCTGCAGCCCGCCGAATACCTAACCAGAGCGCGGGCCGCGGCTTCCCGGACCGATAATGGGCCGATGATCGAAGATCTCGGACTAGTGCAAAAAGAGAATGGCGATTACGCTGGGGCGATCAGCCATTTGCAGCAAGCGCGCACGCTCTATTCCAGCGCAGACGACATCCTGCGCACCGTGCTCGAGCAGGTGGACGCACTCAGGAAGTCCGGCAACAAAAAGGCTGCCCTGGCGCTGGTCCGCGCGACCGAACGGTTGGTCCCCGACGCGTCGACCACCGCTCTCTTGCGCAAACTGGAGGAACAGCTCGCGCCGCCCACCCCGACCCCGCGGGCCGGACTTTAATTCGCCTAACGGAATTGACCCGGCCTAACGAATCAAGGCTGTGGACGGGAAGACAGTTGGTTGCCAGGACGGTGCGATTCCAGTCGAAAGATGGTCTCTCCCTCTTTCATCAGGTCGAGCTTGTCGCGAGCGATGGTCTCGAGATAGGTCGGGTCCGATTTCAGGAGCGTGACTTCCCGCGTCTGCCGGGCCAGTTGCGCTTTTTCTTCCCCAAGCTGGGCCTGGAGTTGCTCGATTTCGGACCGGCTCTGATTGAATTTTTTGTAGGGTGGCAGAAAGAAACTCACGATCAGCAACCAGGCAGCGATAAACAGAAGGACGCGGAGAATCTGATTCATCCGCTGCCAAATGGTGGCTTCATGGCGAGCCCGCAAATCGCCGAAGTGGGTGGCGTCCACTAGCGCACCTTACCTCCGGATACTGCCTTGTCATCCAATTCCTCGACGGGTCGGGAACGTTGGTTAGGCATCATTTCGTTAGGGAAATAGCCGGGAACGGCGCCTTGC
>Ga0206945_1120_pt1 | contig 17227 bp, 13 predicted proteins | sample Alteio_BWOrgHeat_5_FD_152982 | JGI IMG/M metagenome (GOLD analysis project Ga0206945, IMG submission 152982) | Enriched cells from forest soil in Barre Woods Harvard Forest LTER site, Petersham, Massachusetts, United States -... | ecosystem: Environmental > Terrestrial > Soil > Temperate forest > O... | reverse complement strand
CACTCCCGCTTGGAATCTGGGAGATGACGGCCTTGCGTGCTATTTCCGGGATTGGCCAGGGCGTGCTGCTGATCGGTGTGCAGAGCTACATCCTTGCTGTCGCATCTCCCGAAAAGAAAACGCAGGGTGTAGCCATCATAGTTTTCGGCTTTCAAGCCGGGCTTATCGCAGGCATGGCGCTCGGCTCTCTGTTGGTCAATTTCCTAGGCACCAGGGGCGTTTTCATGATCGCGGGCGGGGTCGGTCTCGCCAACTTGATTTACTGTCTGTTCATCGTTCCCAGCACCGAACGCAAAGCTGCGACTTCGAGCGTGAGCGCGGCGGTGAAGAAACTGACGTGGGACCTCAAAAAGGTCGTCACGGACCTGGAATTCCTCAAAACCCTGTTCACCATCGGCGCTCCCGCCAAAGCGATCCTGACAGGCGTCGTTACCTTTGCTCTGCCGTTGATTTTGGGTCAGGCCGGCTATCGCTCAGAAGATATCGGTCAGGTGGTGATGCTGTATGGGCTTGGTGTCTTGGTGTCGAGCGGTTACGCGTCTCGCTTCGTCGATCGCACCAAGAGCTCCGAAATGGTTCTCTTTATCGGGGCCATCATGAGCGGCGCGGGTCTTGTGATGGTCGGCCTCCTGGGGTCACCTATGGTAGGCAACGGCTTGCTCAGCACCATCATTATCGTTGCCGCCGTTTTGATCGTCGGATTGGCGCACGGCTTCATCAACGCGCCCGTGGTCGGTCACATAGGCCAGACAGCTCTTGCCGAGCGTATCGGCGCCAACCCGACCACGACAGCGTATCGCTTCCTGGAGCGTGGCGGTCATATAGCTGGCCCTCTCCTACTCAGCCAGTTGTTCCTGCTTTGGGGGCAAGGTCCATACGTCATTGGCGGCATCGGAATCGTGGTGGTGATATTCGGTCTTCTCTTTGCCATGCACCGGTTGCTGCCGCAGCCGGCGAAGTTGCAAGGGGAGCCTGCGGAATGACGCTAGGAACCGCCATTCGCCAGCGCCAAGCAGCTGTGCTGCTCGTTTTGGCTGCAGCGTTCTGTTCGATCGCGACGTGCGCAACGAGCGCAGAGCCACCGTCGTTTTCGAAATGGTTTAAATACAGCCCAGACATTGAAAAGTCTTGGGATGTGGCGAGCGATCCAGCTCAGCCCATGTCCGTGTCGCTCCGGCGCAAAGGTGCGACGGGATCGCTCAAGCGGGTCCTGGTGCTTTATCCGCGACCATCTTCGGCCTACGACATCGCGATTACCGAAATTCTTCGCACCTTCGAGGCGAAGGAAATCAACTCGCATTTCGAGGTCGTCAATTTCGAGCTGAACGATGCCCGCGGCAAGGCTGCTCTTCAGACCGCGGAAAAGAACGGTGTTGAACTGGTTTTTGCAATGGGTTCGGAATCGGCAGCTTGGCTTTTCGCAAACTATAAAGGCGGAGCTTTGCCGGTCGTCACCGTCTGTTCCAAGGATCCGGTCCAACTCGGGCAGATGAAGGATTACGACAGCGGCAGCGGAAATAATTTCGCGTTCACATCCTTGAACGTGCCGATCGATGTGCAGATGGCTTATGTACGGGAGCTGCGGCCGGAACTGAAGAACCTCGCCGTGCTTGTCGATAGCAAAAATATTAGCGCGGTACAGACTCAGGCAGATCCGATCGCTAATTATTTGAAAGAGAAAGGCGTACAGGTCATCTGGGGCTCGGTGCAAAATCCAGCAAAAGCGAAGGAAGAACTGACGAAGATCATTCCCGATGCCGTTCGCGCTATGCGCCAAACCGATCCCAACCTAAGCAAAAGCCTATTCTGGGTTACCGGCAGCACGTCGGTGTTTCGTGAGATACGCACCATCAATCAGTATGCCGATCGCGTCCCGGTCGTCAGCGTTGTGCCGGAAATTGTCACCAAAGGGCCGGACACAGCCGTGCTTGCGATTGGCGTCAGCTTTGAAAGCAACGCACGACTGGCCGCAATCTATGGAGCGCGAGTTCTCAACGGTTCGAGTCCCGCGAAGCTTAAGGTCGGTCTCGTTTCACCGCCGGACATGGCTATCAGTTTCCTCAAGGCGCGCGAGATCGGGATGCGCGTTCCCTTCGGATTTTTTGAGATTGCCAGCTTCGTCTACGACTATACCGGCGAACCGGTGCGCAGTGCCGAGCAAGCTCTCGAAAACTAAAACTCCAAAGACCACGAAAAATTGCAGCAGCGTCTCATTTGGTGGTCAAAGTAGCGATAGGTGTACGATGCTCAACCGTTCAGTACGTGTTCTCGTAGTCGACGATGTCGCGAGCATGCGGAACATACTCGCCCTCATGCTCAATCGTCTCGGATTCGAAACCGTTGAGGTGGTGGAGAACGCGGAGCAGGCCATTCAGAAACTGGAGCAACATGAATTCGGCTTGGTCATTTCCGACTGGCAGATGAGCGGGATGACTGGTCTTGATCTGTTGAACAAGATTCGAGAAACGCCGGCACTGCAGCACATTCCTACAATTTTGGTCTCTGCCCAATCAAGCGAACTGAATTCATCGGCCGCGATGAGCGCGGGCGCGCAGGGATATCTCATTAAGCCTTTCAGGCTCGATATTCTGAAATCAACGATAAAAGAGGCATTCGATAAGCGAGAGGCTCTCGAATTAAAAAGAACAGGACGAATAATCTATAAGGGCTGCACGTTGATACCCCAATCGGACCACGACGGATACCGGTGCCATATTTTCAACGGCGGTCATGAGATGGCGGCGTTGCCCCCGAACGATAGCCAGCAGGGCGCCATCGATGAAGCCAAACTATGGGTTGATCAAATCAGCCTGGAACCCAAGCCAGCCAGTTCACCGGCAGGCAACCGGCCGCCTTCGAGTTCGTCATCAACTCAAAATGCGCCGAGATAGTCGAGCATGAGCTTCGGGTTTCGCTCGTGTCGCCGCGGTCAATGAAACTCGATGGTTTGCGTTTGTCTCAGGAAGGACTCCCGACATGACAATAACTTTTGGCCGACCGCATGGCACGGTGGGTCATAGTGAGATTCCCGCGGCTGTTCAGGATGAACTGGCCCGCCTTTCTTCCGAGCAAATTACCGCTCTGTGCGCTTTACCCAATGTCGTGGTGTACCAGCGCTTGGTAATGCCGGATGGTCAGATCCGGTACACCTACATCAGCGAAGGCGCCTACGACCTGTTTGGGGTTTCGGCGGAAGAAATCCTGTCCAATCCCAACGCATTGTTTAGCTGCCATAGTGCCGACTACAGCGCCAAATTTAGAGAGCGACTGCTCGCCGCCTCGAAGACACTCACAATATGGGATGTAGAAGCCTCAATCATATCTCGCGACGGCCGCAAGAAGTATACCCATGCGATTGCTCGACCGCATCGCAATTCCGACGGATCGGTGTTGTGGACGGGTATTATCTTGGATGAAACCCGCATTCGGGAAGCGATCGTCGAGAGTATCGCTCAGGGACTTCTATTGTTTGATGCTGATGATCAGTTACTCCTACGAAACAGCCACGTGTCGGATCTTTTTCCATCCCTGCAAAACGTTGCTGTGCCGGGAGCCAAATACGAAGATATTATCCGCGCCAATCTCGACGTCCAATGCCTGAATTTGTCTGACGGTGTCGGTCATCTCTCGAACTTCGACGGGCAGATGGAATGCCATCGGCGACCGAATGCCATCTTCGAATACCAATTGGAGGATGGTCGGTCGGTATTGGCTAACGAAAACCGTACAAGCGACGGTGGAACGGTCGTCGTCTTTACCGATATCAGCGAGTTAAAGCGCCGCGAGAAGGCTGAGGAGTCCAATCGCGTCAAGTCAAACTTTCTCGCGGTCATGAGCCACGAGATTCGCACACCTATGAATGCGGTTATCGGTCTTTCAGCGTCTTTGCTCGACACCAAGCTCGACAGCGAGCAGCGCCACGTCGTGAATACGATTTACGAAGCCAGCAATAGCTTGTTGCACTTGCTCAACGATATTCTCGATATTTCGAAGTTTGAGGCTGGAAAGGTCCAGTTCGAGGCGATCCCGTTCGCGCCGGCAGCCGTCATCAACGAGACGATCAGTATCCTGCAGACCAAAGCTATCGAGAAGGGGTTGCTTTGCACCTCGTCAATCGATTCGGCATTGCCGGACACATTGCGCGGCGACCCGATCCGAATCCGTCAGGTACTGCTCAATCTCGTCAGCAACGCGATTAAATTCACAGAGGTGGGACTGGTCGAGATCGCGGTGCGCTGTTTATCAAGTGCTAACGGCATGGCCACGATCGAATGCTTGGTCCGTGATACTGGCATTGGTATTGCGCCAGAACACGTAGATCATTTGTTCGAAAATTTCGCACAGGGGGACGAATCGATCAATCGCAAGTTCGGCGGTACAGGCCTTGGACTGGCTATCAGCCAAAAAATCATCGAGCAGATGGGTAGCAAGATCAAGGTAAAGTCGACGCCCGGCAGCGGCTCGACCTTCTCGTTCGAGCTGACATTGCCTCTTTCGGATATGGTGCTGGTCAAGCTTACTGAAGGTCCCGAAGCAGCTGACCGGAGCACCCGCGCGCTCGCGGAGTTGATCGAGCCTTTGCAGATATTGCTGGCCGAGGATAACGGAACCAATCAGCTCGTCTTCAGCAAGATGGTCCAGGGTGTAGGGGTCCAGCTCACGATTGCGCACAGCGGGCGCGAAGCGGTGGAACATGCGTCCAGCGGGACATTCGACGCGATCTTTATGGATATGCGAATGCCGGAGATGGATGGCCTCGAAGCAACGCGCAGAATCCGCGCCCTCGGAGGTCGCTTGGCCGATATTCCAATCGTCGCATTGACTGCGAATGCATTTGCCGATGACATCAAAGCCTGTCGCGATGCTGGGATGGACGACTTTATCGCCAAGCCATTGCGCAAGAAAATCCTGATCGAGAAGTTGGCAAAGGTGGTCTCCAGTTCGCCACAACGACGCAAACAGTCGAAAACGACGGCGCATTATGAGCTTCCAATTGTGGCTCCAGCGGTGGTTGCCATGACCGATATCGCGCCGGTTCTCGACCACGCAGTGTTTGATGCATTGATTGAAGAAATCGGTGTCGACGGCGTGCGCGCTGCGCTGGACGACTTCTTGGCCGAAACTGCGGTACAGCTCGGGCGTCTCCGAGAATGTTCCTGCGATGACGGCCGAACGGAGATCAAAGAAGAGGCACATAGCCTCAAAGGCGCGTCAGGAACCTTTGGACTTCTTCAGGTCTCCGAACTGGCTCGGATGCTCGAACATTCGGCGCTTCAGATCGCGCCAAATAACTACCGTGATTTGCTCGACCGGATCGAAGCTTGCTTCGGTATGGCGCGCAGTGAGCTGGAAGCGGCAATGACCGAGCGCGTCGCATAATTCTGTCGCGCAGTGAGGTGAATTGCTGCTCACACAGTGAAATAGCATCTTTATTCGATCATCACGTTGCGCAAGCACCACGTGTATATCATTTGTTTCTATCGGCCCGGTATCCGCAAGCCGAAGTAGCTGCGCAGCACGGCATCGACATCGGAGGGATAGAACGGCTTTTTCAAGAACGCCGCCGCACCCGCCGCCCGCGCCCGCTCTCCCAACACCTCGTCGTTCGCCGAAATCATGAATACGACCTGAACTTTGGGATGCCTACGCTTGATTGCGACGAGAGTTTCTAATCCGTTCAGGTCAGGCATGAGATCATCGAGAAACACGATATCGAATTTTCCATCACCGATCTGTTTCAGAGCGGCGATACCATTTTCTGATTCCTCGATATTGAGGACAAATCGAGTAGCCGCGAGGACTTTGCGCACGATTCCGCGTAGGGCGGCTGAGTCGTCGACGATGAGAACATTGGTAGGTATTCGGAGCCGGATGCAGCGATCGATTATAACTTTTGCCTTTTCGATGCCATCGGGTTTGACAACGATGCCATCGGGCACCACACCGCCCGCTTTGAATGAACTGGCCTGCACTGCGTCCGCGGCCATGAGAATGACGAAAGGCCGTGGTTGTGCAGACCGCGCGGTTGCGATGAACGATGTTAGGTCGGCGGGCGCCGCGGTTGCATCGAGAAGCGCAACATCCACCTCACACGTCGCGAGCACCTTTCGAGCAACAGTGACGTTTTGGGCAACAGTGATGTGGACAGGGATCGGAGCTATATTAGCGGCCTGTTGCAGGAAATAGAAATCCCGCGCCCCTGCCAAACAGGACAGGACTCGGAGCGATATGAGTTCGTCGCTCAAGCGCGCTCCAATCTCAGACCCAGCAGGTCGCTATTTTACCTCGGACGTTTTGCAGTCTGGACCCATTTAGCATCACTTCTCGTATCCGGCTAAATGAACTGCTGAAAAATCAGAGCAAGTCATTCTGGGGCGCGCTTTGGCGCATGAACGAACTTCAACGCTCGTAAGAGACCATGCGGACTTTTTACCGAATTGGTGAAAAGGGAGCACAGTTCACAATCTGCGTCTCCTGGCTGATGATGTAAGGGTGGATCATCATGCGGTACTCGTGCCAGCCTGGGGTCTTCTCAAGCCTCGTGCGCCGTAGTTGACGGTCATTGAGGTCACTGAAACCCCAAAGATGAATGATTTGATTGAGCGGGCCGATTTCGGAATAAAAATACGCAATCAGGTTTCCAAGAACCTCTTGTTGAATTGCGAGGCCGGCAGTTTCGTAAATGCGCAGACACTCTTCTGTGGACCCGTTTTGTACGGTGTAGGTTCGCATTTCTACGATCACTTGTTTCCTCCCGGAAATATGTTCGGTGCGCTCACCAGTGATTCGTCAGCAACTCAAAAAGGCTAAGAAGTCTCAATGCCCTTAGATAGGGCAACTGAAGCGGTTATCCCCGCTCTTGAAGAACCGATGCCGGAGACGCGGCATCCATATCTGCTCAGAGCTCCCTTGTTGCAGGAGCATTGATCAAATGCGCGCTTTGGAAGGGTGTGTCCGATGTGTAATTTGAGGTGGCCGCGCACTGAATGGGGATGAACGCGCGCGGCCCGAAGCATGGCCAGAATGGTACAAGCGCCGAGTGGTCAAGCGCCGAGTGGTCAAGTGCCGAGGGCAGGGTATGCTCGAGTGTCGCCTGCAAATTGTACACCCACACTCCCCTCCTTACGCCAACACACCTCGCACATTCTGTAAGTGGTCGCATACGGCGAGAAATATAACCGGAACTCCTCGGGGGGCTGATCAGGCCCAAGTACAAGTGTCGCGCCGCGTTTTGAAATATTCATAACCTGGCAGCGCACGAGCTGCGGGCCAAGGCCGGTTATCCAGCCAGGAGTTACTAATCCTTCATAATGACTGTTGGGACGCGCGTTTTGCATAGTCATAAGTTGTATGATGAAAAGCTGAAAAATAACTTATCGTAGATTGCAAAGATCATTTGCACAGCTTCCGTTCGGCGGTCCTGCCATTCCCACTCAAGCTCCGTGCCCGCACATACCGCTGGGAATCACATCGCTGTCGACGCTGGAGCGTTCCGATGGTGTCCTCTGGGACCTTTTGCCATATGTGCTGGTTCATTTGCCTGGCGGTAAGCTTGGGAATCGGACCAGTGGGTCAATTAGGGGCGCCCATGCGCAAGGTAATTATTGGAACCATTCTCATGTTGACCGCTGCCGTTACCACGGTGGGGGCTTGGTTTTCATGGCGCGGGACGCAGGCGGCTTCATATAGTTTTGGGCGTCAGGGAAATCCTGTTGTAACTCCCTCTGAGCCGCCGCGACCATCATACTGAGACACTGCCGCCAGCACGGATCGCGGTCCAATTGCCATGCGGATCGCAGCTAAGCGGCCCGTACCGTGCGAAGAAAGGTGTCGACCTGGGCTTTGAGGTTGCTTCCCTCAGCGGCAAGCTGGCTCGCAAACGAAAAGACCCAGTTCGCCGCCGTGCCGGTTTCGCTGGCGTCGATCTCTAGATTTTTGATCTTTTCCATCACGTTGTCGGTGCCCTGGGCCGCCTCCTGAACGTTGTAGGCAATCTCGCGGGTTGCGGCGTGCTGTTCATCAACCGCAGACGTAATGATCGTCGCGATTCCGGCAACGCGCTCGATGACCGATACGATGTTCTGGATCGCGGCGATCGAATCTTTCGTGACGCTCTGGATGTCGGCAATCTGTGCGGCGATTTCCTCTGTGGCTTTGGCGGTTTGGCTCGCGAGAGACCTGACCTCGGACGCCACTACCGCAAACCCCCGTCCAGCCTCACCGGCGCGCGCCGCTTCGATCGTGGCGTTGAGCGCCAGCAGGTTGGTTTGCTCCGCAATGTCGGTGATAAGATTCAACACATGGTCGATGCGATTGGCGACCTTGGACATCTGAGCGATCCGCGCGTCGGTCGTCGCAGCGCTCTGAACCGCCTCGTTGGCGATTTGGCGGGACTGTTCGGCCTGCTGTCCGATTTCGGCGATGGACGAAGCGAGTTGATCGGATGCCAAGGCGACCGACCGGACGTTTTTCGACGCTTCGGCGGCAACGACCGCTACCGAATTGGCGAGCTGATAGGTGCCATCGGCCGTTTGGGTCAGCGATTTTGCCGTGCCTTGCAGTTCTTCGGCAGTGCGGGACACCGTTAAGACAATGGCACCAACGGCTTGCTCAAATTCATCGGCCAGATTGTCGGCCTGCTCTCGGCGCTTCCGCGCCGCTTCCGCGACTGTGCGCTTCTGCTCGACCTCCAACTCCTGCATGCGCACGATGTTGTCCCGAAAGACGCCAGCGGCCCGAGCGGCGTCTCCGACCTCGTCTTGCCGGCGTTGATATGGGATTTCGACCTCGTTACGGCCTCCGGCAAGCTGCATTAAGACCTGTGCGATCCGGTGGATCGGCCGGCTGACGGTCAGCGTCGACACGATCGCGACGCTGAACATCACCAAGATGACGAGGGCTCCGACGATGAAATTGATCCATTCCGAATGCGAAAGCTCCGTTACGATGAGATCCGCGAGGGCTTCGGCGTGCTGGTCCGCGCCAATCGCAACCAAGCCCATCATGTCGCTCGCTTGGTCTCTCGCAGGGGCGGCACGCTGCAGCAGAAGATCGGTTTGGCGCTGAACCGCGTTCGTCAGTGCATCGACGAGCAGCTTGTATCGCGCCGGAAACTTCGACAAATCGCCGATTGTTACCTGTGCCTCCGGATGCTGCATCATGCTGTGCGACTCGTCCAAGAGCAGAGAGGCCATGCGGAGCGCGCTGAAAATACTGCTCATCTGGGTGCTGTCGCTGCGGACGAAACGGCTCCAGGAGATCGATCCGGCCCGCATGAATTCGGAATTGGCTTGCTGCAAATTACTTTCCAGCGCGTAGCGGTTGGACGCGCTGGCGAGCGCTGCGCCATTGATCAGGGTGTCGAATTTTGTCGCCCATGCCAGGTTTTCCGCCAGCTGCTGATCGCGAAGTTCGATGATTTCAGATTGAACGCCGGCAATTTCTTCAGCATCCGCGATGTAGCTATTGAACGCGGCCCTGGCCTTGGTCAGGAACTGACTGTCCTCGTCCCGCCTTGCGATCGCTATCGCGCTATCATAGGCAGTATTGGCGTCGGCCGCGCGGCTCTTGAGATGCTGGAGGACCGCGTTGACGTCAGACGACGTTTTTGCCAATCGAAGGTCGCGATCGATGGAAATAAGTTCATTCAATCGAACTTTGGCTTCCAGGGCGCTCCGCTGCAAATTCCGGCTGAGCGCCGCCTGACCGATCAAGCTCTGTGTCAGGCGGTTGACGCGGGCCTGGTTCCAAACCATGCCGGCGACCAGGACCAAACCGACCAGCGCTGATGATCCAATCTTGGTCCCAATTCGGATCTTGAATTTTCGCATAAGCCCCAGGTCCCGCGAGATACATAGGAGCTATTAGCCAAACTTCTTTAACTCTTGTTAACAATTCGGGGTGTCGACAGTTATGTTTCCACCGACCGTAGCGATGGCCCCTCAGTGAAAACCGCTAGTTGAGGTGCTTTTCGGACTCAGAGCCGCTTCGGGTCAGCGCCACCACCGGGGCCGACCACCCCGGGCACCGTCATCAGGCGCCGGTATACATCGTGGTCCCGCACGATGGCGAGAAGGCTGCCGTGCAGGATGCCGATCTGCTCACGAAGCGCCCGCCGGACAATGAGCAGCAGCTCGATCAGCGTGGCCAAGTCAGAGACGTTCTCGACAAGCTCCTTGATGCGGGTCTCGAACTTAGCGGCGCTAGGCAAAGCTTTCAAAGCTGATCGAAATTAGATAGAAATTTCAACTACATAAGTGTTTGCAGTTTTATTCTGACTGGCGCGCCATCGGCCAGCTGGTAGATGCCGGTCGGAATTCGCCCTTAGTCCGTACGGTTCTCGCCACCCCCATCACCGCCCATGCGCATGCGGTGGCCGTCGAGGTCTTCGACGGTCATTTCGCGGATTCCCCAGGGATAGTCGGCCGGTGGGCTGCGAATGATCGCGCCGCTCTCCTTGTAGGTCTCGTAGAGCGCGTCGACGTCCTGCACGAAGATGGAGAGCCACGCGCACGGCGCGTCTTTCGCGCTCTGGGACAGGAACAACTCGACCTGGTCGCGCCGGACGCAGGCGAAATCGACGGGATCGCCCCATTCCCATTTCTTTTGAAATCCAAGCTTGTCGACGTAGTAGTCGATCGACGCCGGAATATTCCTGACGGTCAGGATCGGAACGACAAGCTCGAAGCGATTGGCGCCCTGCTCCTTCGGATTGGCGCCAGCCGCGATCAGCGTTGCGGCAATGGCTTGATTTGATTTTGCGGTTACCAGGCCAAGCGGCGTGTAGCCACGGCTATCCTCGGCTGACGCATCGGCACCAAGCTCCAGCAGGAGTTTGACCATCTGCGGGCGGTTCTTCAGGACGGCCAAATGCAGCGGCGTGCGATGGTGCTCGAAGCGGCTCATCTTGCGCACGCGCAGGAGGGTCGGATCCTTGGCAATAAGCTCGCGGACCAGGTCGGCGCGGTTGAGCGCAACCGCCGAGAAGATCGTCGGCTTTGCACCGCGGGCGAGCAGATAGTCGGCCGCCTCCTTCCGCACCTGCTTGAAGCAAGTCGCCCAGCCGATCACGCCGATCTGGTGCTCGTCGCCTTCACCGTCGATGTCGGCGCCCTTGTCGATCAGCCGCTTGACCACTTCGACCGTTCCGAATTGCGCAGCCCAATGCAGCGCGGTCGCATTGTCCATCTTGTCGCGCGTCCCGATGTCGAAGCCGCGCCGCAGCAGAACGTTGACGCAATCGAGATGGCCTTCACCGGCCGCGATATGCAACAGCGGCCGATTCCAATCGCTGCCGGTCACCACGATCTTTCGCGGATGCTGCGCCAGCAATTTATCGAGATCGCGGGCGCGGCCCTCCATGGCCGCGGCGATGATCTGTCCGTCGAGGCTCAGCGCTTCGACGCGCGCCTTGAGCGCGCGCCAACTCGGAAAGCCGTAGTCATTGGCGACCGCGAGTTGAGCCTGGTGAAGCTTGGCCGACGCATCGTGGGTGCGTAGCGTGGCAAGCGTCTCCTTGGCAGCTTTCTTGAGCCAGTCGATGTGGGGGTTAGGCGGGAGCGCCTTGGGCATGACAAACCTTCTTTCTCTGCGCCCGGCGTCCGCGGCTCTCGGGCAAGAAAGAAGGGATGGATATGTTCAAGAATTAACGAGGTGGGTTCAACCCTTCACGCGGACCGTAGGTCGCCTTGTCGACCTGACGAATTTTTACCCGCGAGCCGTTGATGGAGTCAACTTGGCGGCCCGCCTCGCGTCCAAAGAAAATCAACTCGCAATTTCAATGATATACGTGTTCGCGGTTTTGTCCCGTCCGGGCTCGCCACCTACCCGCGGTGCATCTTTGATTTCAGCAGCTCCACCGCGATTTTGAGATTCGCAGGGTCGGGTTTCAACTCGCCCACGTAAATCCGGCGCGTCACTTCAACCAATGTTTCGTTCGCCGGGGTTGGAATGCCGCGCTTGCGGCCTTCCTCGACCACGAAGCCGTTGATCAGGTCGATCTCGCTCAGCCGGCCTTTCATATGATCTTGCAGCGTCGTGTTGGCGCCGCGCCCCGGGCCGATGTCGTGATTGACCTTGTCGACCAGCTTCATCAGCAGGTTGTTCGATCCCTCGATCTCTTCACGGGTGAGGCCGAAGATCGGCACGACGGGATAGCCCAGCGCTTCGCCGATTTTCAGAGACTCGGAGCCGAGCTGCATCATCAGCTCCTGCATGCCCTCGGGCTGCTTGTCGGCCAGCTCGCCGCCCGTCATCGCAATGGTGCCGAGCGTCATCGAGTTCAAAACCAGCTTCATGTACTTCGCCGCGACGATGTGGGGCGTGATCTCGACCTTGCCGGCGTGACGCAGAATCGCGGCGACCTCTTCGACGCGACCGTCCGTCGATGGGTGGAAGCTGCCGAGCGCGAACCAGGTCCGGTCGGGAGCTGTGTTTCGCTTGATCTGCCCCGGCACGAAGCAATACGACGACAGTTCCGGCACGCAGCCCAGCGTTCGTGACGGACCGACCACATCGGCAATGATTCCTGCCGTCATCCCGTTCTGGAGCCCGATCAGAAAACCGTCCGGCTTGAGGTAAGGCTTGATCAGCTCGGCGTGCCAGCGCGTGTCGTAGGCCTTGGTCACCAGGAACACGACGTCAAAGACCTGGTGCATCGAGGCGAGTTCGCACAAATGATAGGCCCGCACTTTGGCATGGATCTCGCCCTGCCGGAGAGTCACATGGAGGCCGTCCGCCCGCATCGCCTCGATGTGAGCGGGCCACTGGTCGATCAGCACGACATCGAGCTCGGCGTTGGTGAGGTCGGCGGCGACGCAACTGCCGTTCGCGCCGGTGCCAAGAACTGCGATTTTCTTTTCCATGATGTTCCGAAGCAATGGCCGGTGCGCTGCCTGCGGCGGCTACTCCGGCTTCAGGTTGTATTGCTTGATGAGCTTGGCCATCTTCTTGATGTCCTCGTGCAGGAATCCGGCGAACTCCTGAGCCGTGTCCGTCATCGTCACATAGCCGAGTTCCTCAAGACGTTTTCTCGTTTCCGCCATGCCGACGGCTTGCGTCACGGCCGATCGCAATTTGTCGCGGACCGCGCCCGGCGTGCCGGCGGGCAGAACCAGCCCGTACCATGTCGTCACCTCGTAGCCCGGCAACGTTTCGGCGACCGTCGGTATGTCCGGAAGGTAAGGGATCCGTTTGGCCGATGTCACGGCGAGCCCGATGAGCTTGCCATCATCGACAAACGGCTTCGCCGTCGTATAGGGCGATCCGTACACCTCGGTCACGCCGGCGAGGATCGAGGCCAGCGCCGGTCCACCGCCGTTGTACGGCACGTGAACCATGTCGATGCCCGCTTGTGCCTTCAGCACCTCGGTGACGATGAACGTCGCGGCGCCGACGCCGCCCGACGCATAGTTCAACGTTCCGGGCGCCGCCTTCGCTTTCTCGATCAACTCCTTCAGCGACTTCACGCCCAGCTTGGGATGCGCCAGGACAATGTAAAACGCCGATGCAAAGCGTCCGACCGGACTGAAGTCTTTCTCCAGATCGTAGCCGAGATTTTTGTAAAACGTCTGGCTGAACGAGTGGTTGGTGTTGGCCTGAAGGATGGTGTAGCCGTCCGGGATGGCCTTCGCCGCGGCCGCGGCGGCGATCGTTCCTCCCGCCCCGGCGCGGTTCATCACCACGACCGGCTGTCCCAGGATTTTGCCGAGCGCTTCCGCCATGACGCGCCCGACAATGTCCGGCGAACTGCCCGGCGAGCTCGGCACGATGTAGTTGATCGCCCGGTCGGGATACGCCTGGGCATGACCGTCGCGCGACAGCACCAGAGCAGCAAAGGCTCCCAGACACGCCGCGACGGCACGACGCCTGTTTGGCGTCGCGTTGTTCTTCCTGGAAGCGCTTTCGCTCGACTTAACGGCCATGAGGTCGTCCAACAGAACCAAGTACCACAGCGCCGGGCGCAGCGAGTGCAGCAAGTCTCGTTGGGGCAGGCAAGCGCAGACTTTTCAGGATCGTGGATTAGAGCGCGGAACCTCTCGTTTGTCTTGCCCGGGCTTGACCCGGGCATCCAGGAGGCCGCACGGCGAAACACAACCTTACAGACTGCATTCGCGGACACTCATCATAGATTGCCGGGTCAAGCCCGGCAAAGACGAACGAGGGGCTCGGTGCGGTACGGGAGATTGTTGCAAGTTATGTGGGAAATGCGCTCGCTTTCAAACCAGCCACCGTCATCCGCGCTGTCTGCTGAGAGCATCGCGCTCACGCCGCTTCGTAGGACGCGATCTTCTTGATCTGCGGCGCGAGCGCGTCTTCGGCCGTTTCGAGATCGAAGCGCGCCTGAATGTTCATCCAGAACGCAGCGCCGGTCTTGAAGAACTTGCCGAGCCGCAGCGCAGTGTCGGCTGTAACGGGCTTTTCCTCGCGCGCGATGCGTTCGATGCGGGTCCGCGGCACGTTCAGCGCGGCCGCGACCGCGTAGGGTGTCAGCTTAAGCGGAACGAGAAATTCTTCCCGCAGGATTTCGCCGGGATGAACCGGCGGAAGTTTCTTTGCCATGTGCGAACTCCTATTCGGTGGCCGTGGCTGCATTCGGTCGGTCCGGTTAATCCGTAGGATGGGTCGAGCAAAGCGAGACCCATTCGAAAGAAACAGCGTTGGGTTTCGCTATCGCTCAACCCAACCTACGCGTTTGCCTTTTTTAGAAGGTACCTCTCGTCGAGGATATGGTGCACAAAAGATTGTCTGCGTCAGCCATGGTTAGATAACTCTGCCTATCCTGGCGTCAACGTTCGAACGTCTTTAGACCGAGTACGATACCAGGCATGTAATAGTCCTTCCCATCGTCCCCCGTAGACGAAAGGCGACGTCCGTATTTCGGGAAACACCATGCCCAACTAATATCCCTGTTCTTAAGGTAGCGATTGAGATGGGCGCTCAACGTGCCCTCTGGGTCGGTTTCATACGCATCACCAACTTTACGGCCTTTGGCGAAGTATGGAGCATAGAAAGCGCAGGCAATCTTGAAGCTCACGCCTGTTGTAGCAAGAGCATCAGACACAGCTTTCTTCATCTGTCGCTCGATGTGCTGTTGTAGATGGCTTTCTATGCTGCCGTTCACGACAAGATATTTTGCTTCGATTTCGGCGTGGCCATTGTTTTTGCAAATGTAGAGATCAACTCTACCGTTGCTTTTTTTCTTCGATCGAATTTTGTCCGATCGATATTCTTCCATCGCCGCATAGCCTGCCAGCCACGCGCCGCCCGCTAAAAATGAAATGTTAGCCCGTTCGCCGTACCAATAACCAACGTCGTCCTGTTCGTCGTCATCAGCAACTTCAAACTTGGCGAACGTATCCATGGCTTTTCGCCATCCCGACAGAAGTCGTTCAATCTCAGGCGACCGTTCCTGTCTCCGCAGTTGTTTGCCAAATACGAGTTGTTGAGCCATTTTCGCCCCCGTGTTCTCCCCACCTCTCAACGCGTAGCGCGCCCGGCACTATTGACCGTGCTAGCATTGTGGCCGTCCAGACATTAGCATTTCGCGTGTTGGAGGGGATGCGGCATGCGAGTCCTTACGACGTGGATGTATTTTGACTCTTCGCAAGTGAAGGGGGAGCCTGGCTTTCATCGTCCGCGCGGGCGCGGCGAAGAGCCCGAGCCCGGCATTGGTGTCGCGTGGTTCGGCGGCGATACGACGACGCTCAGCTCCATCTCCAATGCAAAGATATTCCGCACACTTCCAGGTTCACGCGGCGAGCAGTCGCTCTCCGAAGAATTGTTAAAGGACTGTCTAGATTTGTTTCTGACGGACGCGGAAGAATTTGACTTTTCGCGGCAAGAACGCTCGATGAAAAACCCTGAAGTGGTTGATTACCTCCTCACACAGCCAATCGTCATTGAGCGGTCGCCGCCAATCCATCTCACTCTCAAGGGATTGCTGACATCTACCAACCTTCCCGTTTGGATAGGCACCTACATGGGTTGGAGCGTTGCCCCCGAACATTCCGTACTTCTGTTCATAACAGTGCCCGGTGGCATTATCGTTGTCGGTTCGGCTGCCGGTCTAGCTGCGGCCCTCGCTGCAGGGCTCAGCAAGTCAGTTAAGCGGCTATTCAGAAGCAAATAAGCTTGATCCTCCCTGGCCGCCAGAGAGCGTCCCAGTTGTCACGATGGCCGAAGAAGTTTTATTCCTAAATAATCCGGGGCTTCCCCGCTATTCTTGTTAGTTGGACTCACAGATTTCGGCTCCCGCCCGCTTGCCCCTGTGACTCGCCACGACGATATTCCACGCACCCTGCTCGCAGAGGGCGTCAACCGGTGGCGCTTGTTGGCGGAGTGGGGCGTGGCGCCTGCGGATGAGCTTCGCAAACTCATCTCCGGGGGCCTCGGGAGACACCGCCCGGCCCAACTACGTGGGTCTGTCCGGCAACGGGCTGGTGGGAGCGGATGAAAGCGGGGGAAACCCCGTGGAATCAAGGGCGTTCGTGAATGGGCGCCCCTGTCCGTTTCCAGAAGGCGGTCCCGGGGTCTAAGGAAAACGCCGCAGTGGGGCGCCGAGAGGCGCGCCGGTCCGCGTTATGGACCGGCAATCCCGTTTCGCAGACGGGATTGGTTCGACCGTAAGGCGAACCTACGGTCGCGGCGATCCGCGGCTGCGAATTTCGGCGCTCCGCTACCCTCTGTTGGAGGGGCGAAGGGTTCGAAACCGACAATTGGAACGGAAGCCCGCCGGGATGCGCCGCGCGGCAACGCTCCCGCACGGCTCAACACATTGTATGGAGCAAACAAATGCACGGAGAAACAACGATGCCGAAATTTGCGCACCCAACTCTCCACCGTCATGCCCGCGCTTGTCGCGGGCATCCACGCCTTGCTTGCGGCTTAGAAAGGCGTGGATGGCCGGCACAACAAGGCCGGCCATGACGAACGATGGTTCAGTGCAGGTGGAAACGGCTCTCGTCTCAAGACAGCTGCCGATCCTTCGCCACGGCGGCACACGCCTTGTCGCCCGAGATTTTCGCCGCCAGCCAGCCTTCACGCACGCTGAGCAGCAGCGCAGCGGCGCAGAACGGCAACATGAAATACAACACCCGGAAGATCAGCAGCGACGCCAGCAATTCCTCCTTTTGGAATTGCGGCAGCGCGACGAGCATCGCCGCCTCGAACACGCCCAGGCTGCCGGGGGCATGGCTCAGGAAACCGAGCAAGGCCGCCGCGACGAAGA
>Ga0206945_1048_pt1 | contig 17288 bp, 16 predicted proteins | sample Alteio_BWOrgHeat_5_FD_152982 | JGI IMG/M metagenome (GOLD analysis project Ga0206945, IMG submission 152982) | Enriched cells from forest soil in Barre Woods Harvard Forest LTER site, Petersham, Massachusetts, United States -... | ecosystem: Environmental > Terrestrial > Soil > Temperate forest > O... | reverse complement strand
ATCAGCGAACTTGGGAATGGCCACGGCGGCCAGAATACCTATAATTGCGACAACGATCATAAGTTCGATGAGCGTGAACCCTTTTGATTTACGCATTATTGCCATATGAAACAACCTCCTTGTTATGAGATAGCTACAGCCCAAGTTAATTGCTTAGGGTATGACAACAATAAATATACTGAAAAAGTTTTGTTGGTCAAGGCTCAACAATTCGAAGTAATTTTACGCGTTGATTTTCGGTCTCTAGCCGGGTTTTCAGGGAGATAAATTCGGCGAATCTAAAGGCCCCTTGTTGGGAGAACCCAAACTTACCCATCCCTCCCAATCGTTCAATTTCCCCTTCGTTCAAAAGCACATGCGTGAGTCCATTGTCACGGCAAAACTTCACAATGTCCCCCATTGATTTTGCGTTATTGCAGACGACCCCAATGGGGGACGCCGCGAACAGATTCGACGCCAGGAAAGGCACTTTCAAATGATAACTGCGTTGTTCCCCAATCAGAAGAATTTTATCGGCCGGTCCCAGCTGGCGGTTGGCAAAATCAAATACGGGGAAGAAAGCAAGGCGGCGAGATAGGTACGCTTCTTTTGACTCAATTCCAAGCGCGACTGAAAAAGGCTGCAAACCATGGGCAATATAAAAATACATGAAAAAATTAGAAAGCAGCCAGGGAAGACCGAGCAGAATGGATATAAATTTAATTGCCCGCCTTTTTTCATTGAGCAGATGCTGGAGCGTCGAGGACGCCAGCAAAATCGCGATTGGCAAGCCGCCCAAAAGGAAGCGGAACACCGGTTTTGTGAAATACCAAAAAAGGAAATGTCCGATAAAATAGAGTGCCAATAGAGAAACCGCGGGCTTTTTACGCGAGAGAAAAAACGCTGGGAAAGCGGCGAACAAAATGAGCGGCCAACCGAAATCGCCCAAAACGTCAAAGCCCCCGCCATATTTCATGACCGAGGTTGATAAATTCCAGGGAGCCCGGATCAGCTCATTGAGCAGATGGCTCCGGGCGCCGTATTCGGTCATCATCTCGAAATAACCGGATGCGGTGGAATTGTTCCATCCCCCCGCTCCTCCCCACCATCGGTAGAAAAAAGGGAAAAAAGGATTTCCGATGGTAACCCAATTTTTAACCAACCAAATAGACGGAGGAAGGACTCCCCACGTAGCGAAAAGAAAAATTTTTCTTACCGGCACATTTCGCCTCATCATCGCCTGAACCGCCAGATAAAATCCCAGTAAAATCGGGCAAATGGCCCCGGTATATTTGGTTGATACGGCAAATCCACAGAACAAACCGGAGAGCAAAAGCCACTTGGAATCCCAATCCTTTTGCTGGGCAGCGAAATAACAGCGAAGCGCCAGGAAAATAAATGCCGCCAGCGGCAAGTCGACATAAGCGCCGGCCGAAAGAAGCAAAACGGCCGGCATGGTCCAGAAAAGGAAGAAGGCCAGCAGTGCCTGTTTTCTCCCGCCCAATTCGGCGCCCCAGGCGGCGACGGAAAAGCTCAGCGCCAAGGTCCCGAACCATCCCCAGAGGTTGATGACGTATTCAGGCTCGGGGAATTGGTTCAGAATAAAGAGAAAAATCATTTCCATATTTGCCGGGAAAAACGAATACATATTCGAAGGGAGCGTCATGATCTTATCCGCCTGATTGTAGAGGGACGGAGCTGCGAGGTGGTAAACAAGCGAGTCGTAATAGGTAATGGGAGAAAAACAACTCAAGAGCGCAATCAGTGCCGCGCCAACCGCCATACACAAGCCGATGGCTTCAGTACAGGAAAATTTAAATTCAAGGGAGCCAAATATCCGCCACCGGGATCTATTCATAAAAATCTCCCGCATGAGGACGGCCAGCAGCAGCGTGTTTAAAAAAAATAATTTGTGGGTCAGGGAACCGGGGAGGGCCCATCCCAAAAAAATGACCGTTGTCCCGATCAATCCAAATCCCAACCACAATGAGAGAACAAAGTGAAAAATACGATTTGGATAATTTTCGATTTCACCCGTGCCGGCGGGGAACAGCAAGTCCAGCGCAAGAAGGCCCAAAGACGCGCTCGCGGCAACGAGATAAACCGCCGTTAAAACGGCTTTTAATTTGGGCAAAAACTCCGGCAGAGGATAGGACAGGAAATAGGTCGGGAGGATCGCCAGAACGAAGACTCCGTAAAGAGCCAGCAGCAGTGACGGGCGGACGAAACGCACGGGGCCTTCCTGTGGCGGAGAGCGGGGTTAGCTGCGACCGGCCAAGCTTCCCAACTCGAACATCGGCAAGAACATGGCGATAACGATGAAACCGATGACGACGCCCATCACCACGATGATGATGGGTTCAATCATCGAAGTGAGGCCCTTGACCGCCGTGTCGACTTCTTGATCGTAAAAATCGGCAATTTTCGAAAGCATGGTGTCCAGATTACCGGTTTCTTCGCCGATGGCCACCATTTGGATGACCATGGGTGGGAAAATATTCGCTTTTTTGAGCTGCACGGCGATCCGTTCTCCTTCTTTCACGGACTCCCGCGCGGTCATGATGGCAATTTCTATCACCCGGTTTCCGGAGGTTTTGGCGACGGTTTCCAGGGCCTGCAAGATCGGCACGCCGGACTTAATGAGCGTCCCCAAGGTCCGGGTAAATTTGGCGACGGCGACCTTCTTAAGCAGCAACCCAAAGATGGGCAGCTTCATCGAAATGGCATCGAGGTTGCGCTGGCCGATATCGGTTTTTCGATATTGCTTCAGCGCATAGAGACCTCCCACGGGAACGCCGATGACCAAATACCAAAATTTCCGGAGGCCGAAAGACAAATTGATCATGACCTGGGTGATGAAGGGAAGCTCCGCGCCAAACCCCGCAAAAATGGTCGAAAAGGTCGGGATCACGAACATCAAAAGGAACAGCGTCACGGCGCCGGCGATGACGCTCACCACGATGGGGTACATCAGCGCGCCCTTCACTTTCCCCCGCAAGTTTTCAGCGGCTTCGAGATAAGAAGACAATCGTTCCAAGATGACGTCCAAAATACCGCCCACCTCGCCGGCCTTAATCATGGACACGTATAATTCCTCGAAAGCGCTCGGATGTTTTCTCAACGCATCGGTGATCGATTGTCCCGCCTCGATATCTTCCCGGATATCATGAACAATGCCTTTGAAAAGTTTTGTTTCGACTTGTTCCTCAAGAATTGTGAGTCCTTGGACCAACGGAACCCCCGCGGAAACAAGCGTGGAAAGCTGCCGTGAAAAAAGGACCAGTTCCTTGGCTTTGACGGTCGGCTTGAAAGGAAGGAATTTGGCGATGCGTTCCATGATCGGGGGCGAGGATTCGAGCACCTCCAAAGGCATGAGTTTTTGGCCGCGCAGCTGGTCCACCGCGGCCTTTTGATCGGCCGCTTCAATGAGGCCTTCGGTCATTCCGCCCGTGAGCATTTTTGCTTTGTATGCGAATGCTGGCATGGTGTCTCCTAAATGCGGCCAACGCCCGAACGTTGGTTGATCAGCTTGATGAGTTCCTCGGGGTCCGACGAATGTTCAACCGCTTGTTTTTGAGTGATTTTCCTTTTCGCAACCAAATCAGCCAACGCTTGATTGAAGGTCTGCATACCAAACTTTCCCCCGGTTTGCATCAGCATTGGGATTTGTTCGACTTTCCCTTCACGAATTAAGTTCTCAATCCCGGAGGTGATAATCAATATCTCCGATGCTAGCACGCGGCCAGTGCCATTGGAATGAGGAATCAGCGCCTGGGTAAATACGGCCTTTAAGACCAACGAGAGCTGGTTTCGCACCTGCGGCTGCTGATGGGCGGGAAAGACGTCAATGATGCGATTGATGGTTGATTTGGCATCGTTGGTGTGCAGAGTGGCGAAAACCAAGTGGCCGGTTTCGGCGATGGTGATCGCCGCCTGGATCGTTTCCAGGTCCCTCATTTCGCCGATCAGGATGATGTCCGGATCTTGGCGCAAAACATATTTAAGGGCCGAAGGAAAACTGTTCGTGTCCTGACCGATCTCGCGCTGGTTGACGATGCATTTTTTGTGGTGATGAATATATTCGATGGGATCTTCAATCGTGATGATATGCCCGGTCCGGTTTTCATTCAAATAATCGATCATGGAAGCCAGCGTGGTGGATTTGCCAGACCCGGTGGGACCCGTGACGAGCACCATTCCTCTGGGCCGGCTGACCACCTCATAAACGACCTCGGCCAACCCGAGCTCGTCAAATGTCATGAAAGAGGAAGGGATCGAGCGCAGAGCGGCCCCGACGCTTCCCCGTTGGCGAAAAACGTTCATGCGGACCCGCCCCACTCCTTTTATTCCGAATGACAGGTCCAATTCGCTCTTGGCCTCGAAATTCTGCCGCTGCTGATCGGTCAAAAGCGAATAAATAAGACGTTGGCAAATATCGGGCGTTAATTTTTCAAACGGCATGGGCATGATCTGTCCGTCGATGCGCAGCATGGGGGCCGTGCCGGAGGTCAAATGCAGATCCGACGCGCGTTTTTGCACCATCATCAACAGCAAATCGCTCATGTTGATCATGGGTTATTCCTCGTTGCTCTCGGCCACGGTGACCCGGACGACTTCATCAATGGTCGTGTGGCCCGCCAGCATTTTCTTCACGCCGACTTCACGAAGGGACTCCACGCCGGTTCGAGAAGCGGCCGTCCTTATTTCGGAGGGAGGGGCCTTCCTCACGATGAGCTGCTTCATCTCTTCGCTGATTTCCATGACCTCATAGATGCCCACGCGTCCTTTATAGCCGGAATTGTGACAGGTCTCGCATCCGCTTCCTTTATATAGGGTAACGGTGGAACTCATATCGATCGCCATATTGATTCCCAATGCGGCGGCTTCCGCGCCGTTCACTTGATACGGTTTTTTTGCAATTGGAACAAATCCGCCGCAACAACCGCTGGGCGATCACCATTCGAAGCGTGGCGGAAATCAAAACCGGTTCAACGCCCATATTCAGAAGCCGAATAACGGTACTTGGAGCGTCATTGGTATGAAGGGTCGCCAAGACCAAATGGCCCGTCAACGCGGCGTTGCCCGCAATCTCGCCCGTTTCCTTGTCCCGGATTTCTCCGACCATGATCACGTCGGGATCTTGACGGAGGAACGCGCGCAGGCCGTTCGCAAACGTCAAGCCGATGTCGGGCTTGGCTTGCACCTGATTGATTCCGGGCAATATATATTCGACCGGGTCTTCGATCGTGACGATGTTGGTATCGGGAGAATTCAAAATGGAGAGCGCCGAATAAAGCGTGGTGGTTTTCCCGGACCCCGTGGGACCCGTGACCAAGATCATCCCGTTGGCCGACATGATGTTCCGCTTAAACACCGTCAATTCACGCGAGTCGAAACCCAACTGCCCCAAATCCAATTGGAGTCCCTGGGGGTCCAAGAGACGCATGACGACCTTCTCCCCGTATACGGTCGGGATGGATGAAATACGGATATCCAAGTTGCGTCCTTCGATGCCAATCTTCGTGCGGCCGTCTTGAGGAACGCGCCGTTCCGAAATATCCATATCGCCCATGACCTTTAACCGTGAGATGAGCGCGCTTTGCAGCTTCTTGGGCGGCGAAGGCTGGACGTGCAAGACGCCGTCAATGCGGAAACGAACGACCATTTTGGTTTCGAGAGGCTCGATATGGATATCGCTGGCCCCTTTCCGGACCGCGTCGCCGAGAATCAAATTGGTCAGTTTGACCGCCGGGGCGCCGTCCATGTCCCCCTCGACATCGAACGCGGTTTGAGTGACCATTTCAATCTCGCCCGGTTCCGCGGGCGAGTCGTTGATTTCGTTGACGGCGTTTTGAAGCTGGCCCTCGTCTTTTTGCTTCTTTTTCTTTTGGTAGTACTTTTCCAAAGCGGCCTTGATTTCATTGTCGGACGCGACGACCATGCGGATATCGCACCCGGTCAAAAGTTTTAAATCGTCGGTGGCAAAAACATTCAAGGGGTCGGCGATCGCGATCGTGAGCAGGTTCCCCTCTTTTTTTATCGGCATGAGCATTTGATTTTTGGCGATGGTTTCAGGCACGGCCTGAATGGCTTCGTCGGGGATCTCTCCATATTCGGCCAATGAAACATAAGACACGCCGGACTGTTTCCCGAGGATCGCCAGCAGGATGTCTTCCGACAAAATTCCCAACTGGATCAGAATAGACCCCAGTTTGCCCCCTTTGTCTTTCTGTTCGCGAAGCGCGACTTCAAGCTGCTCTTCGGTGATGAATCCCAATTCCACCAAGTAATCGCCAAGCCTCTTTCTGGCGGAATTAAGATAGCGAACGCCCATTTTAATTGACCCCTTGGGCCATGAGTGAAACGCACAACGCCGTGTCGATGATTTCCTGGACATTGCAACCGCGGGACAAATCGCTCATCGGACGGTCGAGCCCCCACAGCAAGGGACCGGCGATGCGCGCTTTCGCAAAACGCTGCACCAATTTATACCCGATGTTTCCCGCTTCCAATGTCGGGAACACCAGCACGTTGGCTCTTCCGGCCACAGCAGAATCGCTCGCTTTTTTTATCACAGCCACCTCGGGGTCCAATGCCGCATCCAATTGAATTTCGCCGTCCACAAGCAAATTTGCATCCTGTTTACGGGTAATTTCCAGGGCTTCTTTAATTCGGTCCACCAAAGGGTGCTGGGCGCTTCCCCGTGTCGAGAAAGAGAGAAAGGCCACGCGCGGGGTCCCTCCTGTAAAAAAACGGTAGGAAGCCGCCGCGCCGGCGGCCGTCGCGGCCAAAAATCGAGGCGAGGGTTCTGGGACCACCGCGCAATCCGCGAATAGAAAAGGGGTCGCGTCTTTGGTCGGGCCCGCTTCCGTTTCAATGAGGAAATGGCCGGAAACCAAGCGGCCGCCCGCTTTCGGACCGACGATTTGGAGCGCCGCGCGAACAATGTCGGCGGTGGGACGCAGCGACCCACCCACCAAACCATCGACCCGTTTCTCCAACAGCAAACAAATTCCGTGAAAGAGCGGATCATCCAACTGGGACTCGAGATCGGACGAGGAAAGATGAAGACGTTTTTGTTTTTCCGAGAGCAGTTCTTTGAAACGGGGACGGTCCGAGGAAGCGGCCGCTCCGACCAAATGAGGCACGATCAGTTTTTTTTCGGCCAGTTCCCCCGCCGCCGCGGCAACGCGGGGGTCCGTGGGATCGGTAAAAGCGATGCGTGTTTTTAAATTTTGAGAGGAAGAAATCTTTGACCAAAAGGCGCTGTAGGATGGCACCCTTTAAATCTAACCCCGCAGCTATTTGATGTCAAGAGACAAGGCGTTTTGGATGCCGGTATTTCTTCTTCAGGGCCGCGATGACCGGCCGGGGAAGGAACGCGGAGAGGTTCCCGTTCAGCCGCGCGACTTCGCGGACCATTGAGGACGAAAGATAGACGTACCTCTCATCCGGCATCAAAAATACCGTCTCGACTTCTCCCTTTTGATGGCGATTCATGAGGGCCATTTGGAACTCATATTCAAAATCAGAAATCGCGCGCAGCCCGCGGACCAAGGTCGCGGCGCCGCGTTCTTTCGCAAACCGGACCAAAAGTCCGGAAAAAACTTCAAGCCGGACCGGGCAATCGAACGTTTTCTGAGAAATGACTTTCCTTGCCAAGTCCACCCGCTCATCCAATGAAAAAAGGGTGCTCTTGGCCCCTTGCCGGGATATCGCGACGATGACTTCGTCAAAGATGGCCGAGGCCCTGGCGAGAATGTCCAAATGCCCAAAGGTAATGGGATCAAAGGTCCCAGGATAGATGGCCAGTTTTTTCCTTTTTCCCATACCGTCCTCTTTTAGCTCACTTTAGCCCACGCGGGAAAGCTGCAATTTGGTGCCAAACCGCTTTTGCAATACCCGGTTGAGCGCCGCAAACTCTTTTAGCGTCAACGACAACTCGCCGGCGACCAGCGACCGGGCGGCTTCGCGCGAACGCGACACGAGCAATCCGTCTTTGATCAAATCGCCGACCCGAAAAAAAGGAAGCCCATGCTGGGCTTCGCCGATGAATTCACCGGGACCGCGAAGTTTCAGATCTTCTTCCGCCAAGCGAAAGCCGTCTTGGACCGCGCAGAAAATCGCCAGCCGGTCTCCTCCCGCCTCATTCACCGTATCGGCCTCGTGGATGAGCAGGCACGCGGACGAATGAGGCCCCCTCCCCACCCGTCCCCGCAGTTGATGGAGCTGTGAGAGGCCGAAGCGCTCGGGGTTATAGATGGCGATTCGCGTCGCATTGGGAACATCGATCCCGACTTCGATGACCGGCGTGGCCACCAAGACCGATATCGCGCCCGATCGAAAGCGGTCCATGGCGGATTTTTTTTCCTCAGAGGACATTTGTCCATGGAGCAGCGCCACCGAATACCCGGGAAACCGTTTTTGGATTCGTTCAAATTCTTTCGTGGCGGCTTGCACGATCTTGCCCGACTTTTTGGACAACGACTCGGACTCTTCCACGAGCGGGAAAACGACATAAGCCTGCCTTCCCTGGACCAGCTCGGCCTCAATTTGCGCGAGGGCCGGCGTCTCCGGGGAAAAGAAAGTTTTAATGGGTTCCCTTCCAACCGGAGATCCGTCGATAATCGAGACGTCCAGATCGCCGTAAATCGTCAAGGCCAGCGTGCGCGGTATCGGCGTTGCCGTCATGATCAAGACATCCGGTTGTCCGGCTTTGGCCAAAAGCCGCGCCCGCTGGCGGACCCCGAAGCGATGCTGCTCATCGATGATCACCAGGCCCAACTTTTGGAAGGAAACATCGTCGTTAAGAATGGCATGCGTCCCGATCAGCAGTTGAATTTTTTGATCGCGAAGGTTGGAAAGGATTCTTTTTCGTTCCGGTTTGGGCGTAGAACCGGTCAACAGGCTCGTCGCGACGGGCAAATTCCCGAACATCCGCGCTATGGAGAGCGCGTGCTGTTCGGCCAAAATTTCCGTCGGGGCCAAGAACGCGACTTGAAGCCCGTTCTCGATGGCCAACAACGCGGCCGAAAGGGCCACGACGGTTTTTCCGGACCCAACGTCTCCTTGGAGCAAACGATTCATCGGCATCGGTCTTTGCAGATCACGGAAGATCTCATTGATGACCCGGGTTTGGGCGGGCGTGAAATCAAAACCCAGTTTTTTCCGGAACGGCGACAGCAGATTCTTGTGGATCCCATAGGAAAAACCTTTGGGCTGCTGGTCGCGTTCATTCCGGTTGATCGCCAATGCCAGCTCCAATAAAAAGAATTCATCGAAGGCCAATCGCTCGCGCGCCTTGTCCCGCTCGGCCCAGGAAGCGGGAAAATGAAATGACCGCAGCGCCTGCGCATATTCGGGAAGTTGTTGTTTCTGCCGCAAAGCCGCCGGGAGAGGGTCGGCCATCTTGGCCGAAGAAGAGGGGACCACGCGCGACATGAGAGAACGCAGCCAGGAATTACTGATACCTTCGGTCAAAGGATAAACGGGAACAATTCTTTCGGGTTCCTTGCCCTCCGTCGCCTTGGCGAAGGAGGGCTCATAATCCTCAACCTTCAACTCGACCCCGTTTTCGCCCATCTCGACGGCGCCGTAGACGAGGATTCGTCGGCCCGGGACGACGTCGCGTTTGACGGCTGAGAAAACGTCGTATTTAAAGGAAAGGCGTTTGAACCAAATGGCGTCGAACTCGGCGGACCCGTCGGAGAGGCGGGCCCGGGCTTGGCCCAACATCTTTCCGGAGCGGAGAAAATCGACCGCATTCACCTCGCACCGGAACGCCATCTTCTGACCGGGAACCGCGTCGTGAATAAGAACGACCCTCCGGTCCTGATGTTCGCGCGGGAAATAGAGCAGCAGGTCCTCGACGGTGCGAACGTCCACTTTTTCCAGGACCTGGGCCTTCGACGGGCCCACCCCCTTTAAGAATTGGACCGGCGTGGCAAGATCTTCTTGGACAAAAGCGGGTTTGTCGGAAGCGACAGCGTAAGTCAATTTCTTAGACCGCTTTGTTCCGAGGACTGGAACGGCGATTGTATCGAGACCAGCGAGCGTTTGACGCTCTGGCCGTCCTGTTCGAAGATTTCCATCGCGTAACTGATCTGCGCTCCGCTTTTGTTAATGAGCGACAATCCCAGCGTGGCCGTCCGGTTGTCCGATTGATAAACGTCCGTTCCGAAATACCCGCCGCGCAAAACGGCATAGTCCGAAAGAAGGGCCTCAATGCCGACATAGTAATAACTTTGCTGATGGGACCCTTCGTGATAAAACCGACGCTCGTAATCGGCCGATAGATACAAGTCCTTGACCATCATCAATGTGTTTCCGATCCGGGCCTTGAACGGCAGAATTTCCCGCTGATATTCTTTTCCCCATAAAAACCCCGGCGCATTTTGAACCAACAATCCCCACGTCGCGGGACCGGTCGGATAGCGGATCCCGATGTTCATGCGCAGCCCATCGGCGGTGTCGTAGATGGACTTGTCGGGAAGGCCGGCTTGATGTTCGACGACGTCGATGGAGGAATGCAAATAAGCGACCGACAATCCGATGCTTCCCGCGCCCATCTGTTCCGATCCCGCGAAGCCAAAAGCGTCCGCATCGTATCGGACATCCTGATTTCCGTCGCTCAGTCTCATTCGCGAGAGCGGTTCAAAGAAGATGGTCCCTTTTTCTCCCCGCATCGAGACGTACTGAAGGACTTTCCCGTCCAATGGATCCAAACTGCTGGCGCTGCTCGTATGCACCATCGCCGTCGCATAAGTGGAGTTCGCGCTCGAGTCGACCAGATTGGCCGGGTTCTCCGATCCTGAAGCGGGGGTCCCTCGGTTGGCGGCAATCGTGCCGCCGCGGCCGATTGATTCGGGGCTCAAAGCGCCGCCGTCAAGGGCCGTGTCGGGAATGGGCGTTCGGTCTCGCGCGTGAGCCGGGGAACAGGCAAGGAGCGCCGATATCCCGAAAAAAAACCGGGCCCCCCATCGCAATGATTTATTTTGTTGGAGCAATTTGTCCTTGGGAAGGGCTTGAAGGCGCTGCGTGTCCGCGTTTCGGCATCCGTCCGGCAAGAAAAGCCAGGCGTCCCGCGTCCGTGGCCAACCGCATCGCCTCCGCCATTTTGACGGGATCCGGCGATTCTGCGATCGCCGTGTTCATGAGAATCCCATCGATCCCCATTTCCATGGCCAGCGCCGCGTCCGACGCCGTTCCGACTCCGGCATCGACGATGACCGGAACCGACGTTACGATCTCGCGGATGAATTTGATGTTGAGCGGGTTGAGAATTCCTTGCCCGGAACCGATCGGGGCTCCCAGCGGCATGACGGCGGCGGCGCCCGCTTCAACCAATTTGCGGGCCATGATGGGATCGTCGTTGGTATAAGGAAGGACCGTGAATCCTTCCTGGACCAATGTCTTCGTGGCTTGCAGCAGGACTTCCGTGTCCGGCAAAAGCGTCTGCGGATCTCCCAATACTTCCAATTTGATGAGGTCGGTCTCGAGAAGTTCGCGGGCCAAGCGCGCCGTCCGGAGCGTGTCTTGAAGATTGTAGCAGCCGGCGGTATTCGGAAGGATCGTCATGTTTTTGGGAATGTAAGTCCAAAACGAGGTCTCGGAGCGGTCCTGCAAATTGACCCGGCGGACGGCGACCGTCACCATCGAGGCGCCCGATTTTTCCAAACAGGACCTCATCAAATCCATGGTCTTGTATTTTCCAGTTCCGACGATCAAACGAGAAGACAAATGAGTCCGCCCGAAAGTTAAGACATCGTTTTCCGCGAGTATTTGAGCTGACATAAACTAGCCGCCTCCAATCATTTGAATTACTTCCAGCGCGTCGCCTTCGCCCAGCGAAACCTCTGCCAGAGCGGCGCGTTTCAAAATCTTCAAATTCAGTTCGCAAGCGACCACCTGGGGATTAATCCCCTTCGATTCCAGCAAGGACCGGACCGAAATTCCCCGGTCAACTACTTCCGGCTTTCCATTCACGTGAACGGTGATTTTCATCACGGACATCAGACCAGGGCCTGCAGCGAAAAGAGGTGGTGGTAAGCTCCTCTGCGGCTGATGAGTTCGTCATGACTTCCGATTTCCTTGATTTTCCCTTTTTCCAAAACGATGATCCGGTCGGCCTTCCGCACGGTGGATAGACGGTGGGCGATCATGAGCACGGTCCGGCCTTCCAACAAATGGTCCAAAGCGCCTTGCACCGCTTGCTCTGACGCCGTGTCCAACGCACTCGTGGCCTCGTCCAGGATCAGGATGGATGGATTTTTCAGCAATGATCTCGCTATGGAAATACGCTGTTTCTCTCCGCCGGAAACGCGCGCGCCGCGCTCGCCGATGACCGTGTTGTAGCCCTGCGGAAGGGCCGAGATGAAATCATGGGCGTAGGCCGCTTTGGCGGCGGCCTCCACTTCTACCATCGTGGCGCTCGGCCGCCCATAGGCGATATTGGCCTTGACCGTATCGTTGAACAAATGCGTGTCTTGCGTGACCACGGCCATTTGTTGCCGGAGGCTCGAAAGCTTTAAATCCCGCATATCAACCCCATCCACGGCCAGAGAACCCCCGGTCGGATCGTAAAAACGCAGCAGTAGCTGCGCCATGGTGGTTTTCCCGGACCCGGACGGCCCCACGAGCGCGATGAGCTCCCCTTTTTTGACGGTCAAATTGACGGCGTCGAGGACGAGGTTCGAGGTCGGGTAGGAAAATAAAACGTTTTTAAATTCGATCTGATCCTTGAATGCTTGGGCCTCGCGCGCGTTGGGCGCGTCCGTGACCGTCCCCCTTTGGTCCATCAACTCAAAGATGCGCTCCGCCGCCGCCATTCCCTGCTGAAGTTGAACGTTCACGCTGGCAAACTTTTTGATCGGCGTGTAGAGGTACATCGCCGCTCCGACAAAAGAGATGAAAGAGCCCACCGACCAAAGGCCCCGAACGACGTCTCGTCCCCCGATCCACAACATGAGCGCGAGAACGATCGCGCCCATGAACTCCATGATGGGACTCGACCGCGCGTCCACGCGCGCGAGTTTCATCATCGCGTCGAAGTAATGCCGGTTCTCTTTCGCGAAATCGTCGATCTCGCGGCCTTCGCCTTGAAAAACTTTCACGATCGGCATCGCGGCCAGCGCCTCATGGATGGTCGTGTACATGTCGGCCATCTTGGCCTGGCCTTCACGTCCGGCTTTCCGGCTTTTTTTCCCGAGGCTCGTTAAAAACCATCCCGAAACGGGCAGGATCGAAAAACAGATCAGTGAAAACTTTAAGTTGGTGTAAAACAAGTATCCGATAAGTCCCAAAATCGTCAATCCATCGCGCAGGATGACGGTGGGAGCGCTCACCAGGGCCGCCTGCAGCGTGGTGATGTCGTTGGTCAGGCGGGCCAAGATGCCGCCCGATGTTTTTTCGCTGAAGAACCCCATCGAGAGCGAATAGAGGTGTTTATAGACGTCGTCGCGCAATTGCCGCGCCGTGAGCTGGCTGATATGGGACGTGAGGTAGGTATGCGTGTACCACAGGATCGATTTGAGTCCGATTCCGACCAGGATCAATATCACGCCGGTTTTCAGCGTCTGAACGTCCTTTTCGACAAGCGCATGGTCGGTGAGATACTTAAACAACCACATGAAGCCTGTTTGCAAAGCCGCGACGCCCGACATGCAGACAATGGCAACGATGAAGCGGAACCAAACCGGCTTGAGATAGGGAAGCAATCGTTTGACCATCAGGCCACCTTCTCCAAGATCGCGCGCGCGGCCCGGTCGCTGGCGCCGCAGCCGCCGAACTTTTCCCGCAGGGCCAGCAGTTCCCGCCGCAGCGCTTTGCGCGCGGGCGGATCTTTCATCCATTGCAGGATCGGCAGCGCGATGTTGTCGCCAGTCGCCTCCCACTGAATGAACTCGGGAACGATTTTCCGCCCGGCCAACAAATTCGGCATTCCGAGGTAAGGTATTTTGATAATCGCCCGGCCGATGCAATAGGTGATCCAATTGGTCTTGTACATCACGACCATCGGGATCCCGAGCAAGGCGTTCTCGAGAGTTTCCATTCCCGATGCGGTGATGGCCAGGTCCAACTGCGAACGCCAGGAATAATTTTCATCCTGAATCAGCTCGATCAAACAGCGGCTGGGTTTGTCGGTCCCGAGAATATCGTGATAAAGCTGGCGCGGGACATTGGGGACCGTGAACACCAGGAACCGCGTGCCGGGACAGACCGTGGCGATCTTATCGCATGCCTCGACCATCACCGGCAAGTGCCTGCGGATTTCGCCCGGGCGGCTGCCGGGCAGCAGGCCGACATTGGGTTCAATGCGAAGCGGCTGGTCCGGATCCATCCTCGGAAGGAAATCCAGGATCGGATGTCCGACAAATTGGGCGGGAATGTTTCTTTTGCGATAGAAATCCAGTTCGAAAGGAAAAAGACAAAGAAAGAGATCGACAAAAGGGCGCAATTTATCGGCGCGGTAGGACCGGCTCGCCCAGAACTGCGGGCTCGCGTAATAAAAAACCGGCCGGCCCATTTTCTTGGCCGCTTCCGCAACGCGCGAATTAAATCCGTAAAAATCGACCGGAATCACCGCGTCCGGCGGGTTCCTTTTTATTTCCGGGATGATCACGCCGTTTAATATTTTCCGGAAGTGGAGGATCGTCCGCGGCGAAATGGCAAACCCCAGCGCATGCCGGTGGACGATGTTCGCGAGAAAGCGGTCGCTCACTTTTTCAAGAAGGGCCCCTCCGACCCCTGTCACGAAAAGTCCCGGCTCCAGTTTCTTCAGAGAAGAAACCAATTGAGAGGCCACCAAATCCCCCGAAGGATCGCCGGCCACGATCAAAATCCGTTTCAACGTGAAGTCCCTTGCTTCTCGGGAGCCATGTGCACGGCCGCCATGTGGGGAGCGTCATGAAGGGCCATGTTGTTCAGGATCTCAAAAGCCAATTCGAGAGCGTCGCGGCCGTGTTCGCCGCTCACGAGCGGCGGCCGCCCGGTTTTCACGCATTGCAGAAAATGGATCAATTCTTGTTCCAACGGATCGACTTTTCGCAGGCGGGGACGGATGATCTCGATGTCCAGCAGAGACTTAAGGACGGGCCCCTTTTTCCGGTAGATTTTTAAGGAACGTTCGGAATAATCGAGAGAGAGATAGGAATCGGGCTGAAACACGCGGATCTTCCGGTAACTCTTCAGCGTCACCCGGCTCGCGGACAAATCCACGCGGCAGCCGCCTTTGAAATACAGCGTGGCCTTAACGATGTCTTCGTGGTCGCTGATCACTTTTCCGCCCACCGCATCCAGGCGGACGACCGGCTCGTTGATCATGGAAAGAATAATGTCCAAATCATGGATCATCAGGTCCAGCACGACGCCGACGTGGGAAACCCGCGGATCGTAGGGACCGAGACGGCTGACCTCGATGAACGCCGGCTTGCTGACATACTTGGCCATTTCACGGACCGCCGGGTTGAACCGTTCGATGTGTCCGACCTGCAAGATCAAACTTTTTTTCCGCGCGAGTTCAATCAATTGCTCGGCCTCGGCCACAGTGGCCGTGAGCGGCTTTTCGACGAGCGCATGGATCCCTTTGGAGAGAAAAAACTTGGCCACGTCCGCGTGGGCCGGCGTCGGCACCGCGATGGTCACGGCCTGGCAATCGTCCGCCATTTCATTGATCGAATGGTAAACGCGGGTCTTGTGGCGTTCGGCGATCTTGGCGGCCTGCTCCATATCCATGTCAAAAACGCCCATCAGCTGCGCTTCCGGGATATTCGCCAAGTGGCGGACATGGTGCTGGCCCAAATGTCCAACGCCGACGACGCCAATCCGTATCATGATTGGAACCCCATCAGGCAGATTTTTTCGCTGTCGGCCCACTCGATCAGCTTTTGCCGGTCAAGGACCAATGTTTTTCCCGCTTCCACCGCCAATATTCCTCCGCCCGCATCTTGAAATGTTTCGACGGTATTTAAGCCGATGACCGGCACGTCAAACCGCAGGTCTTGTTTCGGCTTTGATACTTTCACGACGACAAAATTTCCCTGGGCGATTTCCCCGGCGCGGTGAATGCAGCGGTCCGTCCCCTCCATGGCCTCAACGGCGATCACGGCCTTGTTCTTGACGCAAACCGTTTGCCCGACGTCCATTCCGGCCATCGATTTGGCCAGTTGAAAGCCGAAATGGACGTCGGCCAATTCAGCGGCGGAGGGTTTGCGTTTGGTCATCACGCCGTTGGGGGCCAAATGATTGGAGAGGTGCGCGATGGAAGGCATCAATCGCAAGCCGGACTTGGCCAGCTCTTCGGCGACGCCGCCCAAAATCGTGTCGGCCTTGCGGTCACGGAGCCGCCAAAATAGTTTCAAAGCGCGCATGTCCGGATGAAACTTCTTGAGGTCGGCGTACATGTTGCTGTGGCGGACCAGACCGACCATGACGACGTCCTCAACGCCTTCTTTTTTGAAGATTTCGATCCATTTGGTCAATTGTCCGACGAAAACCCAATGAAAACTGTCGACGGCTTGTTCAAGCGCCGGATCGGCTTCGCCGTTAAATGCCACCACCACCACGCGCCGGCCGATCTTCCGCGCTTCTTGCGCCACCAAAAATGGAAACCGTCCATTGCCGGCCAAAAGTCCAAGCGGCTTCACAAAACCGGTTCCTCCGCTTGCTCAGCCGGCGCTCCCTTCCCGGCCGGACGCAGATAACCGCGCTTCGGATCAAGAAAGAAATCCCGGAACGTTTTCACATGGGGGTTGTCGACGATGAGTTCCGGCTGCTTGAGCGCTTCCGCCAAGGTCAATCCATTCAGGAAGAGTTTCTTATAAGCGGCCTTCACCAACTGGAGGGAAGCCCGGTCCATGCCGAGGCGCCGCATTCCGACGAGATTAAGCCCTTTGATATCAGCCCGGTCGCCTTGGGCCATGCAGTAGGGCGCGACATCCAAAGGGACCATTGCGCCCCCGCTGATCATCACGCCCTTCCCAAGCCGCACGAACTGGTGGATGCCCACCGTGGTGCTGATGAACGCATTGTCGCCCACGTGCACATGGCCCGCCAATTGCGCGGCGTTGGCCATGATCACGCTGTTGCCTACGCGGCAATCATGGGCGATATGGGAAAGCGCCATGAAATAGCAATCGCTGCCGATCGTGGTGACGTTTTGGTCCAGCGGCGTCCCGCGATGCGCGGTCACGCCTTCTCGAAAAACGGTCCGGTCTCCCACCTCAAGCCTGGTTTTCTCCCCTTTGTATTTTAAATGCTGGGGCGCCAATCCCAGCGACGCCTGCGGAAACACCTGGCAGTCTTGCCCCAGC
>Ga0206945_1106_pt2 | contig 17396 bp, 12 predicted proteins | sample Alteio_BWOrgHeat_5_FD_152982 | JGI IMG/M metagenome (GOLD analysis project Ga0206945, IMG submission 152982) | Enriched cells from forest soil in Barre Woods Harvard Forest LTER site, Petersham, Massachusetts, United States -... | ecosystem: Environmental > Terrestrial > Soil > Temperate forest > O... | reverse complement strand
CCAGCCGATGCTGCGGGACATGGCCATCCGCATCTCGTGCGCGTCGATCGTGCCGGGCACCGCGTCCGTGACGATCAACTCGCTGCTGCGTTTCACCTGCTGCCCGCCGAGGTAAGCCACTGCCGCCAAAGCGATGAACAGGCCCAGAATCGCGATGCCGGCCAACCTTATCTGTAGCGATGTGTCACGCTGATTCTTCATAGCAAAGTATGAATGCCGACGGCTTCATTTGGCGGGGGCACACGATTTGATGAAACCGTTTGAAGGTAGTAGCTTTCATAAGGTTACCCGATGAAACCACAAATCGCTTGGTGCCGTTCGGAAAATGCGTCTGGAAGCTGTTTTTGTAAAGCAACTAAATAGCAGTGCTATCAAGAGCTTGGAACGTGAGGTTTGATTCCCTTGACCCGCTCCAATCTTTCCCCCCGTCAAACATCCCACTTCACGGGCACGGTCAGTTTTTTGCCGAAGCGGTTGTTGTAATGTAGCTGCTTGTGCCGCGCGCCGTGCTCGTGGACGAGCTTGGTGAGCTTCACGTCAAAGCAGCAGTACTCGGCGATCTCCAGCAGCTTGCCTTCCTTGAACCAGCGGATGGCCTGCAACCCTTCGGCGGTCTTTTCCAGCCCGAAGGTGGCGGTGGCGATGGAGTCCAGCGAGAGCCGGTGGTTCAGGGTGTTCTGCAATTCCACCAGCATGTCGAGTGTGGGAAGCTGCCGCAGGTCCATCGTGGTGTAACCGTGCAACACCTCGTAATCAAAGCGCAGGTTGTTGAAGCCGACGACCAGGTCGGCGCGCTGCAATTCCGCGATGAGGTCGTTGACCTGCGGTTCGCCGTAAATCTTGTATTCGCCCCGCGCCGTGTTGTAGGTGACGCCGATGCTCATCTTCATGGCGCTGATCTTGTCCCAGCCGCCCACTTCCTCGGCGGACTGTTGCGTTTCCAGGTCGAAGTAGACGATGTTCTTCATCAAAACGTTTCGATGGCTTGATAGAACTGGTTGGTCGGCCCCGGCGGGATGGGGATGAGGAACTGCGCCGGGCTGCCCGGCAGGTTGTCGTTCGTGTAGAAGGGCGTCCAGTTGGTGGCGGAGGAGAGGTTGGTGCTGTATTGGAGCACGTAGTTGCCGCCAGGCGTGGCGTAGAGGCTCAAGAGCAGATAGCCCGACGAAGGCTGGATGGTCAATTGCGGCGGCACGGCGACCGTGAGAACCGCGTTGGAACTGACCGCGGGGTTGAGCGTGTATCCGTTGAAGGCGTTCACGGAGTAATTGCCCGCCTGGTTGGTCTGCACGTCGGTCAACGCGAGCGTGGGATTGCCGGTCGGCGACCCGATCTTTGCGCCGTTGTAATACCATTGAAAAAACAACGGCTGGCCGCCGTACGCGCCCACGGTGAAGGTCACGTTGGCGCCGGCTCCCACGATCTGGCTGGCGGGCTGCTGGTAGATGAACGGGGTGTCGTTGACCGCGAGCGTCACCACAAAATTGGTCGTGTTGCCGCACGGGTTGCTGGCGATGACGGAATAGTTCGCCGCGTTGGCGTCCGAGATATTGGTTAAGGCGAGGATGGTATTGGTGGCCCCGGCGACAGGCACGGAGTTGGTCAGCCATTGGCACGTCGCGGGCAGCGCGCTGCTGATGTTCACGGCGAAGCTGGTGGACTGGCCGGCGTAGAGCGTCTGGTTCGTGCTGGAGACGAGGCCGGCCACGAAGGGCGGCTGGTTCACGGTAAGGGTCGCGCTGTTGGTGAAGGTGGAGGAGAGCCCATTGGCGCCCACCACGACGGCATAGTTTCCCGAATCATTCGGGCCCGCCGCCAGGTTGGTATAGCTGCTGGCGGTCGCGCCCGCGATGGCGCCGGTGGGGGCATACCACTGGTAGGTCAGGGCGGCTGAGTTCGTCCATGAAGCGGTCACGCTAAAAATCACTTCCTCGCCCGCGCAGATCGTCACGCTTTGCGGCGGCGAAGAAATTGTTATCGGCTGGGCGACGTTTATCACGGCCGGCAGGCTGACCGCGCTGCCGTAGGCATTTTTCGCGAACAGCGTATAGTAGCCGGCGTCGGTCGATGTTATCGCGGCGAAACTCAAAGTACTCGTGTCCACGCCGCTAACGTCGGCATTGTTGGTCAGGATGACGCCGTTTTTCCGCCAGAAAAAGGTCATCGGTGTGCCGCCGCTGACACCGGCCGTGAGGGTGGCCGAGTTACTCAACGCCAGCGTTTCGCTGGGCGGCTGGTTGGTGATGGCGGGCGGTTCCGTGGTGATGAGCAGGTTGTCCATGACAAACTGGGTGCCGCTGAGGCCGCCGTAATTGACGTTCGGAGTCCCACCGGAGGCGCTGAAATAAACTTCCGTCACGTTGCTGCAACCGAAGTCGACGAGCGTTTGGGCGGAGGAACTCAGGTCAAAGCTGTTGCTGTAGACGTAATTGCTGGAGTAGTTGGCGGTAAGGTTGGTGAAGCCGAGGATGGTCACCGTGAGGCCGTCATTGTAGGCAGCCGTCAGGAAGGCTGAACTCAGGTCAAACGCGCCGTTGGTGCTGGCCAGGACCGCCGGGCTGCCGGAATTGTTGAAGGCCACCTTGCCGGAAACCGTGCCCGCCTGCCAGCCCGCCCCCCTGCCGATCAGGTATCCAAAATTGGTCCACTGCAGCCCGGAATAACCGTTCGTCACGGTACCCACGCCCGACTTGCCCGGCGTGGGCAGGTCGTCGAAGGTGATGAGCTTGATCGAGGAGCCGTTCGCATAGACGAAGCTCACGGAATTGGTCGCGGAAAAATTACCGTTGGTGTCCTCGGCGTAGGCTTGCAGGACGTTGAAATCGGGCGTCAAGGTCAGGCCCGCGCTCCAGTTGGTCCAGTTGTTCGTGGTGACGGCGTTGGTCCAATCGTCCCCATTGAGCGAATACCACACGGCTACTATGGGGTAACGGTTGGTCGTGGTGCCTTGGGCGGTGAAGGACACGTTGGTGCAGATCTGGTTGGTGATCGGCGAGGTGATGGCCAGCTTGGGCGGCGTGGTCGGGAGGAAATTGGCCTGCAAGGCCAGGTTGGTCTCCATGACAAAAAACAGCGGATTGGTACTGATGACCAGGCCGACGCCAAACCCGTTGGTGCCGAGAACCCAGTTGCCGAAGACAAAATTGGTCGCCGGAGTCGCCGCCACCTTGTAGGTCGTGCCGATCTGCAGCACGGCGTTGCTGTAGTTGTCCAGCGCGGTGTTGGTATAGGCATCCTCCACCACCACGCCGTTGCTGGAAGTGATGGAAAGCCTGCCCAGGCCGCTGATCTGCAAGAGCAGCGTGCCGGTATCCGCCCGCGCGGTCAGGCCGCCTCCGGCGAACATCAACAGGGCCAGCATCTGGCAAAAATACGCAATTTTCTTCATCCGTAGCGCGTCAATTCACAGTCTAACTAATCTAGCGTGAAACAGTTTGGGAAGAAACACATTTAACGCCTGAATATTCGATATTTAACACCGAAAGGAGCGGGAAGTCGCACGAAATTTAAAACTAAAAAGCCGCCGGCAGGTCCAAGGGCACCTCTGCAACCACCGGCGGTTCCAACGTCATCGGCTGGTCGTGGGCCAGGGATTTTTCGCACACGCGGAAAAAGTCCGCCGTGGTTTCCACGCGGCGGATGTCGTGCAGGAATTCCCCGCCGATGCCCTCGCCGATGAAGTTCATGAACTTCTTCATCCGCTGCACCTGCGCGGATTCTTTCACGCCGGGCGTGATCTCGTTGTCCCAAAGTTCATGGATATAAGCCAGCACGTCATGACCCGTGGGCAGCTTTACGGTTTCGCCGCGCAGTTCCGCGCGGATCTGGTCGAACAGCCACGGATTCCGGATCGCGCCGCGCCCGATCATCAAACCGCGCGCGCCAGTCTCCGTCAGCAATGCTTTCGCCTGCCCCGCGCTGTGGACATTGCCGTTGGCCAACACGGGGCAGCGCAGTTCGCGCGCCGCCTGCGCGATCAGGTCGTAGCGCACGCCGGGGCGGTACATCTGCACCACGGTGCGCGCGTGGACGGTGAGCAGGTCGATCGGATGCTTCGCGAAGAGCGCCAGCAACGTGTCGAACTCGGCGGGTGAATCGAAACCCGTGCGCGTCTTGACCGTGAACGGGATGGTCACCGCGTCGCGCAACGCGCCAAGGATGGCGTCGATGCGTTGCGGCTCGCGCAGCAACCCGCCGCCGGCGCATTTGCGGTAGACGATGGGCGCGGGGCAACCGAGGTTCAGGTCGATGGCGGCGACGGGATGCTGTTGCAGGAGCTTCGCCGTGCGGACGAGTGCGGGGATGTCGTTGCCGATCATCTGCGCGACCACCGGCCGGCCCGTGGGATTTTTGGTGATGGAATCGAGGATCCATTTTTCCGGGCGCGAATCGCCGTGGACCCGGAAATATTCCGTCCAATAGACCTCCGGCCCGCCGTAACGCGCGATGACACGCATGAATTCCAGCGTGGTGACGTCCTGCATCGGCGCGAGCGCGAGCAGGGGCCCGCCGCCGCGCAGCAGGCTGGAAAATGTTTCGGACGGAGTCACGCGTCGCCAGTTTGTCAAAGTACTTAAATAAAACCAGCAAACGCTTACATCGCGCTATTTACCACATACCGTGTGGACAATTTTCAAAAATTGTTAATAACCCATGTGAATAAGTGCCAGTTTTTCGCAAAAATGCTAAGGAATTTGAAAATGTGAGTGCATGTGTATATGTGAAGATAATGTGACTAACATTTAACAACTCTGAGTTGCTGCACGAATTAACAACATCCATACTGGCATCGCATTAGGTAGAAAACCATTGTGGGTTTTAAGGAGATTTTGGGGAGAGGGCGGATCGTGACCCATCATTAGGGCACGCGCAGGCAGCGGTAGACCGCCCTCTCCCTATCACTAAATTTAGTTTCTTCCATTTACTCAAAATTGCAATTTTTTATTCGCCAGCCAAGCCGGAATCGGCCATTTACACGGAGTTGAACAACGAATCTCTAAATCTGCACACGAATCGGTTCGCTTTAAAAATCTTTTTAAGCGTGGCCATGACGATGCTTCTTACGTCTGCCTTCGCTCAAGGGAAGGGCACGGTGATTTTTCACGAGGGCTTCACCGGCCCGCTGAGCGCGGATTGGAAGCCGTTCAAGTTTAGCACGCTCACGGATTATCACACCGGGATGGATGGCACCAACCACTGCCTCATCGCGCATTCGCCGGGCACGGCCTCGGGCCTGGCTCACGCGGTCGATGCCCCGGCGCAGGGCCATTTCATCCTGACGTGGCGTTGGAAGATTGACCGCTGCCCGCCCGGCGGCACGGACACGAAAATCGCCACCTTCGATCACACCGCGCGGGTGTTCGTCGCGTTCAAAACGTTCATCGGGCCGCCGCGTTCCGTCAATTACGCATGGGCCGATCAAGCGGCGGTCGGTTCCACGTTTTTGCACCCCAACTCTGGCCGTGCGCGGTTCATCACGGTGGAGACCGGCAACGCCAAGGCCGGGCAGTGGCTCACCGAGACTCGCGACGTGACGGCGGACTGGCGGCGGTTGTTCCCGGATATGGAGATGCCTCAGCCGAAAGCGGTAGGGGTGATAACGGATTCGGATGGCACTGGCGCGACGGTAAATGGCTGGTATGCCGAAATTGAATTGCGCGTGAAATAAGCGAGGTGTTGGCAATTGACGGCTGACGGAGTAGAATTCTCAGGTGAACAACAAGTTTTCCATCGCCGAGCATTGGGAAGGCGCGTTCGACGAGGCCGCGCTGCAACAGTGGGCGGCCGATGTTCGCGCCCGGCTGGATGCGCCCAAGGTCTCGCTGGGACTGGTGTTCATGTCCCCCCAAATTTTTTCCGCACGCGCAAGCCGTACTGGAAATTCTTCAGGTCCACGCGCAAATCCCGCTGCTCGCCGGTTGTTCCGGAAAGAATTTGATCGCCGACACCCATGAGATCGAGGAGGACGCCGGTTTGGCGCTGGCGCTCTACGCGCTGCCGGATGCGGAACTGACGGCCGTGCGGTTCACGCAGGAGGATGTGGAAGCGGCGGAAGACGCGGGTTACTGGCACTCGCACACCGGCGTTTCGCCCGCGCAAAGCAACGGCTGGCTGGTCTTCGCCGACCCGTTCCACATGGATTGCGAGGCCTGGCTGCGGAACTGGAGCGAGGCCTATCCCAAGACGCCGGTGCTCGGAGGTTTGGCCAGCGGCGATCCGCGCGACACCGCCTCCCAGGTCTATCTCAACCACGAAGTCTTCGAGGACGGCGGCATTGCCATCTCTTTTGGTGGCGGCGTGGCATTGGCCAGCGTCATCTCCCAGGGCTGCACGCCCATCGGCGAGACTTGGACGCTCACGAAGGTTGAACAAAATTTGATCCACCAGATCGGCAATCGCCCCGCCTACCAGGTGCTCGCGGAGACGTTCAACGCGCTGCCCGTGGACGAGCAAAAGCAGTCGCGCGGCAATCTCTTCGTCGGTTTGGCGATGAATGAATACCTCGAGGATTTTCACCGGGGCGATTTTCTCATCCGCAACCTGCTTGGCGCCGACCCGCAATCCGGTATCGTGGCCATCGGCGCGCTGCCGCGTTTGGGCCAGACCATTCAGTTCCAACGGCGCGACGCCGAGGCCGCCAACGAGGACATGCGCGCGCTCCTCGACCGCGCGCGGAAAAAGCTGGCCACCGCCACGATCTACGGCGGCTGCCTGTGCAGTTGCAACGGCCGCGGTCGCGGGCTTTTCAACGCGCCCGACCACGACGCCCGCATGGTGCAGGATCTCCTCGGCCCCATGGGCGTGGCGGGATTTTTCTGCAATGGCGAGATCGGCCCCGTGGGCGAAAAGAATTTTCTCCACGGCTACACCGCGTCCCTCGCGCTGTTCGTGAAGAAATAAATTCACCGCAGAGACGCAGAGGCGCACTGCGCAGGCGTTTTATCACGCGCCAAAATAAAAGATGTCATTTGAAAACTCATCGGCCGACGAGAGTGGCGTTCCCGCCGATTGGCAGGAGCGTCTTGACAGGGTGCTGCAACAGGCTGCCGCTGATTTTCGCGCCTGTTCTTCCGATTCATTGGAGCTGCTTCGCGTTTGCGCTCGCTATTTTCAGCATGGCGAGCAGGAGGGTTTCGATCATGGAGAACTGATTGACTATTTAGGGATTTCCACTCCCTCCGTTTTAGATATGGCAGACTTCACCGAGTCGCAAGCTGCCAAGGTTATGGCTTTACTTCCGCTATTACAGGAAGACGCAGATGGCACTTGTCGGGCGCCAGATGTTTTGCCATCCACACCACTTTAGCTTCGTTTTATATTTTACCATTTTAGGGACATGTACAGATCGTGCCCATCCGTGGTTAATTTTTCTTCCCAAATTCCGCGTCGAGCGGGATTTTGAGCGCGACCAGGAAGCTGGGGATGGTCGCGAAGATCACCCACACAAAAAAGTGCCGGTAGCCGAGCTGTTCCTGCAACCAGCCGCTCCACATGCCCGGCAGCATCATACCCAGCGCCATGAACCCAGTGCAGATGGCGTAGTGGGCGGTGGCGTGCCGGCCGCGCGCGATGTAAATCATATAGAGCATGTAGGCCGCGAAGCCGAACCCGTAGCCGAACTGTTCCAATGCCACGCCCGCGCCGATGGCGCACACATTTTGCGGCTGCGCATAGGCCAGCCAGATGAACACCGCATCCGGCAGATGGATAGCCAGCAGCATCGGCCATAGCCAAAATCGCAACCCCCGCCGCGAAATCAAAATCCCACCCAATAAGCCGCCGCAAATCAGCGCCACCAAACCCACCGTCCCGTAAACCAGGCTCAACGCCTGATTGGACAGCCCCAACCCGCCGGCCGCGCGAGGGTCCAGCAGGAACGGCTGCGCGATCTTCAGCAATTGCGCCTCGCCCAAGCGATAGAGCAGCAGGAAGGCGAGCAGCAACGCGATCTGCGGCTTGCGAAAATAATCCGCGAACACCGCCAAGAAATTGGCGGCCTTCACTGCGTCCGCATTACCCGGCACGTCGCCATCCGGGCGCGGCAACATCAACCGGTGATAGACCGCCAGCGCGAGAAATATTGTTGCCGCCAGCGCGAACACGATGGTCCATGCGGCCACAAAACTACCGCAGCGTTCCTTGAGGATTCCCGCCAGCGCGACCAGCGCGCCTTGCGCGAAAATTTTGGCGATATTGAACGCCACGCTGCGCACGCCGGAAAACGCCGCCTGCCGCCGCTCGGAATTGGCCAGGATGTAAAAGCCGTCCGCGGCGATGTCATGCGTGGCTGAGCTGAAGGCCACGAGCCAGAGCAGCGCCAGCGTGAATTGCAGGAAGTGCGCCGCCGGCAGCGTCAGCGCCACGCCCGCGAAGGCCGCGCCCATCAGGAATTGCATCGCGGGGATCCATCCGCGCCGCGTGCGCCAGGCGTCCACCACCGGGCTCCACAGCGGCTTGAGCACCCAAGGCAGGTAGAGCCAGCTCGTGTAGAAGGCCGCCGCCGCGTTGGTCAGGCCGAGGTTTTTGTAGAAGACCACCGACACCGTCCCCACCAGCACGTTCGGCAGGCCCTCGGCGAAGTAGAGCGAGGGGATCCACGCCCACGGGTTCCGGGAGGTTGGCTTGGAATCTTTCAATTCAGGGGACAATGACGCGCAACTTTTCGCGCGTCACGCCGAAAGTTGCCGGCGTCGGCGCGATCCATTCGCCGTCCATCTCCACCGAGACGGGCTTGGAATCCGCGTCCGCCGCTGCGGCGGTCATGGTGAACTGCGCCGCGCGCACCCGCCGCACCGCGCCCTCGGGCAGGCGGCCCGTGAAAAGCATCGGCACGCAGCAGCGCGCGATCTGCCAGAGATTGACGCGCGGGAACAGGCAGACTTCCAGCATACCGTCGCGCAAATCCGCGCCCGGAAAGATGGCGAACGAACCGCCGTAGAACCGGCCGTTGCCGATCAACGCCAGTTCGCCAAAAGTCTTTTTGCCGTCCGCCTCCACGGTGATCCCCGGCTGCCGCGCGGCCAGTGCCTTGAACCCCGCGATGACGTAGGCCATCGGGCCGACGGCCTTTTTATGCTTCCAGTCCACCAGTTCGATGGCGCGTGCATCAATGCCGGCGCCGGCCAGTTGCGCGAAATAGCGGCGGTCCAGCTTGCCGTTGCCGTTGACGGAAAAATCTGCCCAGCCCAAATCAATCTTCGTCTCGTTGCCGTGCTGGATCAGCTCCCATGCCCCGGCGACGTTCAACGGGATCTTCAATTCGCGCGCAAAGACATTGACGGTGCCCAGAGGTAGGACTCCCAGCCGCACGCGCTCGAAGGCGTCCGCGTCCGCGATGCCATTGATGACTTCGTTGACGGTGCCGTCGCCGCCGGTGGCGACGATGTTCTCGAAACCCTCCGCGACGGCCTCGGCGGCGAGCCGGCGGGCGTCCTGCGGGCCGGTGGTTTTCTTGAGCGTGGCCGCGGCGCCGAAGGCATCCAACTGGGCAAGAAAATGCCGGGCCTTGTTGCCCTTGGCCGCCGGATTAAAGATGACGCACGTTTTCATTTGAACCACAAAGCAACCAAGGAACAAAGGAATTCCGGCCTTTGTTGCTTCGTTTCTTTGTTGTTATCCCACCTTGCAGTTACGCCCTGAACTGCTTCACCGCCTCGACGCACCGGCCGCAAATAGTCGGGTGCTCGGGATTCGAGCCGACATCCGTCTCCCAATGCCAGCAGCGCTCGCATTTCACGCCGTCGGCCTTGGCGACGGAAACAGAATCAGCCTCACCAGCTTTGCCTATCAGCTCAAGTTGCGACACGTTGACAAGTTCGCGCAGCGCACTCGCGGCTTCTGCATTTGAGTTGATTATATCGGCGTTTCCACCGCTCAAAGTAACTTTTGCTTCCAAGGCCTTGCCAATGCTCTTTGCCTGACGTGCCTTTTCAAGTTCGGGTAAAATGAAACTCCGTAGACTCAGCAGGAGGTTCCATGTGGTGATTTCTTTGTCTAAGAATTTGAAATCATTTATTGCCCAATCCGCCTCATGCACCGAGCCGGTCGGCTTGCCCGGCACAAATTCCCACGCCTCGTCCGCGGTGAAGACGAGGATCGGCGAGAGCATCTGGCACAGGCCCGTCACGAGCCGCAGCAGCGCGGTCTGCGTGGAGCGGCGGCGGGCCGAGTTGGCCGGGTCGGTGTACATCCGGTCCTTGATGACATCGTGGTAGATGGAGGAGAGCTCCACGGCCACGAACTGGCTGAGCTTTTGATAGACGACGTGGAACTCGGCCTTGTCGTAAGCCTCGATGACGTCCTTCTCCAGCTTGGAAAATTCGCCGAGAATCCAGCGGTCCAGGCCGGTCAACTGGTCATCGGCCACGGTGTGCTTCGCCGGGTCGAAGTCGTAGAGGTTGGAGAGCTGGTAACGCAGCGCGTTGCGGATGGCGCGGTAGCTCTCGCCCACCTTGTTCACGCGCTCCTCGCTCACGACGATGTCGCTGCGGAAATCCTGCGACGCTACCCAGAGCCGCACCACGTCCGCGCCCCATTTCTTCACGTAAGCCTCGGCCGTCTGAGGTTTCTCGTAGCCGCCCTGTTTGCTCTTGGAAATCTTTTCGCGGTCGGCGTCCACCATGAAGCCGTGCGTCAGCACGGTCTTGAACGGCGCGGCCCCGTTGCCCGCCAGCGACAGCAGCAGCGACGACTGGAACCACCCGCGATGCTGGTCGGAGCCTTCCAGATACATATCGGCCTGCCAAGCCAATGCGGAATTCGGAGTGCGGAGTGCGGAATGGGAAAGCTCGTCGCGGCGCATCAAGACCGCGCGCGAGGAACTGCCGGAGTCGATCCACACGTCGAGCGTGTCGTTGGACTTGGCGGTGGCGTCCGCGCCCTTCCAATCCTTCGGCTTCACGAGCGCCCACAGTTCGGCGGCGGATTTCTCGAACCAGACGTTCGAGCCATGCTGCTCGATGACGGCGGCGGCGTTCCTGACGATCTGCGCGTCGAGGATGGGCTCGCCCTGCGCGTCATAAAACGCGGGGATGGGCACGCCCCAGGTGCGCTGGCGGCTGATGCACCAGTCGGGCCGCGATTGCACCGCGCCCTTGATGCGGTTGACGCCCCAATCGGGAATCCAGGTGACGCGGTCGATTTCGGCGAGGGCGGCCTCCCGAAATGTTTTTGTAGGAGCCGAGGTGACGAGGCTCTGATTATTTCCTGATTTTGAATGGAGCCTCCTTACGTCGTCTCCTACAGAAAAATCATGATCAATCTTGATGAACCACTGGTCCATCGCGCGGAAGATGATGGGCGTCTTGCTGCGCCAGCAATGCGGGTAGCTGTGGTGATAATTTTCCTGGTGCAGCAGCGCGTGGCGCGAGCGCAATTCGTGCAGCACCGCCTCGTTGGCGTCGCTCTTGCCGTGCTTCTCAAGGATGGATTTGCCGAGCATCTCGGCGGGCATCTGCTGCTCGGCGGGCAGGTCGTTCGTGAGCGCCAGCGCACCGTCGTCGTTGACCGGCGAATAGATCGGCAGGCCGTTGGCGCGGCCGAGATTATAGTCGTCCAACCCGTGGCCGGGCGCGATGTGGACGAAGCCCGTGCCGGTGTCGCTCGTGACAAACTCGGCGGGGAAAGCCTTGCCCGTGCGGTTGCAAAAGGGGTGTTGATATTCCAAACCCGCGAGCTCGCTGCCCAGATCGCTTTCGAGCGTCTGCACGTTTTCCCATTTACACTTTTCGGCCACCGACGCGAGCAGCGACGTGAGGATCCAATATTTTTCCCCGGCCACCTGCACGAGCGAGTATTGCAATTTCGGGTTGTAAGCCACGGCCAGGTTTGCGGGCAGCGTCCAGGGCGTGGTGGTCCAGATGACGACGAACGTGCCGGGCTTACCGACGACTGGGAACTTCACGAACACGCTCTGGCTGACGTGGTCCTGGTATTCCACCTCCGCCTCGGCGAGCGCGGTGCGGCAGGGGATGCTCCAGTAAACGGGCTTCTTGCCGCGATAGACGAATCCCTGCGCGACGATGTCCGCGAACAGGCGCAGCTCGTCGGCCTCGTATTCCTTGTTGAGCGTGAGGTAGGGCTTATCCCAGTCGCCGAGCACGCCGAGGCGCTTGAACTGGACGCGCTGGAGGTCGATGAACTTGCGGGCGGAGGCCTCGCAGGCCTTGCGGATGGTGGCGGCGTCCGCGGCGGTGTCGCCGGCCTTGCGCATCTCCTGGGAGACCTTGAACTCGATGGGCAGGCCGTGGCAATCCCAGCCGGGGATGTAGGGCGCGCTTTTGCCGCGGAGCGTCTGGTACTTGATGATGACGTCCTTGAGGATCTTGTTGAGCGCGGTGCCGATGTGGACGTCGCCGTTGGCGAAGGGCGGGCCGTCGTGCAGGACAAATTTTTCCGCGCCGGCGCGCCGGGCCTGGATCTGCTGGTACAGCTTCGCGGCCTCCCATTTCTTCAACCGCTCCGGCTCGCGCGTCACCAGGTCGGCCTTCATGGGGAAGTCCGTGCGCGGCAGGTTCAATGTGTCTTTGTATTCCATCGCAAAAATGAAGCATAAACGGTAACAACCGGCGCGGGGCGTGTCAACGGACGCGGGGACGCGTTCGGGGCAATGTTAACCGCAAAGAACGCAAAGGTTTTGACACTAATTTCACGAATTGCCGCGAATTGATTTTGTCAGGACGTGAAAAAGCGGTAGAGGACTACCGCACTCCAAGACGCTGGCGCGCGGTTTTGCGGCTGGCACTGGCGCGAAGCGTCTTGGAGTGCTCCAGCCCTCTGGAGCTTTGGCGGCGAAACGGAACAAATCTTTAACTACGGATTACGCGGATTACACGGAAAGCAACTGTAGCGGCGCTCTATGAGCGCCGGCAGGTTTGGATTTGCCCAAAAACCCGGCGGTCATAGACCGCCGCTACAAAGAAACATTGTTTTGCCGAGATTTCGGAAAGCGTTGCCATCCGTGGCAGCGCGAGCCCGAAAGTGCGGTTGACATTGCTGTTCCGACATGGCTCAGTTTGCCCGTTACGCAGGCTATGTATGCTATCCTCTACATTTTAAGCGCCTATACGCTGATGCGTTATGTTTGCTCAACTTCCTATCGTGCGAAAACCAATGAGCGCTGGAAGAAAACACCGAGATATAAAGTTGTTTGGGAAGTTGGAGCGGGAATCATCGGCCTATTGGTTTTAGCGGCTCTCGTATATTTCTTTTTATCTCTCAGCCCGAGTAGCACTCCTCCAAATGATGATAGGCCATTGACCCTGATGGCACATCATAACGCTGTCTAAAATCGCGTTTTCAAAAACAGAAGCCAATGCCCTTGGGGTTGCATTCTCTACCCGCGGCTTTAATCTTTCGGCGTGAAATCAAAGTCCGGCAAGAAACGCGGGAATTCGGAGTTGCAGCAGCGCATCGCGGAACTCATCGCCCTCAAGGGCGGCGGCCATAATGAGTCCGCCGTGGCGGACATCATCGAGAACGCGCTGAAGCTGCTCGTGGACGTGGAGGACACCGGCGACGTGCGCGTGATCCAGACGGCCCTGCGCGAGTTGCGCTACGCCTTCCGGCTGTTCGCGCCCTATTCCAGCCGGCGCAAGGTGACCATCTTCGGCTCGGCGCGGACGGCGCCCGGCCAGGTGGAATACCAGCAGGCCGTCGAGTTCGGCCGGAAGATCGTCGCGGCGGGTTACATGGTCATCACCGGCGCGGGCCCGGGCATCATGCAGGCCGGGCACGAGGGCGCGGGATTGGAACACAGTTTCGGCGCGAACATCCGGCTGCCGTGGGAGCAAAACGCCAACCCGGTGATCGCGCAGGACGGGAAGCTCATCACCTTCAAATATTTTTTCACGCGCAAGCTGACGTTCATCCGGCATTCGGATGCTATCGCGCTCTTCCCCGGCGGTTTTGGCACGATGGACGAGGGTTACGAGGCGCTCACGCTCATGCAAACGGGCAAGAGCCAGCTCATGCCGCTGGTACTTATCGACCGGCCCGGCGGCGACTATTGGAAGACCTGGGACCGGCAGATCCGCGAGCATCTGTTGCGCGACCGGCTGATCTCGCCGGAAGACCTCACGCTCTACAACATCACGGACAGCGCCGATGAGGCCGTGGAGATCATCGCGCGTTTCTACCGCATTTTCCACTCCACGCGGTTCGTGGGCGAGCAACTGGTCATCCGGCTCAACCAACCGCTCGCGGCCGCGGCCATCGCGGCGTTGAACAAGGATTTCGCGGACATCATCAGCGGCGAGAAATTCCATGCCGTCGACGCCACGCCGGAGGAGCGCGCCGACAAGGATTCCGTGGAACTGCCGCGCATCGCCTTCGGCTTCAACCGCCGCGACTACGGCCGGCTGCGGCAGTTGGTGGACGTGCTGAACCGGTTGTGAACGGCCAAAACATTCAACATTTAACTCTCAACTTCCAACATCCAAGTGAGTCCCCGCACGGAAATACTTGGGCGTTCGATGTTAAATGTTGAGCGTTGAATGTTCCCCCGTAGGACACGCATCCTGCCTGTCTTCATTACCAAGAAATTACCCAAAGACAGAGACAGCCGGGACGGCTGTCCTACGCCAATAAAAAAACGCCGTCCGGGTTGCCGGACGGCGTTTGAGAGCTTCGAAAATTATTTCCCGTTGGTCGTCGCCGGGGCGGGCATGGGGATGTTCAGCAGGCCGTTGGACGGCGCGGACATATTTACCGGGCTGGACGTGGCGGATGCCGGGGCGGGCGCAGTTTCCGGGGCCGGAGCCGGCGTGGCGGCGGGTTGGGGCTTGACGAGCGAGGTCAAATCTTTCGGCAGCGTGAGGCTGTTCTCGCGCTTGTTCTGGCTCACGCTCATCAGCGAGAGGACGATGGACAGGGCGAAGAAGATTCCCGCCGACCACTTGGTGATCTTGGTGAGCGCGTTGCCGGAACCGGCGCCAAAGAGCGCGTCGGTGGCCCCGCTGCCAAACGCCAGACCCGCGCCGGCGTCCTTTTTCGGCAGCTGGATCAAAATCAAAAGGATGAGCAGCAGGCAGTTCAGCAACACCACCACGGTCAATAATCCGATTAAAAAACTCATAGAGCCGGGAATACTATATTGAATTCTTGATGATGTCAGTAAAACTTCTCGCTTCCAAAGAAGCCCCCCCGACCAGCGCGCCATCCACGTCCGGCTGGCTCATCAACTCGTTGGCGTTGTTAGGCTTAACGCTGCCGCCGTACTGGATGCGGACCTTCCTGGCGGTGGCTTCGTCGAAAATCTTCGCCAGCAACTTGCGGATGAAGGCGTGCGCGTCCTGCGCCTGCTGGGTGGTGGCCGTCTTGCCCGTGCCGATGGCCCAGACAGGTTCGTAGGCGACGACGGTCTCGATCATCTGCTCCTTGGTCAACCCGGCGAGGCTGCCGCTGACCTGCGTCTCCAAAACTTTCTCCATCAGGCCGCCCTCGCGCTCGGCGAGCGTTTCGCCCACGCAAACGATGGGCTTGAGCGACGCGCCGTGGACGGCCGCGGCCTTCTTGGCGATGAGCGCGTCGGATTCCTTCTGGTACTGGCGGCGTTCGCTGTGGCCGAGGATGACATAGCGCGTGGAAAATTCCTTGAGCATGGGCGCGGCGATCTCGCCGGTGAAGGCGCCCACGGCGTTTTCGCTCATGTTTTGCGCGCCGAGGCGGATGTTGGAGTCGAGGATCGCCTTGGAGACGGATTCCAGCGCGGTGAAGGGCGGGCAGACGACGATGTCCACTTCCTTCACGCCGACGAGATTGCGCTTGAGGTCGTCCACGAGCGCGAGCGCCTCGGCGACCGTCTTGTTCATCTTCCAGTTCCCCGCGATGATCAGTTTTCGTTCTTTATTCATGTTTATTAAAACCGCCGAGACGCTGAGACGCAGAGAAATTATCAACTCTGCGCCTTTGCGCCTCTGCGGTGAATTATTATTTATCTGACAGCGCTGCCACGCCGGGCAGCACCGCGCCTTCGAGAAACTCCAGGCTGGCCCCGCCGCCGGTGCTCATGAAGGTCACCTTGTCGCCGAGCTTGGCCTTGTTGATGGCCTTCACGCTGTCGCCGCCACCGATGATGCTCACGGCGCCGTTCTTCTGCGTGGTGTCGGCCACCGCCTGCGCCACGGCAAACGTGCCGGCGGCAAACAGCTTGTTCTCGAAAAGCCCCATCGGGCCGTTCCATAAAATCGTCTTCGCCCCGGCGACCACGTCCGAGTAGGCCTTCACCGTGGCGGGGCCGATGTCCAGGCCGGCGGCGTCATCCGGGCAGTTCATGTCCGGGCTGGTCTTGGGATTCTGGAACTCGATGATGTTCTTGCCCTTCTTGTCGAGCTTGTCGGTCTTCACCGGGGTGGCGACGACGTCGTCCACCGGCAGAAGAAATTGCACATTCTTGGCCTTGGCCTTGGCGAGCGCGGACTTCGCGATCTCAATGGCATCCGGCTCGATGAGTGATTTGCCGGTCTTGTAACCCTGCGCCAGGCGGAAGGTGTAGGCCATCGCGCCGCCGATCAAAATGGTATCCGCCTTTTCCAGCAAGCGGTCGATGACCTTGATCTTGTCGGAGACCTTCGCGCCGCCGAGGATGACCACGAACGGGCGCGCGGGCTTTTCCAGCTCGTCGCCGAGAAATTTCAATTCGCGCTCCATGAGCAGACCCGCCGCGCACTGGCCGCCGCGGCTGGCGACGATGCGGGCCACGCCTTCCGTGCTGGCGTGGGCGCGATGCGCCGCGCCAAAGGCGTCGTTCACGTAAACTTCGGCGACCTTCGCGAGCTTCGCGGCGAAGGCGGGGTCGTTCTTCTCTTCCTCGTCGTAATAGCGGACATTCTCGAGCAGCAGGACGTCGCCGGGTTGCAGCGCACCGGCGGTCTTCTCAACTTTTTCACCGATGCAATCGTCGCAGAAGGCGACCGGGCGGCCGAGCAGTTCAGCCAGGCGCATGGCGACGGGGCGCAGCGACATGGAGGGCTCGCGCTTGCCCTTGGGACGGCCCATGTGCGCGGCGAGGATGGTCTTGGCGCCCTTCTCGATGAGCAGGCGCAGGGTCGGCAGGGTTTCCTTGATGCGGGTCTCGTCGGTGATGACCATCTGGCCATCCTTTTCCTCGAGCGGCACGTTGTAATCCACGCGGACGAAGACGCGCTTGCCCGCCACGTTCAAATCTTTGACTGTCAATTTAGCCATAAATCAAGACGGGAGGATAGCCGCGCGGGGCGGCGAGTCAAAACGAATCAGTGGGCCTTATTTGTCGTCCGAAAGGCGGCGTTTGACCAAATTATAAAGAAGCAAACAAAAGGGGGAACTTTACACGAATTTCACGAATTATCGCGAATTGGGAAAATAACCGGCGGGACACCGGTTCCACCGAGATAAAAAAGCGCGCACCCGAACAATCC
>Ga0206945_1119_pt1 | contig 17450 bp, 20 predicted proteins | sample Alteio_BWOrgHeat_5_FD_152982 | JGI IMG/M metagenome (GOLD analysis project Ga0206945, IMG submission 152982) | Enriched cells from forest soil in Barre Woods Harvard Forest LTER site, Petersham, Massachusetts, United States -... | ecosystem: Environmental > Terrestrial > Soil > Temperate forest > O... | reverse complement strand
CGGGGGCGCGTGCGCTCCCCACTTTCTTCGCAAGGCTCTGACTTACTCGAGCTAGCTGATTTCGGTTGCGGCCCAGAACTTCCGGAACGCTCGGGGCCAGCTTCGGTCAGCCACGCTTTCCCGGGCAGCCGCGCTCATTCGGTTGCGCAAATCATCGTCCTGGACCAGACGGCGAATGGCGCTGCTAAAATCAGTCACGTCCCGACCTTTGGTAATCAATCCGTTTACTCCATCAGTCACCAACTCCCTCGGGCCACCGACGTCGGAGACAATCACCGGCAGTCCGGCGGCTTGGGCTTCGATAATTACATTACCAAAGGTGTCGGTCGTGCTCGGAAAAACGAAGATATCCGCCGAGGCATACGCTTTGGCTAACTCGGCGCCACTCAGGATGCGGGCCAATGCAATTAATCCTGCCTAACCAAGACTACTCCTTGTCGCCCACGACTAACGAGTAAAGGGGTCCTTTCGGGTTCAAAAGCTCGCTTTTGTGCTGCGAGACCGCGAGATAAACCTGGAAAACCCAAAGAAGGACAAAGGCACTCGCATAACTGGACCAGGCGATTCGATTCGAAGGAAGCCGCGGAAGCCGCGCAATCAGATTGACCTGAAAAGCCAGCTCCAGTGCGTTGCAAACGAAAAGGAGAGAGAGTGCGCAAACCAAGGGAAGACAAAGCCAATTGTAATAAAGCGCCCGCGAAAGATCGCCATGCAAAAGGTAGCGCAGGCCCCGGGTCATTCCGCAAAAAATGCAGGGCAAACCGGTTGTCGCTCCGCAGGAAGTTGGGAAGGGGATCCATGCGTTCCAGCGCGACGGATCAATTAAGGCAAAGAAAAGAAGACCCAGCGGAAGAAGGGCCAGGTGAGCCTGGCGCCATTTCTGGCCGGCGGCTGAAAGTCGCACTTTCGCTGAAGAATGCGTACTCATAACAAAGGCGGTTGCGGTGGTGAGGGGGGTGGAGGCTCAACCGGCGGCGGCTCGCCTGGTCCTGCGGGTGGAGGTGGTGGCGGCGAAGGTGGCAACTCCTGCACCGGTGGAACTGCGACCGCAGGCGGTTCACTTGCCTTGATCACCGCCCAAACATCGTAGCGGTCGCCAAACTGCTGGAGAAAACAAAGCGGGTAACTATAGAGAACCATCACCACCGGCAGCAGGATAACTGTCCCGATGTATGGCAGGGCGGCGATGCAACAGGTCAGACAAGCCATAAGACAACCGATCATGAGGCCGGCGACGTAGATCACGATGTAAAAGAGGACAAAAAGGATGAATTCGAGCGGGTATTCGACCATCAATCCCCAGATCTGGCCGAAGGCTGAGACCACATCGCAGCGCTGCCGATACATCACCGGCACGGCTAGCTTCATGATCAGGGCAACCGGGATGACAATCAGCAGGCAAATTAAGCCAAAGGGAATGATCAACGCGATCGGAAGAATCTCGTGCCCCATGTAAACGCCCATCGCATAGAACAGCCCAAGTCCGCCGAAGACCACGATGCTGATCAAAGAAATTACCAGTTGGAAAACAAAGTAACGATTTCCTTCGTCGTGATACTCTCGCCAGGGCGCCACGATCGCGCCGCGGTTGCGCACAATGCAGTCGGTGAAAATGAAGCGGCCACGCGCATTCAGCCAGAGCGCGAGGAGAAGGACCGCGAGAAAAGCGAGGACGCCGACAATTAAGACCGGGACCAGCCACGCCGGAGTCCCCCCGTGGCTGAAGGTGCCCTCGCTCAGTTGCGATTTCCACTGCACGGCCCAGTCTTTCGGCCCGGCGTGGCGGTAATTATAGCCGCCCCCGCCACTGAAAAAGGTCGCGAGCCAGGCCGCGAAACCGATGACTAACCATTTCGCGAGGTCAAAAGGTCGGAAGAGAATTTTTTGCATTAACTCAAAGGCTTCGCCAAAAGGGGCGAAGATTTCGATTCGCGGCGGCGGAGTTGGTTCCATGGGGAAATTCGAAACAGGTTTTGAGCGATGACGCAAGCCCGGAGCGACTTGCGACCAACGCTTGACGATTCCAGAGCGCTATTCGAGCATTCGCCGATGGCTCAGGAAACCGTGAGCGCGCCCACTTCAGGCTTTCGCAAGACGTCGGAGACCTTTGTCCCGGGAGCGAAGACTTTGCCGCGGGAATATTTCGTCTCGCCACAATGTTTCGCGGCCGAAGCCGAAGAGCTGTTTGCCCGGGAATGGATTTGTGTCGGGCACCAGAGCCAGCTCGCGCAGCCGGGCGATTACTTTTTGCGACAAGTCGCCGGCGAAAATCTGATCATCGTTCGCGACCGACAAAGCCAGATTCGGGCGCATTACAATGTTTGTCGTCATCGCGGAACGCGACTCCTGGAAGAGGCTGGCGGTCATTGCAGTGCCATTCAATGCCCTTACCACGCCTGGAGTTATGGTCTTGATGGACGGCTGGTGGGCGCACCCCACATGGATGAAGCGCCCGGCTTTCGGAAGGAAGATTATCCACTTCACTCCGCCCAGGCCGGCGTATGGGAAGGTCTTATTTTCGTTAGTCTGGCCAAATCGCCAAAGCCGTTGCTCGAGGTGTTTGCGCCCCTGGCCGGTAAGTTTAGCAACTGGAACCTGCCCAGTCTCCAATCCGCTCGCCGGATCGAGTACGACATCAAGGCGAATTGGAAACTGATGTTTCAGAATTATTCTGAGTGCTACCATTGCCCGGGAGTACATCCAGCCCTGGCCAGGATCTCGCCCTATGATTCCTCAGAGAACGATCTCTCGGAAGGTCCGTTCCTGGGTGGTTTCATGGTTATGGGTAAAGGCCGCAGCCTGACCATGAGCGGCCGGGCCTGTGCGCCCCCGGTCGGCGAGATAAAGTCGGAAGATCAAAGCCGAATCTTTTACTACTCCATCTTTCCCAATCTGCTTCTGAGTCTGCATCCGGACTATGTCATGGTGCATCTGCTCTGGCCGCAATCGCCGGAACGAACCCTGATCTGGTGCGATTGGTATTTTCATCCCGAGGTGACCCGGACAAAAAACCAGGGTTACAATCCCGACGACGCGATTGAGTTTTGGGACATGACCAATCGACAGGATTGGCATGTCTGTGAGCTAAGTCAGCAGGGAATTACCTCCCGATCTTACCAACCGGGTCCGTACTCCGCGCGGGAAAGCATCCCCGCGGCCTGGGATCGTTACTACCTGAGCCTGATCGATCGCCGGGTTGCGCCGGGGGATCGATAGGAGAACTGCCTAACCGCAATAGCTCATAGGTTACAAGTAGGATTGGTCGTCTTATAAGCACCCTGCTGTTGAACCGCAACCTGGTCTCGCGCTTTCCAGACTTCTTCCGATCCATGCCACAGCTAGTCTACCGGGTCCGACGGCGGACAGGAGTTTGGGAACGAGGAGCAACCTGAGAGCTCCCATTGCGGAACTTGAGAGCGACCCGGCAACGCGAGTTAACGATCTCAAGCTTCCGACCCCGTTTCTGTTCACGCTGTCCGTCAATTCAATGCAACCCTACTCTGGGCCCCGCGTCTGCTTCAGGTGTTTGGCGCCTATGGCGCATAGTCATTTCTAGCCTCGGGCAACGCCCGAGGAACTGTGCGCAAAAAAGATCATGAGCGCTGAAGGCGCGTTTCATCGCCTGAAGTATCCTTGCGACACACCCAAGGTGAATCGCGCTTTCAGCGCTTGGACGTCTCGGGGATTATATCCCTGGGGCGTTGCCCTAGGCTAGAAATGAATTGGCGTCTCACGACGCTAGAACACTTGCGCTCCCAAACTCGCCACAGGACGAGTGCTCCCCGGGCGATGCTACGATCATGGCCCATCGAAATTAGAGGATTCTTTTACCCTCCGGCCATCGCCCCCACGATACAGAAGGGCTCGTCTCCCTTCACCACCAGGTCGGGCAAGGGCGTGTCAGGGGAGTCATGAGACAGATCTTCGGAGCAGGCAAAGAATCTGACTAGCGGCCGGCGTTTCTGGGTCTTCTGGTCTCGAACTGTCCCGCGCAAGGTTGGATAACGCGCTTCGAGTGCGTCGAGCACGCTGCGTTGAGTGACCGCACCTGGAATTTCCAGTTGAATTTCGTCGTTCACCCCGGCAAGGGTTCGCAGATGCGCGGGAAGAACGACTCGGATCATGGGAGGGTTTGCGCCTCGATCGAAAGCACCGCGGGAAGATCACGGACGATCGCATTCCAAGTGTCACCGGAATCGGCCGAGCCATAGACCTGGCCGCCGGTGGTCCCGAAGTAGATACCGCTTCGGTCGAGCGAGTCGACCGCCATCGCGTCTCGAAGCACGTTCACATAACAGTCATTCTGCGGCAAACCATTGGTTAGTGCTTCCCATTGGTTGCCGCCGGTGCGGCTCCGATAAACCCTTAACTTGCCGTCAGGCGGAAAATGTTCCGAGTCACTTTTGATCGGGACGACATAGATGGTTTCCGGCTCATGCGCGTGGACGTCGATTGGGAAACCAAAATCCGAAGGCAAGTTATCACTGACCTCGTTCCAAAGATCGCCCGAGTTATCGCTGCGCATCACGTCCCAGTGTTTCTGCATGAAAAGAACATTGGGCCTTGAGCGATGCATCGCGATTCGATGGACACAATGACCGACCTCGGCGTTCGGATCGGGTAACTCATAGGCAGACTTCAGACCTTTATTGATCGGTATCCAACTCTTCCCCGAATCATCGGATCGGAATGCGCCCGCGGCCGAGATCGCGACAAACATTCGGTTAGAGTTACTCGGATCGAGCAGGATGGTATGCAAACACATCCCACCGGCACCCGGTTGCCAGAGATTGCCTTTGGCGCTGCGGAGTCCGGCTAATTCCTGCCAGGTTTGCGCACCATCGGTGCTGCGAAAAAGAGCGGCATCTTCGACCCCGGCATAAACGGTGTCGCGATCAGTAAGCGAAGGCTCGAGATGCCAGACCCGCTTGAATTCCCATGGGTGCTGCGTGCCGTCATACCATTGATGGGTCCCAGGGTTGCCTTCATAATTAAAATCCTTGCCGACTGCCTCCCACGTTTTGCCCCCATCGTTCGAGCGCTGCATCACTTGCCCAAACCAGCCACTGGTTTGCGACGCGTAAATCCGGTCGGGATCAACCAGCGAACCTTTGAGGTGATAAATTTCCCAGCCCGCGAAATGCGGGCCGCTGACTTCCCAATCCTTTCGTTTCCCGTCCGCGGTGAGAATGAAGGCTCCCTTTCTTGTCCCGACCAGTAATCGAACTCCGCTCATAAGTGGTTCCTAACTCAATCATGGGCAGGCGAGCAAATTTTATTGTGCGCTGAAATTCGAATTGCAGGGCAGGGCCCTCGCTTGCCCTGGGAGGCGGAGCGCCTGCTTGACCCTCAAAACTCGGCCGCCGCCCGGGCCAAAATGTAGCCGAGTAGTCCGGTGGCGGGAAGAGTCAGGACCCAGGCCCAGACGATCCGCCTGACCAACCCCCATTTAACACCGCTGAAGCGTTTCGCGGCGCCGACCCCCATGATCGATGCGGAAATCACGTGAGTGGTGGAAAGCGGCACGCCATAACTACTCGCCGCCTGGATGATGACTGCCGCGGTGGTTTCTGCGGCGAATCCATGCACCGGCTGAAGCTTGACCATCTTGTGCCCGAGAGTGCGAATAATGCGCCAGCCACCCGCCGCGGTCCCGGCCGCCATGGTCGTGGCACAAAGCACAATCACCCAAGTCGGAATCTTGAATTCCGGCGTGTCGAGAAAGTGAAGGGTCGGCGGCAATTTGGCGAAGGCGCCGCTACCCGTGCCGGTAAAGAGAGCGAGTGAAATAATGCCCATGGTTTTTTGGGCATCGTTAGTCCCATGGCTATGAGCCATCCAGGCGGCGCTAACCAGTTGCAGTTTGCCAAACAACCCCTGGACAAAGTGTGGCGTATAGCGGTGGAGAAGAAGAAAGAGCAGGACCATAAGCAATCCGCCGACGACAAACCCGGCGAACGGCGAGGTGATCATCGGAATGACCACCTTGGGCAAGAGGCCAGCCTTCCATTTCAAGACCGACCAATCCCCGTGCGCGGAGGCGATCGCGGAGCCGCAAAGTCCGCCGATCAAAGCGTGACTCGAACTCGAGGGCAGACCAAGGAGCCAGGTGATCAGGTTCCAGACGATGGCCCCGCAAAGCGCGCAGAGGATCGCCCCCATGGTGACCACCTTCAGGTCGACAATTCCTTTGCCAATCGTAGAGGCGACCGCAGTGCCCATCAGTGCACCGGTGAGATTGAAGAAGGCCGCCATCATGATCGCCTGGCGCGGGGTCAGCACGCGGGTCGAAACCACGGTGGCGATCGCGTTCGCAGCGTCGTGGAAGCCGTTGATGTACTCGAAGAGTAGAGCGGCGAGGACGACGACCAGGAAGAGGAGCATGCCGCAACTCGTTAGGTGGGTTAGACTCGTTAGGCGGAGTCAGGAATACTTGAGCACGATCTGGAGAATGATGTTCCCGGCATCACGACAACGATCGATCACCTTCTCGAGCAATTCGAAAAGATCGCGAAAGAAAATGATCTGCTTCGGCGAGTAATCGCCGTGGTAAAGATCGCGCAGGAGATCCAGTTCGAGCCGGTCCGCTGTGCCCTCAATCGTTTGCAGCCGCGAATTCATTTCTCGCGCACTGACCGCATCGATTCCTTTGCGTAGCTCCTTTACCATGGCCAGCACGGTTTCAGCCGCCTGATCGAGCAGCGCCAGGTGGGGTTGAAAGTTGCGGCCGATCAAGTCTTCCGGGCAAATCAGGATCCGTTCGCCGATTTTTTCGACCGTCTTCGGGATTTTGTAGAGCGAAGTCGCCAGCGCCTGAATGTCCTCGCGTTCGAATGGGGTGATAAAAGTTTTGCAAAGTTGCTCGGTTAATTCCTGGGTGATCTCCTTGTCTTTGCGCCGGCTGTGAACGAATTCGTCGAGACTCTGCGGAGAATCGTGTCGCTCCAGTTTGGTCAAAAGGGCGACCAGATGGTGCACGCTGTTGTCTGCTTGTTGCGCACTGGCCTCGAGAAGATCGAAGAATTTCTGGTCCTGGCCTAACCATTTCGAGATCGAAAGCATGGCAATTTCCCTAATCGTGATTGTCTTTAGTCATGCCCGTGTTCCAAGGCAATTCCGGAACCGGGCAGCGCGCCCGGGCCGGGTCGCTGGTGGCGGATATCTTCGGCCACCGCCGCGTAGACCGCTTCTTCACCGATGTTGGTCGCGTGATCGCCAACTCGTTCCAAGTGGCGGGCAATAAACAAAAGATTGAGATAACCGCGAAGTTCCTCGGGATCTTCAGTTGCGCGCTCGAGTAGCTGCTGCGCGGTGTCCCTATTCATCGCGTCGAGCGCGTGATCGCGATCGACCACGGCCCGGCCCTGTTCGATGTCTCCGCGGGTGAAAGCGTCAATGCCGTCGCTCAGCATTTGCAGGGCGTGCGCGCCCATGGCCATGATGAGCTCGACTTCCGCGAGTGGGCGATGCCGATTTAGTTTGCGCGCCCGGCGAGCGATACTGACCGCTTCGTCGGCCACTCGCTCAAGGTTGGGCGAAAGCCTCATTGCGCCGACCACGCGTCGAAGGTCGGACGCCACCGGTTGATAGCGAATCAACAAATCTACCCCTTCGCGATCGATCTCTTTTTCGAGCTGGTCGATCTCTTCGTCGTCGGCGATCGCCTGCAGGCAGAGATCGTCATTTCGTTCCTGCAATCCACGAAGCGCCTGTTCCAGGCTGCGGGTGCTTCGGCTGGCCATCTTTAACACCTGGTTGCGCAACGAGTCGAGCGCTTCGCCGAAACTGCTCAGGGTGTGCTTCGTTTCCGTCATCACTCGTTAGGACAAACGCAGAAAATCGCGCGCCGTCCCGAAAGCGAGCCGGTCTTTTTCCTTCGCCGACAGGTCGTCCATCGATTCGAGCAACGCGCCCGGCATCGCTTCGCCTAACGGAAAAGGGTAATCCGACCCGAGCGCGATTCGGTCTGCCCCGAATAATTTCAGCAACAACCGAAGCGCATCCGGATCGTGGACTAACGAATCGACAAAGAAATGCGCGGGCTGCCCATCATGCGCGAGATATTGGCGTGGATTGGTGCTGCTGCTGGTCGCGCACAGTTCCGGCCGGACGTGAAAACCGTGTTCGACCCGACCGAGGGTAAAAGGGAATGCCCCGCCACCATGGGCGAACGCGACCCGCAGCCTGGGGAAGCGTTCGAACACCCCGCCAAAAAGCATCGAGCAAATGGCCAGCGAGGTTTCGGCCGGCATTCCGACCAGCCACGGCAGCCAGTATTTCGGCATTCGTTCTTTGCCCACCATATCCCAGGGGTGAACGAAAATCGCCGCGTCCAGTTCTTCGGCGGCGCTCCACACGGGTTGGAGCGAGGCATGGTCGAGATTGAGCGTCTCGAGCCGGCCGAAGTGCGTATTCGCGTCGACGTGGCTGCCGATCTCTGCCCCACGCAATCCCAATTCGCGCACACAACGCTCGAGTTCCTGGGCCGCAAGATCCGGATCCTGCAACGGAATCGTTCCGAGACCGGCGAAACGGGTCGGATAAGCCCGCGTCACCTCGGCGATGTGATCGTTAAGCTGGCGCGAAAGATCGAGCGCGTCGGCCGGTTTCGCCCAGTAACTAAACATCACCGGCACAGTCGAAACCACCTGCATCGTGACCCCGTCGCGGTCGCAATCCTCGATTCGGCGGGCCGGGTCCCACACGTTGTCTGAGACTTCGCGGAAAACGCGATCACCGATCATCATCCGCGCGCAACACGGCTGATAATGTTCCATCCTAACGAACCCGGAATAGCCATAGCGGGCATCGAGATCGGGCCATTCCTTCGGAAGAATATGAGTGTGCAGATCGATCTTCATGGTTGAAATCACCGATCCCTGAGATGGGAAAAAGAAAAGGTCGAAGCTCTAACCTTGAAGGTTGAAGATTGAATTTCGGCAGACGGTAGCGAAGTCATCTCGCGGCCTACGATCACAATCTGCCTTGGCACCCAGAGCGGCTTTAAGAATGGCCCCACTCTAAAACGGCTTCACCGGTTCGGGCTGCGGCACTTTCGCTCCGCATTTCTTGCAGGTCCGGCGTGCATCGTCGGCCCAGAAATCGAGCATTGCCTGGCTGAAATGCTGGACGATATCCGCGCAATCGAAATCAATGTCCTCAACCAATGCTCCGCAATTCTCGCAGTAGAAAATGACATGCTCGCGTTCGCCGGCTGGGCGCCGCCGCTCGACCACCACCCCGAGCGTATCCGGCGGCCGGACCGGCGCATGCGGAACGTTAGGCGGAATGAAGAAGGTCTCGCCCTCCCGCACCGGATAATCGACGACCTTTTCCCCTTCGCGGATCCGGATTTTGATCTCGCCCTTGAGCTGATAAAAATATTCCTCCGAATTGGCCTGGTGAAAATCATTCCGCGCATTGGGACCCTTGATCACCATAACGAAAAAATCGCGCCCATCGTATAGATAACGATTGCTTACCGGCGGTTTAAACAAGTCCCGGTTCTGATCGATCCAGTGTTCGAGGTTGATTGCAGGTTTGACTTCAGTTTCCATCGGCGGCTTGGATTTCATTTCCTCTAACCTCGGCGACGCGCACGCTCAAACTTTTCCTTAAGTGGCGTTCGGCTCGCGTTTCCCATCATACCAGAGCGCGAGCTTTTCCCGACGACGTAATCCGCGCTCGCCGCGGAGGATGACAAACAAGCTTTGTCCGAGAACAAAGGTCGGCGAATGCATGCGCAACTTGCGCGCCGAGGTGACAATCGGCGTGGAGAGAATTTTGAAGTGGCCCAGCTTTTTTAAGGCCAGGGTGAGATAGACCTCTTCACCGGCAAAAAATTGTTCATCGAATCCGCCAACGGTTTCGAAACTCGCTCGCCGGGTAAAAATGAACGCGCCCACGCCAAGCCCGGCCCCAAAATAAAAGAGGTCAAAAACCCAGAGGAGAAATCGACCCCAGAGCGGCAAAACGCTGTCGAACGCGACCCGAGCACTCCCTCCGGCATATCCTTGCCTCAACGCCTCGATTCCGCCGCTGATATGCTCGGCTCGAATTCGAGTATCGGCATCGACAAAAAAGAAAATGTCGCCACGCGCGACCGAAGCGCCGGCGTTGCGGGCCGCGGCAATCTGCCGCCGATCGATCTGGATTACCCGGGCGCCGAACTCTTCCCCGATCCGGGCGGTGTCATCGGTGGAAGCATCATTGACCACGATGACTTCGAAAGTTTTTCCCGATGCTTCGCCCGCGGCGCGCAGGGCCGGCAAGGTCTTGGGAAGTTCGCTCGCTTCATCGTGCGCCGGGACAATGAAGGACAACTCCGGCGTGCGATTCGACGCTGGCCCCTGCAGGAATTCTTTTAGCGTGGCAAAGGCGAACCGATAACCGCCGGGCCATTGGCTTGCTCTTGGACCGGCGACATTCAAAATTTCGATCCGATTTTGCCTAACGAACCTAACGAGTTCTTCCGTCGCCTCGGTCATGGTTTTTTGTTGGGCGTCGATCAGGAGCAGCGGTTTCGCCATCTGCGCGCAGCACTCCGCGGTGAATCGCGTTCCGCCCTGAAGCGGAAGACCGCAATGAAAGATCACCGTGCCATCGCTGTCGCGCACGTTGGCCGCGGTTCGATCGTCCAAGGTTCCGCGAGGAATTTCGGTCAGCGGATAATCTTCCGGAATTCGGCCATCCTCAGCCTGGCGGCCTTCCGGACAGCAGCCCCCGCATTCCACGCCTAACGACAGCGCCGCGTCGAGCGCGGCGCGATCGATTCCGGTCTGGCCCCCGGAGATGATTTTCATTCAACCGGCTTGCCGCGCTTTCTGATCGAGCGCGAGGTAGTCGTCCCGGGGCGGACTAAAGGTGTCGATCACGGTCGTGTCCTCGATCGTTTCCACCCCGTGTGGGACATTGCTGGCGAGGTAATACGACTGACCCGCCGTGAGCTCGTGCGGTACTCCGCCTACGATCAGCTTCATTTTTCCACTGATAACCAAAGCAATCTGCTCCTGCGCATGACTGTGTTCCGGCATCTTGCTCCCTGCTTTCAACTCCGCGCGCATCTGATACATCGTCGCACCATTACAAATCGTCCGGCGTTTGATCCCGGGCGCGATATCAATCCAAGGATTTTGTTCTGCGCTCATCCGATCAACGATGGCAAAGAATCGGACGCTTTCCAGCCTGGCTGTGAGTTGACCGGATGGGAGGTTGACCGGTTGACCGGAGGGAAACAGAGCTTCCAAGACAAGTGTGTTCCCAAGCGAGAGCTTGGGAACGAGGGGCGATGACGGACATCAAGCGGACGGCCCTCTATCTTTAATGCTGGATCATTGAACGTTGGACGTTGAACGTTTGCTTTTCTCTCGTGCCACATCGGCCGGATCCCACCTTGCCTAAATTCTTTGCCGCGTTCAACCTGACGACATGGCTGAACTCCAGGCGCCGCCGCCACTGCCCAAATCGCAGCCCTTCATGCGCCGCAATCGTACGGTGATCAAACTCCTCGGCGTCGGATTACTCATCCTCGTGATGCTGATTCCACTCGCGATGATTCGTGGCGTCTTGAGTGAACGTCTCGAGCGCCGGAATGAAGCGGTAAACGAAATCACCAGCTCCTGGGGCGGCGGGCAAAGCATTATCGGGCCGGTCCTGGGCATCCCGTTCCAGTACAAATTCAAATCGATGAAGGACACGACGATGCCCGACGGCCATGTCGAACGGCGTGAGGTCGAGGAGTTGCTGGTCGCGAACGCGTTCTTCCTTCCTGAATCGCTCCAGGTCACGAGCGACGCCGAAACCCAGATGCTCCATCGCGGGATTTATGACGCGGCGGTTTTTCGCACGCAGGTGAAGCTGAGCGGAACATTTTCTACCCCTGATTTTGGCGCGCTGAAAATCGAGCTCAAGAATGTGCTTTGGAAGGATGCCTTCGTCACCTTTGCGGTCAGCGATATGCGCGGGACTCGGGAAGGCTTGGTCCTTGATTGGAACGGGACGAAGCGCCCGCTTCAGCCGGGCTCGCAAGTGCCTGGTTATACCACTGGCGCCACGGCGTTGCTCGAACTTGATCAGGCGATCGGCGCGCCGGCCAATTTTTCCATCGCACTCGATCTGAACGGGAGCGGCGGAATTTATTTTGCACCCTTTGGCGTTCGGAACGATGCGGAGCTGAAATCAAACTGGCCCGATCCGGGATTTCATGGCGCTTTCCTGCCCGCCCAACGTTCGGTGCGTGCAGATGGATTTGAGGCCAGGTGGAAGGTTTCCTATTACGGCCGCGATTATCCCCAAATGTGGACGAGCATCGGCGGTAATGAACGTTTCAATGAGAAGAGCGTTTCCGCCTCGCTTTTCGGCGCGGATTTTCTTTCAATCCTCGACGCTTACCGCTTCGTCGAACGTTCGATCAAGTACGGGGTGCTTTTTCTCGTGCTCGTGTTCACCACCTTTTTCCTTTTCGAAATGACCGCGCGGCAAAAGATCCATCCGTTCCAATATCTGATGGTTGGCGCGGCCTTGTGCCTGTTCTATCTCCTGCTGCTTTCGATCTCGGAGTTCGTTGGCTTCGGTTTCGCCTACCTGATCGCCGCGGTCGCTTCGACTTTGCTCATCAGCTGGTATTGCAATTTTTTCCTCGGCGGGGGGATGCGCACCCTGATGATCGGGGCCGGTCTGGCCGGGGTTTACACCTTTCTCTACATCACTTTGCGCCAGCAGGATTATGCGCTGCTCATGGGTGCAATCGCGCTCTTTGTTCTGCTCGCGCTGGTCATGTACGTGACCCGGAAGGTCGATTGGTACGCGCGCGATTCCGGGTGATCTGTAGGATGATGCTCTTCCGCGGGTTATAGATTCGCGGCGATGAGCATATCTTTAGCGCCGAGGGGGTGCGATGAGACGCGCCTTCAGCGCTCATCCTCTTTTTTTGGTAAACCTCCTGGGGCGTTGCCCCAGGCTCGAAATGACTCCGCACCATAGGCGCTAAGCCCGCGGTGGCCGCAGCGTAATCCGATTCGCCCTGTCGTCGGCGGCCATTGTTTTCAAATCGATCGGATCGCTCGCTCCCTCCGGAGCTATGGGCAGTTTCGGGCGTTCGATATCGATTGGTATGCGCACGATTCCGGGTGATCCACAGAATGATGCCCCTCCCGCGGGTTATGGATTCGCGACGGTGAGCATGTGTTTAGCGCCGAAGGCGCGTAATCATAGTAGCCTGGGGCATCGCCCCAGGTATTTGCTCCCCTGCAAGTCAGAGCGCTGAAAGCGCGATTCATGGGTATTGGTTCAACGAATGGGTACGCCTTGGAGCTGAGCTCGACGCTGCGATGAGGCGCGCCTTTCAGCGCTCATCCCTCTTTTTAGGTAAACCTCCTGGGGCGTTGCCCCAGGCTCGAAATGACTTCGCGCCTTAAGCACTAAACCTGTAGGCGGCGTCTATCGTTATCAAATCGATCGGATCGCTCGCTTTCTCCGGAGCTATTGGCAGTGTCGGGCGTTCGATATCAAGCTTTCTTGAGATCCCTTCACGCCTTCCCGATTCATGTATACTGGATAAAACGCGGTGCAGAAAGAAACGATCCAGATTCAAAATTTCGTTGCCGGCGAGTTCGTTAGGCCAAAATCCGGCCGGTATCTCGACAACATCGAGCCCGCGACCGGCCTTCCTTATTCGCAGGTTGCGGATAGCGAAGCCGCTGATGTCGAGCTGGCGGTCGAAGCCGCGGAGAACGCTTTTCCTTCCTGGTCTCGCACACCGACGGCGGAACGTTCGCGCATCTTGCTCAAGATCGCCGACTTGATCGAACGCGACCTGGAGAAGTTTGCCCGCGCGGAATCAATCGATACTGGCAAGCCGGTCGGACTCGCGCGCAGCCTCGATATCCCGAGGGCCTCGAGCAATTTCCGTTTTTTTGCCACCGCCATTCTGCACACCGAAAACGAGGCTCATGTTACCGACGGAGTCGCTTTCAACTACACCTTGCGCCAGCCACGCGGAATCGTCGGCCTGATCTCACCCTGGAACCTGCCGCTTTATCTATTGAGCTGGAAAATTGCTCCGGCGATCGCAGTCGGGAACACCGCGATTGCGAAACCGAGCGAGCTGACCCCGATGACTGCGTTTTTGCTTTGCCGGATTTGCCAGGAAGCCGGTTTGCCCGCAGGGGTGCTCAACGTGGTCCATGGCACCGGGCCCAAGGTCGGCACAGCCATTACTGGGCATCCGAAAATCGGAACGATCTCGTTCACCGGCGGAACTCTAACCGGCCGCAAAGTAGCCGAGGCCGGCGCCACTCTCTTCAAGAAAATCTCGCTCGAGCTGGGCGGAAAGAACCCGAACATCATCTTTGCCGACGCCGATCTGGAGGCGGCAATCAATGGGAGTGTGCGCTCGTCGTTCGCCAACCAGGGGCAGGTTTGTCTTTGCGGCTCGCGAATTTTTGTCGAGCGCTCGTGTTATCCGGAATTCGTCAGCCAATTTGTCGCCCGGGTGGCCCGGCTGAAACAGGGCGATCCGCTTGAACCTGAGACCGAGCAGGGGGCGATCGTCTCGAAAATGCAGTTGGAAAAGGTGCAGTACTACGTCCAGCTGGCCAAGGAAGAAGGAGGCAGGATCGAGCTGGGCGGAAATCTCCCGGCCCCGCCTAACGATCGTTGCCGCGAGGGCTATTTCTTTCCGCCCACGGTGATTACCGGTCTGCCGGTTTCCTGCCGGGTGAATCGCGAAGAGATCTTTGGACCGGTAGTGACCATCACCCCTTTCGATCGCGAAGAGGAAGTGGTGAGTTACGCAAACGATGTCGAGTACGGCCTCTCTTCCAGCATCTGGACGCAAAACCTCAGCCGCGCCCATCGGGTGGCGGAGCAGATTCACACCGGCACGGTCTGGATCAATTGCTGGCTGGTCCGCGACCTCCGGGTGCCTTTTGGTGGAATGAAACAAAGCGGAGTCGGGCGCGAGGGCGGAGAGGAAGCGCTCCGCTTTTTCACTGAACCGAAGAATGTCTGTATTGCGAAGAGCTGAATCCGCGAGATTTGGCCTAACGAATTAACCTAACGATTATATGTGTCGAAACATAAAAACCCTTTACAACTTTGCTCCGCCGGCGACCGATGAGGAAGTGCGCGCTTCGGCCCTTCAGTTTGTCCGCAAACTGAGCGGGTTTACCCAGCCTTCTAAGGCGAATGAGTATGCTTTCAACCGCGCGGTCGATGAAGTGACGCGCGCTGCCCGCGACTTGCTCGACTCGATGGTGACCAACGCGGCCCCGCGCGATCGGGCGATCGAAGCGGTCAAAGCGAAGGAGCGGTCACTGCGCCGTTTCGGTGTGAAGGAACACTCTCCAGTCGGCGCGCGATGAGCCAGTCATTCGAAAGTTCACGCGCGGCGGAACCGGTCGGCGCATTTCCTCACGCCAAACGCGTCGGCAACCTTTTGTTCCTCTCCGGGATTGGACCGCGGGTCCGCGGGAGTAAGGAAATTCCCGGAGTGACTTTCGACCGCGAACGCAAGGTCGTCAGCTACGATCTCGAGCAGCAATGCCATGCCGTTTTCGAAAATGTCCGGCTGGTGCTGGAAGACGCGGGCGCGAGTTGGAACGATATCGTCGATGTGACCGTGTTCCTGACCAACATGAAAGACGATTTCGCCGTATTTAACCGGATCTATCCGCAGTATTTCGCCGGGCCGGGAAAACCGAATCCGACCCGAACCACGGTCGAGGTCGGCGCGCTGCCCACTCCAATCGCGATCGAGCTGAAGGTGATTGCTTCGTTAGGCTAAGGAAGCGTGAGCGCAGGTTTCCGAATTCTGGAGGTGAATCACACCGGAATTACGGTGACGAATCTCGAGCGTTCGCTGGCCTTTTGGCGCGATGTCCTTGGCTTCGAACTTTCGCATCGGCCGCATCAGACCGGGAAGCTGGCGAGCGAAATCACCGGCGTGCCGGGGGCGAAGATTTCGATCGCGGTCCTGAAAGGTTACGGTCACAAGATTGAGCTGCTCGAGTATCATGCGCCGGCGGAACGAAATCATCTCGCACCGCGACCGTGTGATGTCGGCTCGGTTCATGTCGCGTTGATGGTCGATGACCTCGATGTTGTGCTTAAAAAGATCGGGCAATACGGCTGGCAAGCGGCGGGCGAACCTCAGACCCTGACCGCGGGGCCAAACACCGGCAAGCGCGTCGTCTATGTCCGCGATCCCGATGGGACGACGATCGAATTTATGCAGCCACCCATGTAGTGGTGTTCGATGATCACCGGGAATCGGGGAGGAAGAAACGAATCCAGATTCCTACTTTTCCTCTATTCGGCGATCACAGACCGCGCCGCGACAGCCGGGCTCGGAAGTCCGGTTTGACAGCTTCGGAGGCGTGATACATTCTTGTCTCACAATGAAAACCGCGACAGTTCGCGAACTGCGAAATAATTTCGCTCATCTAGCCAAATGGATAAAGGAGGGCGAGCAGATTACGATTACTCGTAACGGCGAGGATTTCGCCACGCTTTCGCCGGCGGCGAAGATGAAGTCGAAAAAAAATCTGCAGGCGACCTGGAAGGAGCGGGTGAAGAAATATAAACCGGTTGGCCGCGGGGTTGGTCGAGCCGAGACCGATGCGCTCTGGAGCCGATTACGCGACTGATCGATGCCGGTTATCGAGACATACGCCGACAGCAGTTTTCTTGTCTCTTTGTACCGCAAAGATCGTAATGCGTCTGCAGCTGACCGCTATATGGCGAGGCGCAGCACAACGATTGGCTTTTCTCCGCTCAACCGCATCGAACTGCGCAATGCGTTACGCAACCTAACGGCCAGAGGTGAAATCGATGAGCATGACTGTCGGCTTGCTTTTCGGCAAATTGAAGACGATCTCGACTCTGGTCTTTTCCTCCACCTAGCGGTCAACTGGACGGAGACTTTTCACCGGGCAGATGAGCTAAGCCTCCAGCACCCAACCGCTCAGGGCCAGCGCACGATCGATCTCCTGCACGTTGCGATCGCGCTCGAAGCCCGCGCAACCACATTTCTCTCCTTCGATCGGCGACAAAGCCGCCTGGCGGCGGCTGCCGGGCTGATCGTGAAACCATGAGTTTTTCGTCCGAAGAAGATTTTGCCCTGCAGCCGTAATGCGTGCGAGATCGAACAGTTGTCCGGTGAAAAAGTTGACCCCGGCGAGAAGAACAAGCGCGATCTCCTCACCCGCTTTTTCGAGCAGAGCTTCGATCTCTTCCGAGCGAACCACGAATTCTCCCGCGCGCGGGCGAGCCAGGACCAGGCAATCGTCAGGCTCGAGCCCGTGATGGGCGATCTGGGATTTGATCGCATAGGTGTCGGAAGGAAACGCCGGATCTTCCATCAGGATTTTCTGCCGCGAGCCGGCCGGCCTATAAAAGGTCGCCATCAGGAAATGGAGATTGACCGTGAGACTGTTCATGCAGACCACTTC
>Ga0206945_1117_pt1 | contig 17582 bp, 13 predicted proteins | sample Alteio_BWOrgHeat_5_FD_152982 | JGI IMG/M metagenome (GOLD analysis project Ga0206945, IMG submission 152982) | Enriched cells from forest soil in Barre Woods Harvard Forest LTER site, Petersham, Massachusetts, United States -... | ecosystem: Environmental > Terrestrial > Soil > Temperate forest > O... | reverse complement strand
TTTCAGGCCGCTCGCTAAGGTAGTCCAGCGCGCCGAGCGGCCCGTCGTAAGCTTCCAATTGTTCCGGCACACCCTGCTTGCCGTGCAACATGACGATGCCGAGCTTTTCAGTGGCGTTTGCGGACGCGACAAAGCCAAAAAACGCCAACGCCAAAGCCATCGCATCCGCTCGGTTGGGCCGCATAGCCAGCCTTTTTTCGCAAATGTCTGTGATGCCCGCTGTCAGCCCGACGCGCCGGCGCTCGACCCCCACGGCCGAATTGAGAAGTTAACATCTCGTTCGCCTACCAGATGTCCCATTGCCGACGTTAGCCCCCGTCGCCGATGATTGTGTACGGCGCCCAGAACAGCGGGTGCGCATAGGTGAACAACGTCTTTCGGTCTTCGCCGACGAAACCTGGCCCGTCAATCAGCGCATTCATCGCTTGCCGCAGCGCCTCGCTGCGTAACAACTTCGGATCTGCAGCCTGGCGACGGAAAAGATCGGTGGTCAACTCGCGCGCCGACTGCGAATGCACCGACCAGTTCGTCACCAGCAAAGCGCGCGTGCCGGCGTAAAAGAACGCGCGGCCCAGTCCCGATGCGGCTTCAGCGCCGGCGCCCGCGCCTGAGCCGGTGTTGCACGCCGACAGCACGACCCAGTCGGCGTCAAGCTTGAGCGCGAGGATTTCCTCCATCGTCAACAGCCCGTCGCCTTCGACGCCCGCGACGTCCGGCGCGGACAGCGCCAACGCTGGCTGCGTCAAGCCGTTGAGATCTCCCGGTACCAGCCCGTGGGTTGCAAACACCAGCACCTTGTATTTGGACAGGTCAGTGGTCTTGACGATCTGTTCGTTAGCCTGGGCGCCAAGGTTGAGCACCTTGGCCGGATCGACTTCGAGCGCAACCGCGATCGACTTCAACTCATCCGCGGTGTCGGGTAGCCGCGGCAGCAACGCAAGTTCGGCGGAGTCCACTCCTTCAAAATGCGGCGCCGCGCGGCGCTTGAGCGGCAGGCCGCGCGCCGTCAGTTCGGCTACTTTGATTGGCGGTTCGGCGGCGAGCTTGGCTGCCTCCGTGGCCTGCGCCGCTGAAAACAGCGGGTCGCCGAAGCCGATCATCGGCTCGCGCTTGCTCGCACCCTCGGGCAACTGACGCAGCGTCTTCAATGCTGCGGCCGACGGTACGTTGGTCACGGCATGAGTGCGCGCGAGCCATGCGACGTTGCGATAGCCCGAGAACAATGTCTGCCCGTCCGTCACCTCCGGCGGAGCCGTCGGCAGCAGCGACAACGGCAGCAGGCCGAGCGCCCCATTGGTCACGACAATCAGGCGTTTGGCCGGCCTCCAACCATCTTCGACAGGCTTCAATAGCAGGCTGTAGAGGTCGTACGCGAGAGCCAGATCGAACGGCGGAATGTCCGAAACCACTGCGGCCTGCGGCTCGAGCGCCTGGCGCAGCTTGCGGACTTTGCTTTCGATGTCGCCGCTGGTGGCTTTGATCGCGGCAAAGGCAATCTGCCCTTGCTTCGGTACCGCCCACACAAAACTGCCCTCGCGGCCGAAATAGAACGACAACAGCGCCTCGTCGTCTGTCAACATGGCGCGGATCTGATCAACCGTAGGCGGTTTTGGATCGACCAGGTCGGCATAGGATGGAAAGCGCCGGTTGATCTCCTGACGTGCCTTGACGCGGTCGGCCCGTAGCTTCTCAATCGCGGCGTTGATCGCGGCGATGATCTTGTCGTCGCGCTCGGCCGAGGGCAACGATAACGCGTTGTTCAAGGTTCCGAGTTCGGCGCTGATCTGTTTGCCGAAATCCTGCTCCTGGCGCACGAGCTCGGCCAGCGCCGGGTCATTGGCAACAGCGCGAGCGCTCGACGCAGCCAGCGCCTGTTGAACTGAGCGGGCTCGCACCGCGTCGGCAAGCGAAAACGTTTCGATCGCGGTGACGTTCGACGTGTTGGTGCTGCGCGAAAGCACGCTGATATATTCTTCCACGATGGTTTGCAGCCGTTGGGTGCGCGCGGCGACAACGGTGGTGTTGTCGTCGTCGGCGTTTTCGCGCGCCGCCGTCATCATGACCGGAATGGCCGCCCTGAACTCGCGAATTGCGTCGGCTTCACGGCCAGCCTTGGCGTAACCGATGGCAAGAGTACCATGCGCCGACGCGGTATCGAACTGGTTTTCGCCGACCCGCGAACTCTGGCGTTTGAGCAGCTCCTGCGCGGCGGCGATTCCGGCATCGATCTGACCCGACGCGTAGAGCGCCGTGATGCGCGAGCCGTTGAGGAGGAACACGTCCCGGCGCTGCGGCTCCCAATTCGCAATCGCCCTGTCGATCCGCGCGTAAACCTCCTCTGCTTCCTTCGATTTGCGCCGCAGCGTCAGCACGCCGCCAAGCTGAGAGAGAGCGTTCACGGTTTGGGGCGCCTCGTCGGCGATCCCCACCGTTCGCAGCACCTCAAGCGCGGAGCGCATGAGTTTTTCGGCTTCTTCGTAGCGGCCCTCGTCGACCAGAATGCTGGCGAGACCGATAATGAAGGCCGGCGTTCTGGGGTTGTATTTGCTCTGGTTCTTCAAAACCCCAAGCAAGGCGCGGCGTGCATCGGCCTCGGCTTCGCTGAGCCGCCCCTGCTTGGCTTCGAGACGCGCCATCGCCAGCACGGTCCGATCGGCGGCTAGAAGGATCTGTTCTGGCGGCGGCGGATAATCGAAATCGTCGAGATTCTTCAGCGTTGCGCGGCGGAACGCCTCGGAACGGCGATAGGATTGTTCGGCATCGTGGTATTGGCCGCGAGCTTTCTGTATCAGGGCACGGGCCGCGTCTGCATCAGCCTCCCAGCTGTTGCCATACACCTTGTACGCGGCGCGCCATTTTGGGTTCGGGCTGCCGCGGGCTTCTTGCACCCGTGACAATACCCGCCGAGCATAAGCGTCAGCCTGGCTGACGTCGCCCATGGAGACCATCGTATTTGCAATGGCGAGCGCCGCGTTGATGAGTGCGCCGCGGTGCCCCGGAGCATCGCCATCGCGTACGATTTCCTGCCATATAGCCACCGCCTGTTTGGGGGCGCCAACGGCCGCATAGGCAAGGCCGACAAATTGCCGGATGCGGACGAGCTGCCGAGGCTCGACGCCGCGCCTCGCGATTTCAAGCGACTTGAGAGCGTCGCCCTGTGCTTCCTTGTTGCGCGCGAGCAATGCCCGGGCGTTGCCGCGGTCGTAATAGAACTGCGCCATATCGCTGTTCGAGCCGCTCTTCGGCGGTTCGGCGTCCGCGTCCGCCTTGCGCTCCGCGATCTTGGCCGCGTCGGGGTTTTCGTTATCGAGGATCGCCGTGATGTCGGCGATGGTGCGCGGTGGAGCGACAAATGACTTTACAAGACCCGCGGCGTCCTTTGCGGCTTCCGCGGATGCGGCCTTATCTGCGGCCGGCGCCGCCGGTGCCGCTTTGCCCGCGGCGATCTTCTGCTCCGCTGCGAGGACGCAGGCCCGCACGCGCGGCCTAGCGCCTTCACGGCACTGCTCACGCTTGGATCTGTCTCCAGCCATGCAGGCTTGGACCGACGGACGGCCAACCGTCTGCCGGCAATTTTCTACGATTTGCTCGTGAATGTCAGCGAGGGCAGGCGAGCACAAGACGTGCGACACGAGCGGCCCAAAACCAAATAATATCAATATGGTACGGGCGATGAACACACTAAGCACAGTCCGGCGAGGGTACATACTGGCCTCCCGCAATAATGCCGTGGCGTCGCAGCGAAGATATCGCAATCAGATATCAACGAGATTCAATTATCGTCGGAAATGGCTGAGCTTTCAACTCGGTTGTCTTGCGCGGTATCCCGAATTCCTGAAGCACTTTCGCGCAATTGAGGCACGGCGGCGTGAATTTCTTCAATACTGCATGAGTTTGGAATTTCATGTATGCGAGCGATTTTGGTAATGTGCAGAATCTTACGAAAATTTGTGCCACACTCGATCTTCACGGCCATGCGATGCCAGGAATGCAGAAAAATGCATTTGGCAAGATGGATACTGCGCTACCGGTCGCGCAGACGAGGTTTGTTTGTTGCATCCGTGTTGGTTGCAAAGAGGGGGCTTCAAGAAAATGCGGTCGTTGCTTATAGGCATCGCATTGTGCAGTGCCAGTCCGGTGCTTGCTGTTGAGTTTCCTCCAGAGATCAGTTCGTTTGTCTATCTGAGCGACCACTCGGCCCCGGTTGTCCTGTTCGACTATGCCGTCGCACTTCTGTCGAAGATTGAGAAGTCCGGTATCGAGCCCGCGCATTCTGCTTCGCCGGGTTTGCAACCCCTTTCCAAGAGCGAGCTTTGCAGCGTGGTGGCGTTTGAGGCTGCGGCCAACAACCTTCCAGCTCGCTTCTTCGCGAACCTGATTGAGCAGGAGAGCAGCTTTGACCCCCATGTTGTCAGCTCCAAGGGTGCCCAAGGCATTGCGCAATTCATGCCGAGCACGGCCGTGGAGCAGGGGTTGATCGATCCTTTCGACCCAACCCGGGCGATCGAAGCCTCGGCAAAATTCTTGGCGAGTCTAATCGCCCGATTTGGCAATATTGGTCTCGCCGCCGCAGCCTACAACGCGGGACCGCAGCGAGTGAGCGACTGGTTGGCGAAACAAGGCAGTCTGCCGGCTGAAACACAGCACTATGTGCGGAAAATCACCGGGCTTACCGTGGAAGAGTGGACGCTGCCAGTCTCGAAAGCCGATGAGATCGGTTTTCCGCCTCACGCGGAATGTCCGCAATTTCAGACAGCGGGATCCAACGCCTTTGTGAAAACACGGATGGCGGTACTGGATATCGGCAGTTATCGCGGCTCTGTCGGGCGTGTTAGACACGCATATCCGAGGTCTCGCCTGTCCGCTTTGACCTATGTGGTTCTCTCATCATCGATCGCCAAATCTGCTCCCAACGAATTTACCAGGATCCGATAAGAGCTTCTGACCGTTGCCTCTCGACCCGGCGTTAACAAAATAACGCTGCATCTGAATGGTCGAGGCTGGGTGATTAGCCGTCGTCTTAGGAGGTGCATTGCGTTAGCGCATGTTCTCGGCATCTTCTGCGGGACGGATGCGAGCCCACGGATCAGACTTTTTCGCCGGTCCCAGCGGCCCAGTTCTCTTCAAAGTCGCGTTGTATTCTCTCTCAATTTCGGCATTTTCTCTCGCGTGGTCTCTTGCAGCCTGTGCCTGCGCGCGTGGACTTTTGTTGGCCAATTGGTTGGTGCTGAATTGAGATTGGGCATCGGCGCGCACAGCTAGCATGGCCAATGTCACAACCGTGGCGACCAGGACTTTCATGGTTGCAGCCTTCCTCCTTGTGCGAGGTGCGTTGCTAATAGTTTATCACGCTATCAACCGGGAATATACTTACTGCACTGACTGCCCCCCAAAGCTTGCGAGAAACAGAGGCCGTTAGGGTACACTGAAAAAGCCCTTTGCGGGAAGGGCGGGTCCGTCGCGGCCCAATTGTTGAGATGCTGCGTGACACAGTCTTGATGGCTGGGGAATTGCCCCTGTACAGGAAAATAGAAATGCATCTGTCACGGTCCGCTTACATGAGAGCCGCGGCTGTCTTTGCAATTTTGGTTGCTTGGCCGGTTTCTTGGTCAGTTGCTGCAGCCGACATTCAGCATGGCAGGGGGCTGTTCGCGGCTTGCGCCTTTTGTCACAGTGAGAAGCAGAATGCTGTGGGGCCCAGTCTGAAGGGTGTGGTCGGACGCAAGTCAGCAACCCTCAGCGATTTCCTTTATTCGCGATCGATGAGGCAAGCAGATCTTGTATGGGACGAGGACAATCTGCGCGAATTCATCGCTGACCCGCAGGTCAAGATAAAGGGCAATCGAATGCAGTATGATGGCCTGCGCAGCGCAACGGACGTGGACGATGTTGTTGCCTATTTAAAGACTCTCAAGTAGGCGCCAGTTGGATGTGAAATCTGCGAAATATTATCGCGCGCCTGAGTTGCCTCGATAGTATTGTTACGGTTTTCTATGACGTGCTTGCGGTGGCTTGTCGGTGCGCACCGGACAGCGCGGCCTCCGTTCTGACAAGCCAAAAAAGGTGAACATGATGTTCAATCCTACGCTGACTGTTATTGAAGCCTTTGTCCGTGAGCTTCAGGGTACTTACGAGCGGACCTACGGCCTGCTCGAGCCGAGTTATCCTGGGATTATGGGATTCTGTGGGAGGCTTGCGCTGGAGAATATTGCCAACAGCGACGCACACTACCACGATGTCAATCATACGATCATGGTGACGCTGGTTGGTCAGGAGATCTTGCGCGGACGGCATATTGTCTTAGGCGGCATCACCCCACGCGATTGGCTGCACTTTACAGTTTCACTTCTGTGCCACGATATCGGTTACGTTAGGGGAATCTGCCGGGGCGACGGCAACGGCCGTTATGTCATCAACATGGACGGCGATACGGTGACCGTCCCCGAGGGCTCAACCGATGCGGTGATGACGCCGCATCATGTTGCGCGATCCAAATTGTTCGTGCGAGAGCGTTTTGGCCAGCAGAGCCTCGTCTTGCTGGATACCGCGGTGATTGAAGCAAATATCGAGCATACCCGATTCCCAGTTCCGCAGGACGAGATGCACGCGCCGGCCGACGATTTTCCAGGCTTGTTGCGCGCTGCAGATCTGATTGGTCAACTTGCGGATATCAATTATTTGCGTAAGACGTCCGCGCTATTCAACGAATTCCGTGAGACAGGAATGAACGATGTCTTCAAGTATAAGAGCCCGGCCGATCTGCGCGCGAATTATCCGAAGTTTTTCTGGAAGGTCGTGAGGCCGTATATCGGATCTGCTTTGCAATATCTGCGAGTGACTCAAGAAGGCAAGTTGTGGATTGCCAATCTATATTCAAACGTATTCTCAACCGAGCATATGGGGGAGGTTGTGTGAGGCGATTTCGTTCGTTGCCCTTACGACAAGTTGGCCGGTAAGATGATCAGTGAGTGTCTTTTTCCTGCGATGGTGCGTGACCGCGGTCACGCACCGGCCTCGAAAGAGCTTCGGCGCCAGCGTTAGCACTTCAACGAGATGAGCGCTTTTTTTCGTGTGCCGAAAAGCAATGATATTGTGATCTTCGGACGGGTCCCAAACCTCAAGGAGATGGCCCATGAGTCGTGAGCTGTTGACGACGCTCGCCGTTATAGCCACGCTTGCTATTGCCGTTGCACCGACCCACGCCTCTGATCGAGTGTGGGGTGGTTATGGCGGCGGATGGCACGATGGTGGCGGATGGCACGGTGGAGGCGGCCACCGCGGCGGACGTGGGCGAGGCGTTTTTGGCGTTCCCTATTCCTATAGTTTCGATCCCTACTCGAATGGATACGGTGCCTTCTACCCACCCAATAGCTGCAGGCGTACCGTTCGAGCCTTAACGCCGCGGGGCATTCGTTGGCGGCGAATTTGGGTCTGCGGGTGACGGGAACACTTGACCAGAGAGAATTTTCTTGTTGAGGATCAGTTGCTCGTGGCTCTTTGAGCGATTTTTATGCGAAGCTCATAAGTGGTGGGGTGCTATAGAGGTAGGCTTGCCGGGGGGCGGCTTATTCTCTGAGGGACTGAAGCCCTGCGACGCAGGTGTGCGGTCGTAGAGTGGTGGGGTGGGGGGCGGAAATGTCGATTTTGCAGCGTGTGTTGCCAGGCGTTGTATTTCTGGCGATCGTGGCAATTACCGGCTTCCGCTCGGCGAGCGCAGAGCCCTTCTATCAGGGCCCGCTGAAATGCGCCGAATGCCATAAGGACGAAAGCGCGGTCTGGAAGCCAACCAAACATGCGACATCATTCCGCGAGATCCATCGCAAGACGGAAGTAAAGGGCATCATTGCAGCGGCTGGTGGCGACGCAAACATGCGTCGCAACGAGGTCTGCACGACTTGCCATTACACGATGGTGAAGGCGGATGCCGCTGCGAAGCCGGCCGCTACTGAGGGGACATCCTGCGAGAGTTGCCACGGCCCCTCATCGGACTGGATGCCGATCCATAACGAGTACGGTGGCCCGACGGTAAAGCGCGAGAGCGAATCCGCGGCTCATAAGGCCGATCGTATCCAAAAATCCGTCAAAGCCGGCATGATCCGGCCAACCATGCTTTACGACATCGCGAGCAACTGCCTGTCGTGCCATGAGATGGCGCGGCCAGGAATTGCGCCCGAGACCCTCGCCAAGATGATCGACGCCGGTCACCCGGCGGGAACGAGCTTCGAGCTCGTGCAGTTTTCTCAGGGCAGTATCCGGCACCGCTTCTATCCGCCGAACGTGACCAAGAATGCAGAGATGACTCCTGCCGAATTGGCGCGGATGTTTGTCACCGGTCATGCCGCAGCTCTTGTTAACGCGACGGCAGCCGCCGGTAAGGTCAACAATCCGAAGTACCAGGATACGCTGAAGAAGGTCGAGACGGCCGCTCGCGCGACTCTTGATGCGATCAAGGGCCAGGTGCCCGAAGCCGCGGCTCTGCTTGCCGAGCCGACGGATGCCAACGCGCGAAAGCTGGTCGAGGCGCTCGACGGCAAGGATCTGTCACCGCAGGTCGGCGGCCTTCTGCCTGCAAAAGGCACCTATAAGCAGAATTAAGAGAGTGAGGCGCGCGGAGAGGTAGAGTAATGACGGTCACCGCGCCGACCATGGATCGCCCGCTTCGATGGGATGTTCCATTCGACTCGAGCATGACGGACGCAGATGTCGCCGCGCTCATGTCGACGCCTGCGATTGCTGGCATCCATGCTGAAACATTCCCGGCTTACATTCCTTTAGACGGCATTCTGAGAAACGACACCCGGATCGTGTCGTTCCAACCCGGCGATATCATTTGCCGCGAGGGCGACTACGGAAACTCCGCGTTCCTCGTTCTTTCCGGTGCCGTCCGCGTGGTGTTGGCGCCGAGCCTGCCCAGGGACCTGCTGGGGAGACAAACCGCGCAGAAAAAAGGGATATTCCAGTCGCTTGCTCAGCTTTGGACCAATTCGCGAATTCCGGAGGTTCGCGATACCGAGCGATATCGCCAGGTGCGAACTCAGTCGCGCGGCGTGTCAGGCGCCGAGACGCATGTCTTCATTCAGGACGTGCCGGCGGTTCTCGATCAGCACCGCACGGCAACCCTGCCCACCGGCCAGATCTTCGGCGAGTTGGCAGCGCTCGGCCGCGTCCCTCGTTCAGCTACCGTGTTTGCCGAGACGGAGACGCGTCTTCTTGAAATCCGCTGGCAGGGATTGCGTGAGTTGTGGCGATACGACCCAGGCTGGAAGCGGCACATCGATGAAAACTACCGCCGCAACGCGCTTTCAGGAGTGCTGCGGACCAACCCGCTGTTCGCTGGCCTGACGGCCGAGGATCTGCAGGCGGTGGCCGATCAGGTAAAGTTCAAGACTTATGGCAGCTTCGACTGGCATGTCTCCTATAAGGAAATGCGAGGGCGGGGTGATGCGGGCGAGGAGCCGATCATCGCGGCCGAGGGGGTGGTGCCAGATGGCATTTACCTCGTCCGTGCCGGGTTCGCGCGGGTGTCGGTGCACTTCGGCAGTGCGCAGCGGACGCTGTCTTATCTAGGCGCCGGAGATCAGTTCGGACTCGATGAGAGCTACGAGAGCTGGAAGACCGGCAAACCGGTGCGCCAGAAAAACTCGCTGACTGGGCTCGGTTACATCGACGTGCTCCGCGTACCGTCGCAGGTGCTTGAGAAATACGTATTCCCAAGATTGTCCGCTCCGCCGCCGGCCGCTCTTCCCGTCGACCGGCCGATCCACGACGACGCTTTTGCCGAATGGTTGGTCGACGAGCGGCTGATCAACGCGACCCAGGCGATGGTTATCGACCTCGATCGGTGCGTGCGTTGCGATGATTGCGTGAAGGCTTGCGCCTCGACGCATGGTGGCAATCCGCGCTTCGTTCGCCACGGTCGGACCTTCGACAATTGGATGGTGGCCAACGCCTGCATGCATTGCCGAGATCCGGTCTGCATGATCGGATGTCCGACGGGCGCCATTCATCGGCATGAGACCGCCGGTGTGGTCGTGATCAACGACGACACCTGCATCGGTTGCGGCACCTGCGCGAATTCCTGCCCCTATGACAATATTCGGCTGGTTGAGATTTCGAATCCGTCCGGCGATCCGATCGTCGACGCCGAGAACCGCCCCATCATCAAGGCGACGAAGTGTGATCTTTGCGTTGATCAACTCGGCGGGCCGGCCTGTGCGCGGGCGTGCCCTCAGGACGCGCTGAGGCGGGTCGGCGCCAGCGTCTTGCTGGAGCATGACGCGGCGACCGTGACCGAGACGAGGCATTCATGAGGGCGCTCCATCGCAGCAGTTGGCCGGTATGGGTCGGCGCGTCGATCGCTTTTGCAGGCTTCGTGGCCTGGGATCGTTCGGCAAAACTATCGTTCGCCGACTCGAAGTTTGCGATCGGCTATATTCTTTTTGCGCTGATGGTTTTCTTGGCGCTCTATAATGGCCGGAAACGGCTGTCGATGCTGCCGCTGGGCAAGGCTTCGAGCTGGTTGACTCTCCACCTTGTCTGCGGCGTGCTGGCACTGGCGCTTTTCTGGCTTCATATCGGCACAATCTGGCCGACCGGCACCGTCGACCGTGCGCTGGCCGCCCTTTTCTACGCGGTCAGCGCATCCGGAGTGATAGGCTACGCACTACAGTTGTGGATACCCGGGCGGCTTGTCCATGCCGCGCCCGAGATCATCTACGAACGCATTCCCAGCGAGATCGCTGCGATTCGAATGCAGGTCGAGAAGGCCGTGCTCGACGCTGCCGGAGAGTCTGGACGCGAAACGCTTGGGAACGACTACATCCAAACACTGGCTTGGTATTTTGCGCAGCCACGTTTCTTTTGGAGCAGCGTGTTGGGCAGCGGCCGCACCGAACATTGGTTGCAGCGCCACTTTGATACGATTGGACGGTATCTGACGGAGACCGAGCGGTCACACTTGGTGCGCATCGTCGAACTGGTCACCGACAAACGGCGTATCGATGTGCAGTACGCGCTGCAGACCTTGCTCAAGCGCTGGACGATTTTTCACGTACCTCTGGCGGCTGCGATGCTCACGCTCGCCGTTTGGCACCTCATTCTCGTTCACGTGTTTGCCCGATGACCATTCGCACGGACCGCTTTCGCCATGACAAAAGCCCTTACGAGCGGCCTACGCTCGGATGGCACTGTGGTCGATCTGCAAGTCTGGAAATGCCCTGCAAGCGCGGGCCGACGGCACTTGGCGCTTGTGGAGGCGAAAATGCATGCGCACCGACCAGGTCTCGCGACTCTTGGCAGTGTCGCCGTTCGGCTGCCGATGGTGGGCCATGCGAGAACGGTCCAGGGAAGGATGGCAGCTGTGGTTTGCGCCGGCCGCCTTGCGTGCCGCGCCGAACATTTGCCGTATGGCGGGGCCGGATCTCGGTCCTTGCCGTTGGAGTAACTCTGGCACTCGTCGCTCTGTTGTCGCTTAAGACAGACATGTCGTCGGGAGGACCTCCGAGTTCTCTCGACCCCGGTCCTCTCTCTGCGGCCCACTCGCATTTTGCCGCCGCATCGTCTTGCGCAACATGTCACACGGCATTCGGTAGCGGCGCCGGCGGATGGTGGCGAGCCTTTTGGAATCCTAAGGCCCTGATGCCGGAAGCACAGCCGGCAAGCGCTCAGCCTGCAAGTGTCCAACCCGGCAGCGTGCAGCAGGGTGCACACCGGCTTTCGGCGGCGTGCACCGAATGTCACAGCTTTGGCGGTCATGAACAGCAGGCGCACAATCGGATATTTGAACGTCGCGCCGACCTGGCTCCAACTGACTGCGTTATGTGCCATACGGAGCACAAAGGACGCGACGCAAATGTCACCAAGCTCACCGAGGCGCAGTGCCAGAGTTGTCACACGCAACCGATCAAGGATTTCGCCACCAATCATCCGGCTTTTCACGCCAACTTCCCCTATGATCATCCCCAGGGGATCCGGTTTGATCACGCAACTCATGCCAGCAAGTATTTTGCTGATCCGCGGATGGCGGCCCAAGTTCCTGTCGGCGGCTGCGTTGGCTGTCATGTTGTAGGCCAGGAGGGGCGGGCGATCCGTCCCGCTGGCTTCGACACGACATGCGCCAATTGCCACAGTGAGGGCATTGCGAAACGGGATTTGGTGTTTTTTCGCTGGCCAGAAATCGAGACCAGCACCATTGCATCGGATGAAGTCAGCAAGGCTTGTGGCGTACCGGTCGAGTTGCAGAAAAGCGATCCTGGTGCGCCCGCACCGGCTTTCTCCGCCGTGTCGGCGGAGCCACTGAACGCTCTGGCGGCCTATCTCTTGGGCGTTCCGGCCGACTCCGCGGCCGACTACGAAAAACAAGTACAGGATCTGGCACGCAGCATGATGAGCGACGGTGCGGATCCGCTGATTGCGGCTGCGCGTGCGCGCATGGACGCTGCGCAAATCGACCGTCTTTTCTCGGGCCTGGACGCTACACAGGCTCGTCAGGCTGCCTGTTCCTGGGCGGCCAACCAGGAATATGCGCCGCCGGGTAAGACGGCGCTGCCTGGATGGCGCGCGGATGCGCTGGAATTGCGTTACACGCGTCCGTCTCACGCGGATCCGGTTCTCCGAGCCTGGATTGAAGCCTTGGTGAGTTTGGCGGCCCCGTCCGACCCCGATGCCAAGACCCGGTTGGATGCGGTGCGCAAAGAGCTGTTGTCCGCCTCCGACGGTCCGGGGCAGTGCATGAAATGTCATGCGGTTTCAGGCCCACCCGAGGGGCCGCGAACCGTCAACTGGAAGGTGCAGTTGCGAAGCGCGGCGGCTCACACGCGCTTCGATCATCATCCGCATCTGGATCTGCTCGGCCCCGAGAAGACATGCACCAATTGTCATCAATTTGATGAGGGCGGCCAGTCTGCGGCGGGGGCGGGACTGAAGCCGATTGTGCAGGCGACGTGTACCGGATGCCACGCCGCTGGAAAGGTCCGGGACGATTGTCAGACCTGCCACGTCTATCATCAGGACCACGCGTTCAGAAAAAGGATGACACAAGATGCGAAATGATCTCATCGCACTTGCAACGCTCCGCAGTGCCGCGGTGTTGAAGGTAATTGGCACTCTGGCAACAGCGGCAGTCATGTCATCGGCGGTGGCTGTGATGCCGGCGGCCACGCAGGTCGAGGGTCCGCACGCCAAGGCGTTTGCAGACAGCGAGTATCCGACCGCGGCCACTTGCGGCGCGTGCCATACGCAAATCTACCAGGAGTGGTCGTCTTCGAGCCACGCCTACGCGTCGATCTCTCCGATGTTTCACAAATTCGAGCAGATCATCAACGATCTTTCGAAGGGAACAGTCGGCAGCTTCTGCGTCCGTTGTCATCAGCAAGTTGGGACGCAGCGCGGGGAGCTTCGGGAAACGCCGCTGTGGGAGCGGAGTCAGATTTCTAGAGAAGGCGTGACTTGCATCACCTGCCATCGCGTCAGCGCGGAGTACGGAAAGGTGAATGGCGAGCGCACGGTGCAGCCCGGTGACATCAGCCGGCCCGTATTCGGTACCGGTCGCGACTCAAAGCTCAAGGAGATTTTGTCGCAGAAAGATGCCTATAAGATCGCGACAACCAAGGAGGACCGCGGAGCGCGAATTCACCTTGGCTTCACCAAGATGGATCAGCTTTCCAAGTCGCAATTCTGCGTCTCGTGCCACCAGGTGGCAGTCAATCCGCAAATCAAGCTGGAGGTCGTCTGGGACCAGTATCGGGCGTCGCCCGCTGCAGCCGCCGGCGTCACATGCCAAGATTGCCACATGGGCAAAACGCCCGGAGTTGCGGCCGGCTATGCAACTGGGCCTTCGGCCGTGCTTGACGGTAAACCGATCAATCCCGAACGCCGGCACAGCAATCATGCCTTTTACGGTCCCGGCTATTCGATAGCCCACCCTGGAATCTTTCCGCACAACGCCAAGGCTGCCGAAACCAAGATCGAGGATTGGCTCAAGTTTAATTGGCGCACTGGATGGGGCGATCCAAAATTCGAGGACAATCTCGAAAAGTCGAAGGCCAAAGTCGACTTCCCAAAACACTGGACTGACCGCATCGATCGCGAAGACGCCCGCGACCTGATCAACGAAAATCTCAAGGCTCTGGAAGAGAAGCGAAAGCTGCGGAAGGCCGTCATGGAGAATGGCTCGCATCTTGATGGGCCGTTCTTCGATAGCGATCCGAAGATCGGTTCCGACCTGAAATTCAAATACCGCCTCCGGAACACGAACAATGGCCACAATCTGCCATCGGGATCGCTCGGCGCGCAGCCGGAAATCTGGTTCAACGTGGCGCTCATCGGCCCGGACGGAAAGAGGCTGTGGGAATCAGGCTATGTGGACTCGCACGGCGACATGGCCGATCTGCATTCGCTCGATGTGCGTGCCGGGAAACTTCCGCATGACGATCAGCTCGTCAATTTACAGACGAAGTTTCTGACGACGGGCGTTGTCGGGACTGACCGCGAGATGTATCTGCCGGTCAACTTCGACATCGATCAGCTCCCGTTCATCCGGCCGTCCGGAATCCCGGTTTCGGTGTTGAACCATCCGCCCTTCATCCGGATGGAACAGCGCAGCATCCCGCCGCTCGGTGAGCGCGTTGCCAGTTATTCGGTCCCGAGCAAGCTGCTGGCGCAACCCGGCAAGTACAAATTGTCGGTGCGTTTGCGCAGCCGCGCAGAACCGATCTACTTCATGAAGTTTGTGAAGGCGACCACTGAAATGGAGCGATCGATGAATCAGTGGATGCTGGATTTCCATAACTACACCGTGTCGTTCGAAGTCAAATAGCTGAGTTCAAGGAAGACGGCGATGCAAGAGTGCCCTCCTTCTCCGGTGTCACCGGGCCGGCTGACCGGAATTATTGGCGCGGGTTTGTTGACTGTCATTCTCGTGGCGACGTTTGCGGCGCGTGCCGATGACGTCAAACCGGAGACGGCACCGGGCAGCAAGCTGACGGCGCAACGCTCATCGGATTTTGCGCCGGATCCGGCATATACCGGCAAAGACTACGACCAAGCACAGCAGATCGAAATCTACGGTGGCAAGACCAAAGTCGTTGCGCCGAGGCCCATGATCGAGCTGGGCGAACCGCTCTACCGTGAAGGGGCGCTGGGCCAGCATTACGACGTGATCGGACAGAAAAACCTCTTCAATCCGATGTTCGAAATATTTGGCGATTGGCGAAGTGCCGTCGCCTACAACAACAACGGCCGCGGCAAAGAGGTCGGGTCGATCGCCACCAGGCTCAATCTCGAAACTGATCTGCAGTTCACCGCCACTGAGCGGCTACATGCGCTGTTTCGGCCGCTGGATCAGGGCGGGGTATTCACCCACGCGGATCTTTTCGGACCCAACCAAAAGAAGGATACCCTCAATCTCAACGGCCAGGTGCGGACGCTTTTTTTTGAGGGTGACGCAGGGGCCATGGCTGCCGGATTCAGCGATAAGTACAAGAATTTCGATCTTCCCTTCTCCGTCGGCTTGACGCCGATGTTCTTCCAAAACGGCATCTGGGCTAATTCCGCGCTCCTCGGGGGCGCTTTTTCGATCATAGGAAAGAACAGTCCTAGCCTCGGCATTTCGAATATGGATGTGACCTTCTTTGCCGGATTTGACGACGTCACGACGCCGGCTATCAAGGCTGATAACATTCTGGTCAATCATGGTTTGTCGGTGTACGGCGCGGCCGCGTTTATCGAGGCGAACGAGGGTTACTGGGAGGCTGGGCTCGGCTATCTCGAGGACCGGCGAGGGCTGGCGTTTAATAATGCGAGCTACGGCAGTGCGACGCTTGCCTTCACCAAGAGATATTTTGGCTGGCTTTCCAACAGCACGCGTGGGATCGCGACGTTCGGACAGCAGAACCAAGCCAACGGGCAAAAGACCGCGGATGGCTTCATCTTCTTGATGGAAAATTCGCTCATCACCGACCAACCGCTGGTGCTGGTGCCCTATCTCAACGCCTTCGTTGGCGTCGGCCACCCGCAATCATTGATCCGCAATGCAGATGCGGGCGGCATCCTTTTCAATTCCGGCATCTTGTTCGAAACTGACGGGTTGACCGGATATCCGAAGCTCGACGACACCGCTCAGAATACCTATGGCGCCGCGATCGGGGTCAACTACCTGTTTAAGTTCGATCAACAGATCGTTCTCGAAGCCGCGACGGTTCAAGTGCGCCACGACAACATTGCATTTGCTACCCAGCAAACAACGGCTTTGGGCGATCAATACGGTTTTGGGGCGCGCTATCAGCGCAATCTGACAAGCGATCTGATATTTCGCGCCGACGTGATGTATGCGTTCCGCCAAAATCAAGACAACATCGCTGGTATTCGTACCGAGCTTCGCCTGAAATTCTGACCTTAACCTTGGCAAGCCTCATGGAATTTCTGATTCCCGTCGCCGCCTTCGTGTTCTTGGCCAGCTTGACGGCCTATCTCGCCACTCTGGCTTTGCGGGAGCTGACGACGATCCGGCTGGTCGGTGCGTCTGCGGCTATCGAACACAACCTCCTCCGTGCGCGAATTTCTGAGCTGGCCGAGCGGCGCCAGCGCGAGCAGCAAAAGGCCGAACGCACCTGGGATGGCTTCCGTAAATTCGTGGTTACCCGCAAGGTTCACGAAACCGGGGATATTTGCTCGTTTTATCTGGCGCCCCATGATCGGCGGCCATTGCCGGCGTTCCAGCCCGGTCAGTACTTGACCTTTCGCTTGAACATCCCAGGGCAGTCCAAGCCGATAGTTCGCTGCTACTCGCTGTCCGACGCCCCAAAAGCCGACTATTTTCGGGTTTCGATCAAGCGTATCGGGCCGCCGCCGGGGAAGCCGGGCGGTCAGCCGGGCGTCGGTTCGAGCCATTTCCACGATCACATCGACGAAGGTGATATCGTCGACGTTAAGGCGCCGGCCGGACAGTTTTTCTTGGAGGCTCCCCACGAAGAAACGCCGGTTGTCCTGATCGGCGGCGGTATCGGGTTGACCCTGGTACTGAGCATGTTGAACGCCATCGTTGAGGCAAAATCTCAGCGCGACGTTTGGTTCTTTTATGGTCTGCGCCATGGCGGCGAGCACGTCATGGCCGACCATCTGCGACAGATCGCGACCGACAACCCCAATATCCGGCTTCATGTCTGTTACAGCGACCCGCGGCCGGAGCAGGATCGGCAGGGCGAACATTTTCAACACGCGGAGCGCGTCTCCCTCGATCTGCTAAAACGGATAATACCCTCAAACGCGGCCAGCTTTTATCTTTGCGGCCCGCCGCCGATGATGCAGTCGGTCTTCGAAGGCCTCGTTGAATGGGGTGTGGATCACAAGCGTATCCACCACGAGGCGTTCGGCCCCGCGTCGATCAAGAGTACGACTGTAGCTCCAGTTGCAGCCGCGGCTGCTAACGCATTTGAGATTGCATTTTCGCATTCCAAAAAGACCTGCTTGTGGGATGGCCGTTCGACACTGCTCGAAATGGCCGAAGCGAATGGCGTCCAGATCGATTTCGGATGCCGAGCAGGTAATTGCGGGACCTGCATCACAGCGATCAAGGAGGGCAAAGT
>Ga0206945_1116_pt1 | contig 17693 bp, 18 predicted proteins | sample Alteio_BWOrgHeat_5_FD_152982 | JGI IMG/M metagenome (GOLD analysis project Ga0206945, IMG submission 152982) | Enriched cells from forest soil in Barre Woods Harvard Forest LTER site, Petersham, Massachusetts, United States -... | ecosystem: Environmental > Terrestrial > Soil > Temperate forest > O... | reverse complement strand
TCGTGCAGCACTTGGGCACTGGGAACGTCGACAAGACCGACGAGAACGGCCAGAGCGTCGGCCAATTTTCCAATTCGTACAATTTGGTTGGGTTGTCGTACGGTCAAAAAATTTTCCAACAGTTGTCGGCCGGCGTCACCGCCAAATGGATTCAGACCAATCTCGACGATGCCCGCGCGGACTCGTTTGCGGGCGACCTGGGTTTGTCATACGGCATCTCACCGGCCGTCGCGGTGGGATTCGCGGTCCTCAACATCGGCCAAGGAATAAAGTTTAACGACACCGCAGATCCCTTGCCGACGACCTACAAGCTGGGCGTGGCGCTGCGCCCAATCTCAACTCTCACCACCGTGATCGACGGACTTTCCTCCTACGAGCGCCGCGCGGACGTTCGGTGCGGAATTGAATGGAGTCCGCTGCAGATCATCGCGCTGCGCTTGGGCTACCAGACGGACACGCAAGACTCAAACGGAGCCAATGGTTTTACCGCCGGCATTGGATTGACTGTGTGGCGGCAAGAGTTCTCCTATGCGTTCGTGCCCTTTGGCGATCTGGGGGCAGCCAATTACTTTTCATTGCTGCTGCATTTCGGCCCCACGCAGCCAACTTGAGACACGTCGGCAAAATTGCTGGCCGTTTCGATCTTGGTTATTTTTGGAGAGGTGAAATCGTCGACTAGAACTTGTACTCAACCTGCGCGATGGTCGCTTTGAGGCCGGGGTATAGATCCAATCCTTTTTGAACGCCGATGGCCGATCCGGGGTTTGAATCGCCGACCTGCATGTAATACTCGATCCGCACCATCACTTCAGAATTGTCCCGCAAGTGCATGCCCCATTTAAGACCATAGGTGAAGCCGTTGAATTTGGCCAAACGATAATCCGCGCTCGCGTTCTGAGGCAGCGCTTCGCCGCTCAACAAATTCACATGATAAAAATCGGCCGCGGACTGGCTGTAAATACGGAAGCGCGGCTCAAGATACTGTTTCTCACTGAACTTCCAGTTGTAATTCACGTCCAGCGTTTGAGATTTTATTCCCCAATCGTCAAAGAAATAACGATAGGAGGCGCTGATCACGTCGCGATTGAGACTGGTGCGCGTCAACCAATAAAATGCATTCTTCGTTCGACTCCCGGGCCGGTTTTCGTACACATAGTCGTCGGTCGAACCCGTGGCCGGGTTGATCCGGCTTAAAAACTTATAGGGATCATTCAAATAACCGCTCTCGTGGCTGAGCGAATAATTGAATTGCATCAATGTACGCCGATTAACAATCTGCGTCACGCCAATCAAACCATCCAAAACACTTTTGGCTTTGTGGGACCCTTCTCGCGGCTGAGCGGCGCCGGCGGCCGCGGGAACAGCGAATGGAATGGGGGCTCCCCCAACCGGGTTCACTTGATCCGCTTCCGTTGATAGACCGAAAATCAACGTGGTATTCTTTTGATTAAGATCTCGGGCGATCTGCGCATTAAGGCCGATCGACCGAAAATCATATTCGGTGGAAAGGCTGGCTCCGAACGTTGCCAGCAAAAGCTTGTTAAGAGGCTGCTTCCAAGATCCATTCACGGCCAAGCGCCTATCGTGAAATGTGTCGTCCAGGGGAGTCACTCCGGCAGGGACCGTATAGCTGTGCTTCCCTGACGGCCGGGTGAATGTCTGCGGCACGTTGGTGGCGGTGGCGCCGGTGGGAGTAGCGCCTGTCAATACATCTATGGTGAATTTCAAATTCTCTTCGCGGCCATCATTAAATTTTTTGTCGAGCTCGACTTCAGGCTCGATGGCTTGGACCCGCCCGCCCCCTTCTTTATAGTGAAGAATCGATGTATCGATGTTCCACTTGTCAATTTCTTCGGCCTGGGCCAGCGGGACCGAGCCCAACAAGAGGCACGCCGCTGAAGAAAGTTTTTTCTTGAAATTTTCGCAGTTCATCAGTTACACCCGCAGCCGCCGCCGCCAAATCCAGCGCCCCCGCTCGATTCTTCTTTACTGAAGTAAATATGCTCGTCAAATGCGGATTGAGATGGATTGGGATCCACTTGCATGGCTTGCTGCGCCAACAAGTCGCGCTCCCATGGTTTAACGCCCATCGAAGCGCATCCACTTAGCAACATCACGGCACTCACCAGCGCCAGGCTTAAAATACCCCATCGGCTCATATTTACTCCTCGCTTGAGGCCCACAATGCCACGAGATTTTTTTCTCGATCCCGGAACCATTGATAAAAGCCGCCTTTGTTCCCCAACTGCACGCGCTCGCCCACCAACGTGCCGCCCAATTCTTTAATGCGGACCGTATAGGCGTCCAAATCGTCTACTGTGAAATACAAGACCGGGCCGGCCATATCCGCATTTATCGATGGCATTTTGCGTATGCCGCCGATGAGCTCCTCGCCAGCCTGAATCACCCAATAATCCTTCACAGCATCATCTTGCATCAATAGAAATTTCCAATGGAAAAGCCCTTCGTAAAACATACGTGCGTCCACCACGTCTTGAACGGGGAAGATCAAACCAGAAGGTCTTCCCAATTTTGTTTTGAAAGTTCATTGATCGGACATCTTCGTAAGGTTGTGCCCAACGGGTCAAACAAAATCATCATTTCTTTCCAACTTGTAATGTTTGGGTAAATTAAAAATCCGGCGGGGGGATGGGGTTCGACTTAATTAAGACTTCGGTTTTTAGGCTTCTGCCGTCGGGAGGTCTTTAAATTCTTTCTTTCCTTCGAAGCGCGACATGACGCCGTAAAAACAGGGAACGACATAGAGCGTGAGCACGGTCGAAAAGATGACGCCGCCGATGACAGCGATGGCCATGGGTATCCGGCTTTCGGCTCCCGGGCCAAGAGAGAGGGCCGCCGGGATGGCGCCCGCGATGGTGGCCACGGAGGTCATTAGAATGGGTCGCAAGCGAACGGGGCAAGCTTTCAAGAGGGCTTGGCGGACGTCCGACTCCCCTTTTTCCCGCACCTGGTTGGTGAAATCGACGAGCAGGATTGAATTTTTCTTGACGATCCCCATAAGCAGGATCAAGCCGATGATACTGTAGATGTTGATCGACCGATGGGTGATGAACAGGGCCACGAGCGCGCCGGAGACGCTGAAGGGAAGGGCCATCAGCACCGAGAGCGGGTCGATGAAGCTGTTGAACTGCGAAGCCAGCACCATGTAGGCCACGATGATGCCGAGCAACATGACCCAGATGAGACTCTGGAGGGATTCGGTGAATGTTTGCGAACTTCCCGTCAACGCGATGTGGTATTCCGGCGGCAGGATGCGTTTGGCGAGATCCTGGGCCGCCTGCATCGCTTTTTGCTGGGACTCTCCCGCCTTGACGTTGGCGTAGACCGTGATCGAACGCTGTCGATTGCTGCGCCAGATCGACACCATGGACTTTTCTTCCACCATCGTGACCAGATCGGAGAGAGCGACCAACTCGCCCCGGTTGTTCCGCGTAAAAAGGCTTTTCACCTTGGCGCGCGGATCTTCGATGCTGTCTTCGAGTTTGGCGCGGATATCGTAGCGGTGGCCGTTTTTCTCATAAGTGCCGACCAGAACCCCGCCGATCATGGATTGAATCACTTCGGCGATGCTGGCGATGCTGACTCCTCGCTCGATCGCCTTCTTGCGGTCAGGCACCACGTGGAGTTCGGGCTGGCCAATCGCATAATTGGTATCGAGATCTGTGACCAGGCCGGTCTTGCCCAGTTCAGCCATCATCTGATTTGAATAATCCGCCAGTTTGCCCCAATCCGGCCCCTGGATCGTGAATTCCACCGGAAACCCCCGGGAAGCGGTAAAGGCCTTGATGGAAAGGTCCTGGATCACCGCGCTCACGTCAGGGATAATGTTGAGCTGTTTCCGGCAGACGGCCATGAATTCCTGCTGGCTCAATTCGTGGCCCGCGGTCGGATCGATCCCGCGTTTGCCCTTGTCCTTCATGGTGACGAGGACGGAGCCGCTGTTGGAGTCGCCGGGCGAACCTCCCCCAACCTGCAAGACGTAGCGGTCAACCTCGGACCGCTGCGAGAGGAATTTTTCGACTTCACTGAATCTCTTGTCGGAATAGGCGAGCGCCGAGCCGACCGGGGTTTTGAGCCGGACGCTGAAGAGACTCTGGTCCTCAGAGGGAATGAATTCTTTGTTGAGAAAAAAGAGCGTCGAACAGCTCAAGGCAAAAATGCCCAGCGCCGCCGCAATCACCTTCCCGCGATGGTTCAATGCCACGGCGAGCGAATCCGCGTAAAAATCCCTCGTCTTGTCCATCAGCCGCTCGATCCCTTGACCGATCCGGGTGGTCCGTTTTTCGACGCCCACGAATTGCGAGCAGCGCATCGGAGTCAACGTCAGCGCCTCCACCAGCGACAGCAGCACGGCCGCCGTGATGGTCACTCCGAACTGAAAGAAAAACTTCCCGATCACGCCGGTCATGAAGGCCACTGGCAGGAAGATCGCCACGATAGAGACGGTGGCGGCCATGGCCGCGAAGGTAATTTCCTTGGATCCGTCCAAGGCTGCCAGAAATCTATTTTTTCCCCTTTCCTGATGGCGGATGATGTTCTCCAGCACCATGATGGCGTCATCGACCACGATTCCGATGGAAAGACTGAGTCCCAGCAAAGTGAATGTGTTCAGCGTAAATCCGGCGAAATAGAGAATGGTGAACGTTCCGATGATCGAGGTTGGAATCGACAACAGGACATTAAAGGTGGATGACCAAGAGCCGAGAAACATCCAGCAGACCACCCCCGTTAAGAGGGCCGAGAGCACCAAAGTCAATTCCAGCTCCCCGACCGCTTGTTCGATGTAGCGCGTGCTGTCGAAATTCACGCTCAGTTTCATGCCCTCCGGCAAACCTTTCTGGACCTCGGCGACCTTGGCGCGAACGCCTTTGGCCACCGCGACGGCATTGCTCCCGCGCTGCTTGAGGATGTTCAGCGCGACCCCGGGTGTCCCATTTGCGCGGCTGATTCCCAAGGCGTCGGCCATGCCTTCTTCGATCCGCGCGACTTGTTTGAGAAAGATCAGTTTATAGTTCGGCTGGCCGCCGCGTTGATTGATGGCCAAAGCGCCGAACTCGTCGATGGTTTTCGCCTCGCCCAAAGTGCGTACGTTCAATTGGCGCGTGCCTTCGGACAGTTGGCCGGCGGGAGACTCCAGATGCTCGTTCTGCACCGTGCTGATGACGTCATTGATCGAAAGAAAATATTTATTGAGCGATTTCCTGTCCACCCAGATGCGCAAGTTGGGGTCGCGGTAACCGCCCAAGGTAATGTCGCCAACTCCCGCCACCGTCGAGAATTGGTCCTTGATGCGGTCGTAGGTATAAGACATCAGGTCCTTGAGCGGATATTTGTCGCTCTCCAGATACAGCGACATGATCGGCTGATCTTCGGGATTCGATTTGCGGATGGTCGGCGCGGTGATCTGTTTGGGCAGTTTCTGCAGGATAGAACTGACTTTGGCCTGGACGTCTTGAACCGCGAGATCAATGTCGCGGTTGAGTTCGAATTCGATCGTCACCGTTCCTTCGCTGTCTTCCGACTCAGATGTGACGCTGCGCACGCTCTGGATGCTCATCACCGCGCTCTCGACGATATCGGTGATGGAGGTTTCGATGACCGCCGGAGCCGCCCCTTCCAAACGGATATTGACGGAGACGACCGGATAATCCACGTCCGGAAGCTGGCTGATTCCCATGCGCATGAAAGAAATACTGCCGAAGATGATGAGCCCGGACATCAACATCCAGGCGAAAACCGGGTTCTTTATGGAAGTCTCAGAAAGCGTCATTTTTCCTCCGTGATCGATTCCGGCCCGCCGGCGGCCACTTCGAGTTGAAAGCCGGCCAAGGTGGCCTGCGCGCGCGCCTGTTCCGCGCCGAGCCGGCTCTGCAGCAGCGTGTTCTGGGCGGTCAAAACGTCGAGATTGGTCACGAGAGTGCGGACATAATCCCGGTTCTGTATATTGACGTTCTCCTTGGCCAATCCGACCGCGTCTCTGAGAGAATTCAAAGTGTCCACTGAATGATGCAGAACGGAGAAAGCTCCTTTGACGTCGCTGTGGGCCTGACGGATCACCAGGGCCAGCCCGAGTTCCGCGCTCCTCGCGTTCGCTTTGGCCTGATCCACGCTGGCGCTGATGAAGCCGCCGGTGTAGAGCGGCAGGCTCAAGTTGACCCCGGCATCCCATTTGATGTCTTGATTCGGCTCTGAACGCGTCGCGTAATAATCGCCTTCCGCGCTCACTGTTGGCCAGCGAAGGTGCTCCTGCACGTCGGCGTCAAGCTGGGCGGCCTCCAGCGTCTTGCGCGCCGCCTCCACGTCGAAACGATTCTGGGCCCTGAGGAAATACGACGCCCGGGATTGGTGTTCGGAAACGGGAAGGAGTTCGGGCGCAAGATCCTCATCCAGTCCCGTCAGAAAACCCAGTTGGACCTGCGCGAAATCCTCTCTCCCCTTGGCATCCTGAAGGGCGGAGTTATCCTGCGCGCGCTGGGCCTGCGCGGCCACGACTTCGCCTTTGCGGGAACGTCCCACCGACTCGCGGTCCTGAAGTTCTTTGATAAGGTTGTCGGAGATCGCCAGTTGGTCGGTGCGGACCTTGATTTCCTGGCGCACGGTGGTGAGGTTAATATAGGCCTGGACCACGTTAAGATACAGGGCCTGCTTGGCCCGGGCCAGATCGAGCTTGGCGGCGTTGGTTTTGAGGTTGGATGAGCGCGCCGTGATATAGTCGCGCATGCCCGAGAAAAGCGCGTAGTTGACGCTGATCCCGGCCTGCCCCGTCCCTTTGGATTTTTCTGCGGCGGACTCCGTGGCGAATCCGTTGAGCGACGGAAAGAACAGTGACCTGATCTGGTGTTCGGCTGCCTCAAGCCCCTGGACGCCTTCGACGCTTTGCGCGAGGGTCTCGCTCTTGGCCAACGAGAGTCGATAGGCCTCGGGGAGAGTGATGCCGCGCGCCGTATCGGTGGAGGCCTCCTGCGCCCTGAGGACAACCGGCATGGCCATGATGAAAAAAGCCAGAATTGGTTTTTTCATCTTAAAATAACCGGAATTTTATTTTTCAAATCCATCCTTCTCATTAGACGATCCTAAAGTGTAAAAGGTGTTGATATGCGATTTCCACCATCAATATACTTTAACCTTGCCGCGCTTTTGATTCTCGGGGTCGTTACTTTTTACGGCCTGCGAAATTGGGAAGCGGATATTGCGACGGATTTCACGAATGCATGGATTCCCGGCCAAGCCTCCCGAATCTTTCCGGTCGACGATATTTACTCTCTCCAAAACCGCCAAACACTTGTCGCTTATACGCCGGACTGGGCCCGGCGCGAAGGATTTAAACGCTGCAACATATCGTATGTCGGCGCCGAAGGATTCGAATTCACAGCAACGCCCTTTCTGTACGCGCTTCTGGCGGAGGCCTCCACGGGAAATTTCGACCGCGATTACTTTAATTTTCGCACCGCTTGCACGCTGGCTTTTATTGCGGCGTTTATTTACTTCGCCTGGGCCTTTGGCTATCCGCTCATGATGACCGCCTGTTTGATGGCTTTCTTCGCCCACTGCTACTGGCCGCTCCTGATGGACATCTATGTGTCCAATATCAACCGGATACAATTGTTGGCGCTGGCCGTCATCGTTGCGCTGCTGGCCCTACAGGAGTGGCCATGGGAAATTCTGACCGGATTTGTTTACGGGCTTGCCGCCGCGGCCAAACCCAATTTGATTTATATCGCGGTCTTGCTCTTTGTCCATTGGGGCGTCAGAAAGCGCTGGGTGCGGCTCGGGAATTTCGCTCTCGGCCTGCTCCCGGCCGTTTTCTTCGCCTGGTGGCTGCCCCATCGGTATTTCGGGCCCACCTGCACCTGGAACCAGTGGCTGACGGAACACCCGCAAATTCTCTATACCGATTGGTATCTCACCGGCGGGGTCCTTGGAAAGTTGACCGGCACCAAAAACATGCTGTTCTTCTCGGTCTATGGAATCTCTTTTCTCGCGGCAACGGCCGCCGCCGTGGCGATGATGAGCCGATCCTCGCTGAATCATTGGCAGACGGAAATAGCCCTCATGGGCCTTGGGGTGAGCGTCTATATTCTCTCGGGACCCATCGTCCACTCCCACTACTTCACGCTGCTCATCCCTTGGTGGCTGTTCGTGATGCGGCGCTTTTGGCGCTGGAGATCATCTTGGGGCCGCACCGCTTGGGGGCTTGCGGCGCTTTTCTTGTTGTCCTCGCATCCGCTCTTCAGTCTGTGGGGATTGACCCAAGCTCCGAACCACAGCTTGCTGACCTTCGCCGGCGCAGCGATTTTGTTCGCGTTGATTTTCGAAGATATCAGGTCTCCGCTTCCGCTGGCGGCGGATTGATCGCCTGGTCCTATTTCCGGCTCAAACAAATTCGAACGGCCTGAAACGGTACCACTGGGACGAGTACTGCGGGAGGAACTTGCCGAATTTATCGGCGACTTCCTGCACGAGCCGCTGGACTTCGTCCTTCGTGCGCGATTGGGCGAAAATGGGCTCTTCGATGTGCGCGGTATACTCGCCGACGCCGGTCCGCACCACCACCGCCACGACAATCGGGCATTTCTCCTTCATCGCCAGCACCACCGGCCCTTTGGGCCAAATGATTTTGTGGCCGAACAAATTGACCTCGGCCCCGTCTTCGCCGAAAGGATGGTCGCCCAGCATGGCCACCACGTCGCCGCGGCGAAGGGCCGCCCGGACGCCGTTGGCGGCGTTGCCGCCGACCGGCACGAAATTGACGCCCGCGGCGCGCCGGCTCTCAATGGATTGTTTAAATTTTTTGTTGCGGTAGGGCTGATAAACCGCGGTGACCGGCCAACCCCATTGCCGCATCGTCCGCGCGCCCAATTCCCAATGCCCCATGTGAAAGGTCAACAGCAAAACGCCGGGATGCTCTTTGCGCAGTGTCTCCAGTTTATTCCGCGCGGGAACGTGGACCACCAATCCCTCCGGCAGGAAAAAGTCCCCCAGCGTAAGCGCGAAATTCCGGAAGATGGCCTGCGTGGTCGGCCGCATCTCGGTGCGGTCCATTTCAAAGAGGACCTCCAGGTTTTCTTCGAGCGCCCGGCGCATGTTCCAGGCCAGCAGACCAAAAACGGCCCCCAGGAAGGAGATCATCGGATAACGGACGCGCCGGGGCATTTTTCCGAAGATCCAAGTCAGCAGTTCAAACATCCAAGCGCCGAACGTCTCAAGAAAATCAAAAAAGGAGTCGCGCATCGCCTAAGAAATCCCGCGCGCGAAGGAGCCGCGCAGATTGACCACATCGAAAATCAAACGGGACGCTTCCCAGGCCGAATGGGGCTTCGATAAGAGCCGGGCGCGCCGGCGCATCGACTCCATTTTCTTCGGATGGCGGACCAAATCCACGACCGCGTGAAGCAAATCATCCGGCGTTTGCGCCATTCGCGCCACTTGATAACGCGTGAGGAACCGGACGTTCCTTTCCTCTTGGCCCGGGATCGGCGTGGTCAAAATCATCGGCACTTGTTTGGCGAGCGCCTCGGCGCAGGTCAATCCGCCCGGCTTGGTGATGAGAAGATCGGCCGCGCTCAAGAGAGGCGCGGTGTCCTTCACATAGCCAAACACGTGAAAATCGGAGTCATCCGCGGTGGCCTTGAGGATTTTTTTATAAACGCGCGGGTTTCTTCCGCAAACGACAATGGTTTGCAGAGGCAGCGGGATGGTCCGTATCGCCTGCACGAGTTCATCCATCGGCCCGAGTCCATGCCCGCCTCCCATCACGAGCAGCGTCTTTTTATGGGGGTTCAAGCGGAGTTTGTGGCGGATTTGGGCCTGGTCGACGGTCTCGCCGAACCTCGGATTGATCGGGATCCCGGTCACGCGAATCCACTCGGCGGCGATGCCGCGACGGATCATTTCTTTCTTCACGTCGTCGTGGCCGACCAGATACAAATCCACTTCCGGATGGAGCCAATAAGTGTGGATGGCAAAATCAGTGATCGCGCAAATGAGCGGAACGCGCAAACGCCCGCTCCGTTTCTCGGCGGCCATAGCGATGGCCGGCATCGCTTGCGTGCAGATGACGCCCGACGGCCGGTATTTCTTCAACATGCGCTTTATTTTCAGCGATCCCATCAAGCGCAGCAATTCGCGGGCGTCGCGCGTGGCTTCTTCCACGTCGGGGTTGTCGTAGAGATATTCCCAGATGAACGGGGCGCTCTTGAGCATTTGCAGATACATGCGGTTGACCATGCGGCCCAAGAACGGAAAGGTTTGATGTCCGACGTCGAGCGTCACGCATTCGACGCGCGGGTCCATATACGACGTCGCCTCCATGATGGCCTCCGCGGCCTTCTGGTGGCCGGTGCCGGGGACCATGTAGAGAAATAGCAAACAATTATTGGCAGGCATTTAAGGCCTTGGCTGCTGCGCCATCACAGATTTATTCTTGTTCAATAACGTCGATTTTTTCGTAGCGGCCCGAGTGGGAGACGGCCGAGAGATCGTTGTACGGCGGCCGGTGCTTCTGGACGAGCCACCAATAAACATCTCGCGCGTCCTCCAGTGTCTTGGCGTCCATCCGGGTCAAATAATCGAAATAGAGATTGGGATATTTGGCGAAGATCTCCTGCGACGTCGGGCTCAGCGATCCCGCCGCATGCGCTTCCAAGCTTTCCAAAATTCCTTTTTCAAACGCCGCACCCACATATAGCACGATTGGTTTTTGTTGTTCGTCGAACGTCACCAATTCGTAAATGCCTTTGTTGGCAGGCGCATGCGAACAAAACGCGTCCGGTTTGAACCGGAAGCATTTCTCGGAGTTTTGGATGTGATAGGTTTTTTGTTTTGTCTCAATGTTCATAATTCCACCCCGCATGAGAGTAATGCATGTAAACGAAAGGCGCTTTGAATTTCAGCAGAAAGGAAATCGCCGGGCGGAACAACCAAGGCCGGCGGAGGACGGCCCGCGTGAACGCCCCCAGCCGCAGCCGCGACGTGTAATACTTCTTCCATAGGTCTTCGTAAATCATTTTTGCCTTTTCCCCCTCAAATGACGAAATTCCCCCGGTCAGCGCGATGGCATGGGCGAGCATGGGACCGCTGCCGAGCGCGCGGCCGATCCCTTCGCCCATGAACGGGTCGCCCACCGCCGCCGCGTCGCCGGCCAATGCGAAATCCTCCGCTTTCCGCAAACCCATCGTGTGCGGCAAGGGGCCGACGCCGCGCCAATCGGATTCGCGCCGGGAAGAACGCAGGAGTTCCTTCAAATAGGGCTGGCGTTCCAACGCTTCGTCAAAGATTTTTTCCCAAGAACCGATGGGATCGGTCCGATCGCGATGGATCAAGCCGCAAACATTGGTCTGCCCGTCCCTGTACGTCAATGTCCCGACATAGCCGCCCGGATAAAAATGCAGCGAGAGGTCGCCGGGATTTTGACGCGCGCCGGAGAACGTCGCGTTCCATCCATACCAGCCGTCATGATTCATTGTGTGCGTATCGATATGGGCCAATGAGAAACGTCCGTCGGCCGCTACGGTCCAATCCGCCGGAAAATTGCGGTCCACCGTGCGGATCAGCCAGGCCGGACCGTTGATGGTGACGGACTTCACTTTCATGCCCGTCTCGATCTCGCCGCCCCCTTCGATAAATTTATTCCGGAGGATCTCCTCCAGCCGGACGCGCGGCAGTCCCAATCCTTCCCGGCCATTCTGCCAGATCGGGACGACGGACTCGGACATGAATGGCGCCGTCAGCCGGCAAAATCGAACGGGAATGCCCTCCGCCTGCGCCTGTTCGCCGACACCGATCCACTCCAAATGCCGGACCGCTTCGGGATTCAAAAATGCGCCGCACACGCGCGACTTCACGACCGGTGTTTGTTCAAGGACCGTCACATGAAACCCGGCGCGAATCAAACCAATGCCCGCGCTCAAACCCGCCGGGCCCGCGCCGATAACAATCACGGTTTTCAAGGACGCTCACCCGCGAGACTCACGCGGAACCACGGCTCCCGGCGAGCGCTGAGATAAGGAAGATCTGCTTGCCGGGCGAGGCCGGAGAGTTCCTCCAAGCGAAATGCGCGGCGGACCGAAAGTGGTCCATCATGCCGCACCACCGGGTTTCCGATGATGAAGCTCAACGCTTTCACCGCAAGGTAGCTCGCCCGCGAACGGAGCAAATCGCTGATGAGAATGCCGCGCGCGGCAAGCGCATCAATTTTTTTTAACAATCGAACGCTTTCTTCCGGCGCAATGTGATGCAGCAAAAGCGAAGCGATCACGTAGTCGAAACCGCCCGGATTGTTTATATCGAACAAATTTTTTCGCTCAACATGGATTCCTTTCAGGTGTTTCGAATTCTCCCGGGCGACTTGGACCGCTTGCTCCACCAAATCGATTCCGGTCACTTCCAATTGAAAACCCTTCGCGCGCGCCCATTCGGCCAACGCGATGGGAATTTCCGCGCCGCCCGTTCCAACGTCCAGCACGCGAATGGTTTGTGTCCGGTCCCAGCGCCGCGACCAATCTTCGAAATGACGCAGGACGACCGCCGTCCCGCCGAAAAACCGGTTGGTCACGCTCAAGAAACCGAGCGTCTCGCGCATGACGCCGACCGGGAAAACCCGGGTGTCCATCCACTCCGGTTGATCGACGCGCTGCGTCAGATCCATTCGAGGAGCGCCCCATGGCCCGAAAAACCGGCCCCGAACGAGCCGAGGATCCCCCAATCGCCGATCGAGGGCCGAACGGAGCGGAGTTCCTCCGCCAGCACGAACAAAACCGTGGGGGAAGACATGTTCCCGAAATCTTTGAGGACAGTCCGCGATGAGCGGAGCGCCTCCGGCAGCAAGATCAATTCTTGTTCCATCGCGTCCAATACTTTTTCCCCGCCGGCGTGAAGCATCCAGTGCCGGACGTCCGCCCGGTCCAGTTCGGCGTCGAGCAGCAAGCGATCGGCGATTTTCCTCATCACCTGGGCCGATTGTTGGGGTACATTTTTCCCAAGCACGTTTTTCAAATGCCCTTTTTCCGTGGTGAAGCGCAACGTCCCGCGCCATTCCGGCACGATCAGAGACTGGAACCCGCGAATAACACAGGTAGACCCTCCCTCAAAATTAACTGTTCCCCTCCCCGCAAGGGGAGGGGCCAGGGGTGGGGTCTGCTCGGAGCGGTCGATTTCACTGGATAAAACGACGGCCGCGGACCCGTCGGCAAAAATGGTGTTGGAAATAACGATGTCGATCTCATCGCTGGAAACCATGGCCGCGCTGCAAATTTCCGTTGAGATGACGGCGGCGGTCTTTCCCGGATTGGCGAGCAGAAAGTTATGCGCTTGGTCGAGCGCCGGGATCGCGGCGCCGCAGCCCATTCCCACCAAATCGGCCGTGCGAACATCGGGCCTGAGACCGCACGCCTCCAGCACGTGAGAACTCAAACCCGGGCAGATATACCCGGTGCAGGTGGTCACGACCAGAAAATCCAGAGCGGCGGGCGAAACTCCGGCATTCGCGAGGGCCGCCTGCAGCGCGCGCGTTGAAAGCGCCACCGCTTCTTTCTCAAAACGGGCGTTTTTCCGGTCCAAATCTTGATCGAGCACGTTTTCAAGGTTCCCCAAGCCAAAATGGCGTTTCTCGATTGATTTGTTCCGCAGGGTCTTTTTGTAAAGTTGTTTGGTCCGCTCCGCCACTTGGAACCGCTCGGAAATAAACGCCAGCGTCTGTTCTTGGGACGCCGAAAAATCCGGCACGGCCGTTCCAATCCCGCGCAGGAGCACCGCCAAAGCCGGCTGAGTGGGCAAAGGGGACTTCGTCGGAGAAGAAGAGAAGATCATGGAAAACAGATTACGATATTGGCTTATGAAAAGTGAGCCGGATGCATTCTCAATCGACCATTTAAAGAAGAAGGGCCGCGCGCCCTGGGATGGAGTGCGCAACTACCAAGCCCGCAATTTCATGCGCGACGGCATGAAAAAGGGCGACCTCATCTTATTTTACCACTCGAGCGTCGAGCCGCCCGGCGTCGCCGGCCTGGCCCGCGTGGCGCGCGAAGCCTATCCGGATTTCACGTCCTGGGACAAGAAAAGCGCCTATTACGATCCCCGCTCCACCCCCGAAAAACCGCTCTGGCTCATGGTCGACGTGGAATTCGTCGAAAAATTCCCGCGCTTCGTCCCGCTCGACACGCTCCGTTCAACGCCCGCGCTTGAAAAAATGCTGGTCATCAAGCGCGGCATGCGTCTGTCGGTGCAGCCGCTGAGCGAACAAGAATTCGAGATTGTCTGCGGCTTGGGTCAATCTTTGTTGGTTGGGGGGCGGGCTTGAAGGAGTGCCAAGGAGCGCGTGAGGCGGGTCATTTGGTCTTGGAGCGATTGGATTTTTAAATACTGGATGAGAATCAGAAAGCAAAGAAAAACTTGCGCGAGATAGAGGATGAAATCCGTTCCGCGGCCGATCCCAAAAAACAAGGCGACCCGCGTGGACAAGTCCGGCGCCAACACGAAAACGGCCAGACCCACCGCCACCAAGACGACCGAGACCCGCTGGACCAGACGCGATCGAACCCGGAAGAAAAACAGGTATCCGATTCCGGCGATGGCGCCCAACAGGAACAGTTTAAATAAGATCAACATTTAAAGAAGAGCTCCCATAAAATATTAAACGCATTCGACGTTTTTTGCCCTTTTTTCAGCGAATAATCCGTATAGCGAATTTTCACCGGGACTTCGACAAAACTCATCCTATGCCGGGCGATCTGTTGAAGGATCTCGCTCGCGTGGGCCATTCCATTGCGCGTGATATTTATTTTCTCCGCTGCCGACCGCTTGAAAGCCCGAAATCCATTGTGCGCGTCGGTCAACGCGAGGCCGGCCATCAATCGCGTCATCAAGGCCGCGGCCCGCAGCAAGCTTTTCCGAAAAGCGGGAATTCGTTCGGGCTGTTTATCGAGAAACCGGCTCCCCAAAGCCACATCCCGCCCCGACCGTTCCAGCGCCGCCACCATCGAACCGATGTCCGCCGGATCCATCTGCCCATCCGCGTCAAAGGTAACGATAATTTCCGCTCCTTTTTCCAAAGCATAAGAAATCCCTGTCTGCAGCGCGGCGCCCTGACCGAGGTTGATATCGTGCCGAATAAGATGAGCGGGAAATTTTGAGGCTGTGTCAGACGTGCCATCTGAGGATCCATCATCGACGAAAACGATTTCCACGTTCAATTTAAGCACGTCGGCCAACACCCGATTTAAAACAGCGGATTCATTAAAGGCGGGGATGACGATCCAGATTCTATCCCGTCGACCATCCTTTCCCATGTATTATCGGGTCTCCAAAAATTTCTGGTTGGGAATAAAGTTTTCATAAGGAATGGTGGTTAAGTTCGGATCGGATTCGAGCCGCCAGCTCAAATCAATACCCGCGTAATTGCCGTTCTGAAAATATTCCAGTTCAATTTTATGATTGCCGGAAGTCAGCGGAATCATCTTTCGGTTCGATGTGTATTTATGGGTCCGCCAGTCGTCTATAATTTTCTGATCGTCGATCCACAGACGCGACCCGTCATCGCTGCCGAGACAGAATTCATAGTTTCCCGGCCGCGGAATGACGATATATCCTTCCCAGCGAACGGAAAAATGATTTTCGGAAATCCCGATCATCGGAGATTTCCCACCCCAATCAAAGTGGATTTGCCGGTCAATCCGGGTTCGAACATAGCGATCAAAATTCATTCCTTCATAATACTGGCCGGTGAGCCCAAATTTCCTCATCTGATATTCCTTCCTGACTTTATTGACGCCGGCCAAAATAAGGAAAGCGGAAAGAACGATAAGAATTTGCCTGGAAATTCTTTTCAATAACGGGATGATAATGGGATTCACGTATTGAAATTTAACTTCTCTTTCGATCGTGCGAATTGATTTTTTGAGATCCAGGATTAGATTGAGGCATCCGTCCCGTGAAAGATCATCCTGTTTTTTTTCAGCAAGAACCGAGATTTTCTCTTGTATCCGCCCAATGGCCGTCATCCGTTGTTCGAGTCCAGCGGCGTAATTGGCCGTCAGATCGCCGACCATCACTTTAATCTCCGAGAGCAACCGGCCCGACAACCGGACCGCGTCATCCAAATGGCCGGATTCAAATTTTACAGCAATAGCTTCGAACGAGGACTTCAGTTTTGATAACTGAGAGTAAAATCTTTCTTGAAATTGTTCAATATCGGCCATTTTTTCCCCTCAGTGAATGGTCTTTTCGAAAATTGGAATTCGAGTATACTCTAACATGTGAGAACAAACGATCCGCGCCTAGACATCCGGACTTATCTGTCCGACATCCTCAGCAAATTACAATTTTCATTTCGCGCCAATGCAGCACCGGTCCTTCTCGGGGGGTTGCTCCTTTTTTTCAATTGGGCCGGCATGCGCGGCGCCGACGTTCCTCTGGAATGGGATGAGAAGTTTAGCACTGTATGGTCGGTCCGTTTTTCAGTCGAAAACAATACATTGCTCCCTCACCTTTACTATTACCCCTCCCTGCTTTTATACGTCGGCTTCGTCGCACTGGCGCCCGAATTCGTTAATTATGAGCTGCACCAGAATAAAACGGGCTTTTCAAAATTCCTCTATAACCAACTCGATTATCATTCCTTGTTGATACGTTTGCGCCACGCATCCGTTTTCATTTCCAGTCTCACCCTGCTATGGATTTATCTGGCAGTGCTCGCTTGGCGAAGAAATCCCTGGGAAGCGCTGCTGGCCGCTTGTTTGATCGGCATGTGCCCGGAATTCTGCGATCTTGCCCGCCGATTCCGCTCCGACGCGCTGATGACTCAGTGCGGCGCCATGACTCTCTTGTTCTTGATTTTGTCAGAAACCACGCGCGAACCCAACCGCTGGATTCGTTGGGCCGCTTTCGGATCCGGACTTGCCGCGGGCGCGAAATATCCCGGTGCCGCCCTTCTATTTCCAGTTCTTCTAAGTGCCCATCGACGGAATATTCGAAGCGGTTTAAATGTCTGGCAAACACTTCGCCCTTTGGCCATCGTGGCGGGCATCTTTTCAATCACCTATCTCGCGACGACTCCCGGGACGATTCTTGATAAGAGTAAATTCATCCAGGATGTCTGCTTGGTGCAATCCATCTACGCGCATGGTTGGCACTACAGCGAATACCGCACCGAGACCGGCTGGCCGCACCTGTCATTAATTGCGCAATTCCTTTTTCTATCGGCATTTTCAAGATCTGTTTGGATATCCTTTTTCATGGCGATCATGAGCTTGATCGGACTTCTTTCTTCGTTTAGGGAAGACAAATATCTTTTCGGCATCCTTCTGTCATTTCCGCTGATTTATATCGCCACTTTCATATTTCAAGTGTACATGATCCCGCGCAATTACATCGTGCTTCTGCCATTCTCCGCGATTTTTGCTGCGCGCGGCTGTTTTTTTTCCTTTCAATCACTCCAATCGCATCCCATTCTCCGCTTTCTCATGATGAGCGCCATTCTTTTTTCAGTGGTGGAAAATACCCATTGGCTCTATGTCGGATAAAACCGCCGGAGCTTTCAAGTGCGTTCTCTGCGGGAGTTCCGATTTTCAGATTGTTTGCCGCACAAGCGCCCAGCCGAACGTTTCAGGAGATGTGGTGAGTTGCGACATCTGTGATCTGAAGAGCATGTATCCACTTTCAGTACAATCCGAGTTGAA
>Ga0206945_1115_pt1 | contig 17930 bp, 6 predicted proteins | sample Alteio_BWOrgHeat_5_FD_152982 | JGI IMG/M metagenome (GOLD analysis project Ga0206945, IMG submission 152982) | Enriched cells from forest soil in Barre Woods Harvard Forest LTER site, Petersham, Massachusetts, United States -... | ecosystem: Environmental > Terrestrial > Soil > Temperate forest > O... | reverse complement strand
GAAAATACCATTACCGTATTGGAAGCGCTCGGGACACCGAGTTACATGGCCCCGGAACAAGCTGCGGGCGACGCTGCGCGCCTTACAAGTGCCACCGATGTTTATGGACTCGGCGCGGTCTTCTACCACTTGCTTACCGGTCACCCTCCTTTTGTTGGTAAAACAGTCTATGAAACTGTCCGGCTGGTCTTGGAAACTGAGCCGCGACCGCCGCACTTATTAAGTTCAGAAGTAGATCGTGACCTGTCCACGATTTGCCTGAAATGCATCGAGAAAGATTCGGAGAGACGCTACTCTTCCTCACTTGCGCTGGCCGAAGACCTTGAGCGCTGGCTAAAGCACGAGCCGATTCAAGCCCGACGCTCCAGCGTGTGGACGCGCGGACAAAAGTGGATACGGCGGAAACCAGCTATTGCAGCCGTGATCGCGTTGTCGCTCGCCTTGGCCGCGGCCGTTGGTTGGAACATTTGGAGAAGTGAACTGGTCCACCGACCGCCTACAACTGGAATCGCGGTATTGCCATTTGAAAATCTGAGCAACGACATAGAGGACGAATTCTTCGCCGATGGCGTTCAAGACGATCTCGTGACCAAGTTGGCAAACATTGCCGAGCTCAAGGTCATCAGTCGGAGCAGCGTCATGCAATATCGCGGTGAGCACAATACCCGGCAGGTTGGCGAGGCGCTCGGGGTCTCAAACGTGTTGGAAGGCAGCGTCCGGAAGACCGGCGCCTGGCTTCACATAAACGCAGAGCTGATCGATACGCGGATCGATTCGCATATTTGGGCGAAGCAGTATGATGGCGATTTGAAAGACCTATTCGCTATCCAGAGCGAGATCGCGCGAACAGTCGCTGAGCAGCTTCACGTTAGAATTTCACCTGCTGAGAGACTCGCGATTGAGCGTCCACCAACTGCTGATCTCACCGCCTTCGATCTTTACAGTCGGGCCAAAAATCTTCTTTTGACCTCGAGTTATACGGCTACAGCGAAAGCGAAGTTATTGCGAGCAGTCGATTTGCTGAACCAGGCAGTTGCGCGTGATCCATCTTTTTTCCAGGCCTACTGTCAACTCGCCTCCGCTCATAACCGGCTCTATTTCTTCGGCGATGATCGCACGCCGGCGCGGTTGGCGCTGGCTGAGGCGGCCACCCAGGAAGCATTTCGCCTTCGTCCGAATGCGAGCGAAGCACACCTTGTGCGAGCAGAAAATCTTTATGAAGGATTCCTTAATTATGATGGCGCTCTGGCTGAACTAAAAATTGCTGCCCAAACCCTGTCGAATGAGCCGCGGCTATTCGAACTGGAAGGCTACATTTGGCGGCGGCAAGGTAAACAAGAACAGGCGCTGCGCAGCCTCGAGCACGCGGTTGATCTGGACCCGCGCAACCGCTATACGCTGGAGCAAACTGCCCTGTCTTACGACATTCTTCGGCGCTATGGCGAGGAAGAGGTTGTGTGGGATCGAGCGCTAGCTGTCCAGCCGGACGACGCGCAGACCAGAATCAGCCGCGCACTCGTGGAATTAAACTGGAAGGCGAACACGGCGCCCTTGCACCAAGTGATTGATGAAATTCGCGCGAAAGATCCCGCTGCAGCCCAAGACGTCGTCGATACCTGGTTAGCCTGCGCATTGGCAGAGCGCGACCTCCCTGCCGTTGCCAATGCCTTGACGGTGCTGGGCGAAAACAGTTTTGGTATCGATACAATAAGACTCAGTCGCAGCTTTGCCGAAGGTCTCGTCGCGCGGATGACCGGAGATGACAGGAAAGCGCGGTTCGCTTTCACTGCGGCGCGAGCCGAGCAGGGGAAAATCGTTGGAGCTCAGCCAAACGATGGTCTGGCATTGTGTGTCCTTGGTTTGATCGACGCTGGTCTTGGACGGAAAGACGAAGCGCTACGCGAGGGTCGACGAGCGAGCGAGCTCTTGCCTGTGGCCAAAGATGCTGTCAATGGCCCCCTCATGGTAAAATATTTGGCCATTATCGCTGCATGGGCCGGCGACAAAGATCTCGCCTGCGAACAGCTCGCGATCGCGATCACCCTGCCAAGCTATCTCAGTTACGGCGAACTGACGCTGTTGCCCTTGTGGGATCCTCTGCGCGGCGATCCGCGCTTTGAAAAAATCGTCGCCTCCCTCGCACCTAAGTAAACCACCAGAGATCGCATGGATAACACGGATGGGTGGGTAATCTGTGGTGCTGGCTGGCTTCAGCAAAGAGATCCCGCAGTCAATAAATTTTCTTCGTAAGAAAATCTCGGATTTTCCGCAGTACATCAATAGGCGACCTCAAGGCGGTTTGATCCAGCCAGAAATGAAACAACGATAAAATGCCAGGAGTTAATGTATGAAAAGCCCAACCATCCAACTCAATAATGCAGGTCAACGGCCAAGACATTCGACGAGCGCGGGAACTCCGATGCGCAGCTCGGTTCGCATTTTCCTGCTCCTAGCCTGTGTCGCGGTCTCACCCAAACTGCAAGCGGTCAGTCCGCCTCCCGATGGCGGCTATCCTGGGGCCAATACGGCGGAAGGGCAGGCCGCGCTTTTTAGCCTCACTACCGGCAATGGCAACACGGCTACTGGCTTCAAGGCGCTCTTTAAAAATACCACCGGCTTCTCAAACACGGCTAATGGCAATAATGCGCTGTTTAGCAACACCACCGGAGAAGGCAACACGGCCAGTGGATCAGGGGCGCTCGGCAGTAATACTACTGGCGGCGCCAACGTGGCCGTCGGTGCTGGCGCACTCTCGGCCAACACAAACAGCGCGAGCAACACGGCCGTCGGTACGAACGCGCTCGAAGCCAACACCACCGGCAGCGAAAACACGGCCATTGGCGATGAAGCGCTTACGATCAGTAATGGGGGTAATAACTCGGCACTCGGCCATTTTGCGCTCTTTCGCAACACTGGCGGCAACTTCAACACGGCCGTGGGCGACGAGGCGCTGTTCAGCAACACGACTGGTAGCCTTAACATCGCCATCGGCAGAGAATCCGGCGGGGGAATCATCACAGCTGATAACGTTATTTGTATCGGCTCCAATCTCGATGCCGCAAATGTGAGCAACAGCTGCTTTATTGGGAACATTCGCGGGGTGACAACGACAAACGGTGGCGCCATACCCGTCTTAATCGACTCCGCCGGGCAACTCGGCACGGCCAGCTCCTCAGCCCGATTCAAAAATGAGATTAAACCGATGGACAGCGCCAGCAAAGCGATTCTCGCGCTCAAACCGGTGACGTTTCATTACAAGAGCGACAAGACAAACACGCCGCAATTTGGTTTGGTCGCCGAGGAAGTCGCCGCGGTGAATCCAGATCTGGTGGTGCGCGACAAGAACGGCGATATCTACACGGTCCGTTACGATGCGGTGAACGTGATGTTGCTCAACGAATTTCTAAGAGAACATCGCAAGTTCGAAAAGGAACAAGCTGCTGTCGCACAACTAAGATCTGGCATTACCAAGCAGGGAGGCACGATCGTCGAATTGAAAAAGGAAATCGCGACCCTGACTGCGACTACGAAAGAGCAGGCCGCGCAAATCCAGAAGGTGAGCGCGCGGATCGAAGTCAGCAAATCGACACCGCGAATGGTCGCGAACAAACCCTAAGGCTGCGCCCCGTTGCGTCTATTCTGTGTCCCTCCGGCAAAATAATTGTGTGCTGACCCGAAATCTCACAATCAGCTGCTTTCGAAGTTGGCCTGCTCTCCCTCAGTTGCCAGAGGTCAGGTTAATTTTCGGTCTTCCTTGCCGACGGCGCTCGCGAAAGGCGAAGTCGCGCCATCCAGGTATTCCACTTTAGCTGCCGCTGATGGCGTCTTCGAACTCGGGCATGATTCCGGACGACAATTGCCCCGGCCACAAGGGGTTCCCGACCAATAGTGAAGACCGGTTCTCGATATTGGACTGGCATTTGATAAAAATACCATATTTCCAGCAATTACTGCAAGAACCATCTTATTGTCCCGGGCCCCCAAGGCCACCGTGTTCTGCGCACCAAGTCAGGGGGTCGGGCTGGCTTCTGTAGTTGGTTGTTCGCGTTGATCTTGCCGAGAACGGCTCGACGCTTTGCCCTCAGTTGGGTTTCGCTGCTGCGCGTTGGGCTCGTTTCGACCCGCTCCAGGTGACGTTTCCGGACGGTTCCGATTCCCGCCGGGTGGCGTCGCTTGTTCGGTGCGGGATTGGCTCTGTTCCGCGCGTTCCGGGGCGTTGTCGGGCTGCGCAGCTCCCTCGGTCCGAGACTCTCGGCGCTCTGCCCTTTTCTCGGCAGGGTTGGGGCGGGTTTGATCTGCGCTCGAATTCATCTCACCGGTCGCACCTGCTTCCCGTTGTGCGCCTCGCTCACGTAGTTTCGGTTGTTGGCTCTGCTCGTCGGTCGCAGTTCGTTCATCATGAGAAGCCGCGGAACGGGCAGTGTGCCGGCCAGGGCTTGGTGGCTGCGAGAGTGTGTCTGCGTTGCGGCTGCTGGTGCTTCCCTCTTCCTGATGCTCTTGGGTTCGCACGTGCGCCCGGACCCGTTGCTGATTACGCGTGTCGACATCGGTCTCCTGGCGCCGGTCGGTATTAACTCCCACGCTAGCGTGGATGTTCAACCCCGGCTGCGGTTGAACCCCGTAATAAGAGTACACGTTACCGAGCCATTCGGCCCGGCTATACTCATCGATCCGGTTACTTTCCCACACCGGTGCGGCATAAATTTTTTCCCGGTCCACTGTCACTGTGTAAGTACGATTGTCTGTGCCCGCACTGAAAAGAGTCCAGGGCGCGGCCACTAATTTGCGGGTACCGCCCTGGTCGGTGGCAAGCACGGCATAAGCCATGCAACCGCTTTGCTTATCCAGGACAATGTCGTTGATCTGGCCGATCTCATCGCCTTGTGGCCCGAGAACCCGCGCTCCGACGACAGTAGTAGTTGGGACATAGGTGGTGGTGGTGGTGGTCGTCGTAGTGCTAGTGCTTTGTTGCGCCGGCGTGGAGTTAATGCCCAGCATCAGCCAGCCTGCGAGACAGAGAAAAATGACTCTTTTCATAACTTTGCTCCTTAGTGTGTGTCTTCGAAATACGGATTCGTTCGCGGCTCGGTTATCGGTCGTGTCGCCGCCTAACGACGCGAGTTAGGGCTATCGGCACCTGCGCTCTGACGGGGCGGCGGTTTCGAGTGATCCCTCCCGCTCACGCCTGAACAGTGGACTTTCGTCGCCTTAGGTGCACCCGCGCAGAAGAAAGACCAGGAATAAAATTGGAAGAGGTATACCTAGCAACCAAAGAGGCGCCACCTTGTTGACCCGCGCCTGGCCGACCGCCTCGTATCGCATGGGTTGAGGTAGAGCGATGGCCTGTTCAAAGGGCCCATTTCCAGGGTCTATCCTTTTTTCTCGGTGACACCGACGATTTCCAAACTGCCACGCGGTGCCTTCTGTAGGGTAAGGGTTTTCATAACTTTCCCTGAGGCACGATTAGAATTGCTGCGCAGTTCATAACCTAGCGGAAACGTTACTCTGAAAGTTCCGTCCGCAACGGGCTGGATATTGAGTTCTCCGGCGAGCCAAAAACGACGTTCGGGCCAACGTCGGTCATAACGCAGTAAGTCACGGCGGATTTCTTCCCGGGGCACGTTTGGTTTACCAAAATAGGTCACACGCTCAGCAAAGAATTCTAATTCGGACCCGACGTGAGGATCTAACCCGGCCAAAACGAAAGCGCCCACATAGTCACGCAAACGCTCCAGATTGGACCAGTCATTTGAAATCGATCCCTCCGAGGGCGGAGCAGGCGTATCCTCCGGTAGACGCGGCGGAGGGGCATGGCTATCCAGTTGTGCTCGGCTTGGTTGCCCGTCCCTTTTCTTCGAAGGCATCGAGGGTTCCAACATTGCCCTTGCAGGAGATTTGGGTGGTGGGATCACTCCTGCGTTCAAGTTTCTCAGAAACTGTTCGTCCGCGTCGCGTAATCGTCTCCAAGTTTCGGAGCTAGGGGAAGGTTCAGCCGCGGGCATTTGCGCCGGGGGAACCCCAAGACTCTTTGCCGTTGCCGCATCGAACTTGCCTGAAATGGAAAGTCCCTGGCGAATCTGATAACGAGTCACTGCCGCTGCAGTTGCTTGATCATAAACTCCAGTGGCATCCCCCTGGTAATAGCCGGCGTCTCGCAATCGGACTTGCGCTGCTTTTACACTGTCGTCTGCCCGGACCATTCCTGCGCAGAGGCTGATCGCCAGGAGAGAGATCAACGTGTGCTTCATGCAGTAAAATCGAATTTGCGCTGCGTATCAGGCGCATGCGGTGAACGGGAAGGGTTAGCTTTTTTGCGCTGCAGTTTGTGGGACTTGGAAGGCGGTTCCAGTGGGAACAAGGGCCACGGGATCCTATTTCAATCGGTTAGAATTGCCCGATCTAAATCGCTCATCGCCCACGATCTTCCAATATATTTTAGTATTCTCATTAGCTTAGGATGCGATTCGAGCGCCATTCATCCGAGGGCTTCCAAAATAACCGACTGGTCGTGGGCTAAGTCAGCGGCTTAGCGCAAGGCAAGAAAAAGTCTTACTCACGACGGGGTGATGTATCTGTCCCGCTATTTCGATGTGTTCCGACTATCTCTGAACTGCGCCCAGACGCTTGGTCGGAGCCGATGACTATTATAGGCCAGCAAAGAAAACATCATCCAAGACCAGCAAGCGGTCGTTGATTGAGCCTCACGCAGGCGACAGACGCTACGCCAGACGGAACAAGACGGGCGAATTCAAAAAGCAAGTCAAGGTGGGCCGCTCTCTCGCTGCTGATCGTAGATCGAAAGCAAAAACCAAAGTCAAAAAAGGTCAGGGCGACCGAGGCGATGTGGCACGCTAGGAGAAAGCAATAGCCCGAAGTGTTCGTCTTCTAAACGCGGGGACTGCACGAAGTGGCTGCTTTCACGTGTTACCTAACTCCTTTTCTCGCAACCTACGTAATCTTTTTGAAGCATGTTGTTAATTCCTCGATCAGATGGGGAAAGGAGCTACCCAGAAATTCCGGAGGAATCAGATCCGAATATTTCAACAGCCACCTCGTTCTCCCTGAAGACGAGGCCCACACCGCTGTGGCGATTTATCCTTGACACCTTATTCTGCGCGGCCTTGAACTGCGGATATGAACTCACTTCGGCTTGCTCTTTCGTTATCACTCGCCTTACTTCTCTGTGCGTGTCCCGATACTCATCAGCGGATCGGCTACCACCGGATTACTGTGGGCTGGGCTCCCGGATATGAAAATGTTCCCGATTGTAACCCACTTATTGCTATGCAAGGCAAAACCGTAGATATCAAAGGAGTCAATGTAACTACGCCGGCTGGCGTGGGTATAGGAGGCGGCGAGTTCAGCCGCGAAGACAAGGCTCTGCAAACCGCGAGCGAGGCCGCGCAAATGGCCGATCAAAAATATACCCGGTTATGCGAGCTGCTACCCTCCTATGCGAATGATCAAAAGGCGTTTTACGGTGCGCGCGATCAAATGTTCGACCTGATCAGGGGTACGCAGCAAGTCGCTTCTGCAGTTGCAGCACAGACCGGGCAAGCGCCACCCGCACCACAGCCGGCGGTTCCCACCGCGGCCTCGAGCGCAGCGGCGGACGCAGGCGCCAACCCGGGCAAAGGAATCGCCAACGCTCCAGCCGCCAGTTCTGCCCCCACACCGACCGCGTCACCTGCCCCCGCGGGAAGTCCCGCGGCGCAAGGTATTAACCAAGTCACTAATGCCGCAAATCATCTGAAGGCGGTTGCAAAGAAGAAAGCACCGGCAAAAGGCACTTCGAAAAAGAAGAAAAAGGACGATGCTAGCTGAGCGGGTGCGACAGGACAGCGGCATTTTTCCCAGCTTGTCCAGCAGGGGAATCACCCTGATGGCAATGACTTTCCATTTGGTGAGTTGTAAGTGCGCAAAATGAAGCTTGTTCCCGGCTAATTCCGGATCATTCCCTCTATTTTGCAGAGTGCTCAATTGTTCTGCGAATGGACAAAGGGTCTTGAGCGGTTCGAAAAGGGGGTTGGGACATCTGAACATGTCGGAACCGCGCGCCACATCGCGGAGGACCTTGCGATTTACTGTATCCTTCGCGGCGGGATTTTTTCAAGGAAGCACAAATAGCTTGCGACCACGCTGGATCATCGGTGAATCGTAGCGAATGCTGAAATGGTCGTCGCGTCCGATAAAGTCCCCTGGAAAAGGCCGGTTTGCCCGGATGGACGAAAATCAGTCTCCATTGCGCGCCGAACTGTTCAATCTCGAACAGCTCACGAATCATGCTCGAAAGCTTGCGAGCGAGCACCAGATCGCGACGGGCAAAGGTTCCAGTCGCTTGCTCAGTCGCCTTGAGCAGAATGAAAAGGTTCTGCGCGCCTTTAACCGCGCTACCTTGGAAGTCGATCAATCCCGGCGAGTCACTCCTGCGGCGGAATGGTTGCTCGATAATTTTTATCTGATCGAAGAACAGATTCAGATCGCGCGCCGCCATTTGCCCCCGGGTTATAGCAAGGAATTGCCGCGACTGGATCGCGGTCCGTTTGCGGGCTGGCTGCGGGTATATGCCATCATGGTGGATTTGATCGCGCACGTAGACGCGCAAATCGATCTCGAGCTGCTGGCTGCCTTTGTCGATGCTTATCAAAAGGTCGCGCCTCTGAAAATCGGCGAGCTCTGGGCGATTCCCATTATGCTACGCCTGGGTCTCATCGAAAATCTCGCCCGGGTCACGACCGCGCTGGTAGTCGCTCGCAAGGAACGCGATCAAGCCAATGAATGGGTCTTGCGTTTGCACAAAGTCGCGGAGACCAACCCATCGCGTCTTGTCATTGTGGTCGCGGAGATGGCGCGCGGGGATCTCCCGTTGTCGAGCTCATTCGTCACGGAATTTTGCAGTCGCCTGTCACGTTTGGATCCGGCCCTGCACCTGGCTCGCGGCTGGCTCGAACAGCGCTTGGGGGAGCGCGGATCGTCTATTGAACAGCTCCAGCATCAGGAAAGTCAAAATCAGGCATCCGATCAGGTCTCAGTCAGTAACAGCATAGTTAGTTTACGTTTCTTAGGCGCGGTCGATTGGAAGGAATTCTTCGAGACACTTAGCCTGGTCGAACAAATCCTGCGCACCGATCCGGCGGACGTTTATGCGGACATGGACTTCGCCAGTCGCGATTGTTATCGGCACGCGGTCGAATCGCTGGCCAAACAGAGCGGACTTGCGGAAACAGAAATGGCGCAGCGCGCAATCGACCTTGCGACAAAAAGCGCGGCGGAGAAGGGGCGCGATGACCGCACGGCGCACGTTGGTTTCTATCTGACTGAGAAAGGTCAGTCACAATTGGCACATCAAACCGGAGTTCGACGGCCATGGCGAACAGTGATTGAACGCAGCATTCGCCACTTTTCACTCCCTTTCTATGTCGGCGGGATTCTTTTTGTAAGCGCGTTTCTTACTGCCGAATTCATGGCCCAGGCACAAGCCGTAGGTCTACGCGGATGGAAATTGCTGATTCTGTGTGCTCTCCCCTTTTTTGTCGGAGTAAGTCAACTGGCAGTGGCGCTCATGAATTGGCTCGTCACCGTGCTTGTCCGCCCGCGCCTGCTGCCGCGCCTGGATTATTCTTCGGGCATCGAATCAGAGAACTCTGCGATGGTGGTAATTCCCGCCATTCTCACAAGCCTGACCGAAACGGAGGATTTGATCGAGAGGCTGGAGATTCACTATCTCGCGAATCGGGATCCACATCTCTACTTTGTTCTCCTAACCGACTTTGTCGATGCAACTGCAGAAACTCTACCAGAAGACAAGGAGCTACTCGATTGTGCGCGCAGCGGGATTGAACGTTTGAATCGCAAGTATCCGTCCGATAAGGCCGATACTTTTTTCCTATTTCAACGACCGCGCCGCTGGAATGAGAGCGAAGGCGTTTGGATGGGCTATGAGCGCAAACGGGGAAAGCTGGCAGAGCTCAATGCGGTCTTACGTGGCGAAGATCCTGATCGCTTCTGCGAAGTCGTTGGACGACCAGATATCTTTCAATCTATCAGGTACGTGATCACCCTCGATGCAGACACACAATTGCCGCGCGATTCGGCGCGGCAGCTTATCGGCACGATGGCGCATCCCTTGCATCGGCCGAAGATTGATCCACAACGCGAAATCGTAACCGATGGCTACGCGCTAATGCAGCCGCGGGTTGACGTCAGCTTGCCAAGCGCCGGTCGGTCTCGGTTTGCCCGCCTCCACGCGGGCGATGCCGGCATCGATCCTTACACCCGCACCGTCTCGGATGTGTATCAGGATCTCTTTGACGAGGGCTCCTTTATCGGAAAGGGCATTTATGAAGTCGATGCGTTCGACCGCGTGTTACGTGGTCGTTTCCCAGAAAACCGGATACTAAGTCATGACTTACTGGAATCGGTTTATGCGCGCTCCGCTCTAGTGAGCGATGTGAAACTGTACGAAGCGCAACTCGCCCGTTATGACGTGGACGTGAACCGGCGAGAGCGCTGGATAAGAGGAGATTGGCAAATCCTGCCCTGGTTATTGCCACGTGTGCCAAATGCCGAACGCCGGTGGATCGCAAACCCAATCTCTCTCCTCTCGTGGTGGAAGATTTTCGACAATCTAAGGCGCAGCCTCGTTCCAATTGCACTCTCGCTCTGTTTATTGGAAGGCTGGTTGCTGCCGCAGCTTGGACGCCTGGAGGCTTTGTTGATTCCAGCGATTTTTGTTCTACCCGCCATCCTGGCTGGACTCTCCGATCTCTGGCGAAAGCCAGACCAGTTGCCATGGCTAATGCATCTGCACGGAGTGAGCAAAGCGATAGGTAGAACACTCGGTCAAACCGGACTGACACTGGCTTTCTTGCCCTACGAAGCGTTTGTCAGTCTGGACGCAATCGTACGCACCTTGGTCCGAATGTTGGTCACGCGACGGCGGTTATTGGAGTGGACTACGGCAAGCGAACTGAGCCGGACCGCGCGCACCGATCTACGAGGATTCTATTTGAAAATGTGGGTTGCTCCCGCCTTCGCGCTCGTGGGCCTACTTTTCGCAGCGTCGAAGCCTAGCGCTCAATTTAGTTATTCCGTGCCTTTTGTCTTGGGCTGGTTGGTTGCACCGCTTATTGCCTGGTGGTTCAGCCGGCCGCTCGCACCAACGCCGGTCGACCTAACTGGCGATCAACTGGCCTTCCTCCGCCGCGTCGCGCGCAAGACATGGCATTTCTTCGAGACATTTGTTACCGAGGAAGAAAACTGGCTGCCGCCGGATAACTTCCAAGAAGATCCTTCTCCCCTGGTCGCCGGGAGGACCTCTCCGACGAATATTGGACTCGGTCTGCTCGCCAACCTGGCGGCGCGCGACCTCGGCTATATTTCCTTGGGTAGACTCATCGTGCGCACGCAAGCGACCATTGCCACCATCCGTCGCCTCGAACGTCATCACGGTCATCTCTACAACTGGTATAACACCCGCACGCTGCAGCCACTTTTCCCGCTCTATGTCTCCAGCGTGGATAGCGGCAATTTAGCCGGTCATCTTCTCACCCTTGGAACCGGCCTGAGAGACTTAGCCGATGAGAAAGTTCTGCCCACGCAGATTTTTCAGGGATTCCGCGACACCATTGGACTCATGCGGGATCTCGATCGGACTAACCCAGCCCTGGCTCAACTCGAAGCCGACCTGGGAATAACTCCATCCAATTTGACCGCGGCTTACTCGCTCTTGCAGAATATCGCCACGCAGTCAAAGCAGATTGCGGCATCGTTCGGCAACGGTGAGAAAGATCGACAAGCTTGGACACAGGTTCTGTTGCGCAGCTCCGAGGACCATTTGCGCGAATTCCAGTCACTGGTCCCTCGATTTACACAACTTCACCCAGCTAACGAAAATCTCACCAACGACTCACCTCGGCTCGACGATATCCCAACCCTGCGCCAACTCTCGCAGTTGGACGAAGGATTGAGTGCGCCAGCGCGCGAACGCATCCTCCAACTCGAAACTCTGGCCGATGCCTGTGAAGAACTGGCGCAAATGGACTTTACGTTTCTGTTCGACAAGGCGCGGGATCTCTTTTCCATAGGATTCAACGTCTCGGAAGCGCGCCGTGATAGCAGCTATTATGACTTGCTCGCTTCGGAGGCACGTCTTTGCAGCTTCCTCGCCGTCGCGCGGGGCCAGGTGCCGCAGGATCACTGGTTTTCGCTCGGACGTCTGCTGGTCACACCGCGAGGTAAACCGATTCTCGTCTCCTGGAGCGGGTCCATGTTCGAATATCTCATGCCGGCGCTGGTGATGCCGAACTATGATAACACGTTGCTTGGTCAAGCCTGTAAGTCGGCGGTCGAGCTTCAGATCGACTATGGCAAGTCGCACGATTTGCCCTGGGGCATTTCGGAGTCGGGATTTTATCGCACGGATGCGCAACGGAACTACCAGTACCGGGCTTTTGGTGTGCCCGGGTTAGGACTGAAACGAGGATTAGCGGACGATATGGTGGTTGCCCCTTACGCCAGCGCCCTGGCGTTGATGATCGCACCGGCCGAGGCCTGCGATAACTTGCGTCGGCTTTCCAAGGAAGGCGCAGAAGGAGTCTATGGCTTCTATGAAGCGATCGATTATACACCTTCCCGACTTCCGCCTAACGAAACTAGAGCGATCGTCCGGTCTCACATGGCACATCACCAAGGCATGACCCTGCTTTCGCTCGTTAGTCTTCTGCGTGACCTGCCCATGCAACGCCGGTTCATCTCACGGCCGCTGCTCAAAGCCGCGGATCTTCTTCTCCAGGAGCGAATGCCAAGAACCGAAGCCAGTGTCCTGCCCGAAGGGTTGGAATTGGACGGATCACGCCCGCGAGGGGCAGAGGTTGAAACAGGCATTCGCATTTACACCAACCCAAACTCACGGGCACCGGAAGTTCACCTGCTTTCTAACGGCAACTATCACGTATCGATCAGTCATGCCGGCGGCGGTTATAGCCGCTGGCGCAACCTGGCGGTGACACGCTGGCGCGAAGATGCGACCCGCGATTGCTCTGGCACTTTCCTCTATCTGCGAAATGTCGCGACGGGCGAATTTTGGTCTAGTGCCCTCCAGCCGACGCTCATACCGACAAAACGTTACGAGGCGATTTTTTCACTGGGAAAAGCCGAATTCCGGCATCGCCATTCCAAAGTCGAAGTTCACACGGAGATCGCTGTTTCTCCTGAGGAAGATGTAGAACTACGTCGCGTCATTCTCGCCAATCTGTCTTCAACTGAGCTAGAGATCGAATTGACCAGCTACGGTGAGGTGGTGATCGCGCCCCAGGCGTCGGATGAGGCGCATCCGGTCTTTAGCAACTTGTTTGTGGAAACGGAATTTCTTCCAGCTTCCTCGGCGATTCTCTGTAGCCGTCGTGCGCGATCTGAAGACGAAAAGCCGCCGTGGCTAATACACGTTCTGGCTGGTTACGAGAGCGGCGACGTGTCCTGCGAAACAGACCGTGCGAAATTCCTTGGACGCGCTGGCACGCCGAGCAAACCCGCTGCGATGTTGACCAGAGGCCCGCTGTCCAACACCGCAGGCTCGGTGCTCGATCCAATCATTGCGCTCCGGCGCACGATCAAGCTCCCGCCTAACGAGACTAGGTCACTGGATTTTATCACCGGCATGGCGGAAAACCGGGAAGGCGCGCTTGCGCTGGTCGAAAAGTATCAGCATTCGCGCATGTGCGATCGCGCATTTGATCTGGCCTGGACTCACAGCCAGGTGACGCTAAGACAGCTTAATACCAGCGAAGCTGAAGCGCAGCTCTATGGACAATTGGCCGGTGCCATCATTTATGCTGACCCTGACCGCCGTACTGCCCCAGGCATTCTCTTGAGTAATCGCCGCGGACAGAGCGCGTTGTGGGCCTATGGAATTTCGGGCGATCTCCCCATCATGCTGTTGCGGGTGAGGAACACTGAAAATGCCGAAATGGTGCGACAAGTGGTTCAGGCACATTATTACTGCCGGGCAAAAGGATTGGCAGTCGATCTTGTTATTCTCAACGAGGACGTGTCGCTTTATCGCCAGTCGTTACATGACACGATTACCAACCTTATTGCGGCAGGTGGCGAGGCCGACATGATGGAAAAGCCGGGCGGCATTTTCGTTCGCCGGCTCGAACAAATCCCAAACGAAGATCGTGTTTTGTTGGAGTCAGCGGCCCGGATTGTCTTGGACGACGAAAATGGGAATCTGGTTGAACAACTCGAGCATCGCGCTGTGGTTGAGCCGCTAATCCCTCTGCTAATCACTACTCGACCGGCGACCCGCGCCGTGCCGAGTGAGCCGCCGCCGCGAGTATCGGTATTTCATAATGGTCTCGGCGGCTTCACTCCCGATGGCCACGAATACGTCATCACTCTACGCGCCGGTGAGACGACCCCGGCGCCATGGGTCAACGTTCTCGCCAACCCGTCTTTCGGAACTGTGGTCAGCGAAAGTGGCGGGGCTTACACCTGGTTTGAGAATGCGCACGAATTTCGTCTCACACCTTGGACGAATGATCCTGTGAGTGATTACTCCGGAGAGGCTTTTTACATTCGCGATGAAGAAACGGGACAGTTCTGGTCTCCTTCGCCGCAGCCCGCGCGCAGTGATGCACCTCACGTCATCCGTCATGGCTTCGGTTACTCCGTCTTCGAGCATTATGAGCAAGGGATCGTGTCCGAACTTTGGGTTTATGTGGCGATGGATGCGCCGGTGAAATTCGCCGTGCTAAAGTTGCGCAACACTTCCGGCGTAGCACGCCGGCTTTCCGTCACAGGCTACTGTGAATGGGTGCTTGGCGATCTGCGGCCTAAGACTTTGCTCAATGTTCAAACCGAGCTCGACCTTCAAACCGGTGCGGTGCTCGCGCGCAATTCCTTCAATATTGAATTCCCCGACCGCATTGCCTTCTTAGATCTGAATGAACCTGGTCGCACGCTAACCGGCGACCGCAAAGAATTCCTTGGTCGCAACGGTAATCTCGCTGAACCCGCCGCGATGAAGCGGGCCCGACTTTCTGGCAAACTCGGCGCCGGATTAGATCCGTGTGCCGCGGCTCAAGTCATCTTCGATCTCCCCGAAGGAGGGGAACGCGAAATTTCATTTCGTCTTGGCGCGGGTAAAAATTTGGACGAGGTGCAGGCGCTGATTCGACGCTTTCGGGCGAGAGACGTGCGACAGGCCACGCTCGCCGCGGTGCACGAATTTTGGAATCATACCCTCGGCAGTGTCAACGTCGACACGCCGGATCCCGCCGTGAACGCGATGGCTAACGGCTGGCTCTTATACCAAACGCTTGCTTGCCGGCTCTGGGGCCGAACAGGTTTTTATCAGAGCGGCGGCGCTTATGGATTCCGCGACCAATTGCAGGATGTGATGGCACTGGCCCATGCTCAGCCGGCGCTGATGCGCGAGCATCTTTTACGCGCTGCCTCACATCAATTTGTTGAAGGCGACGTCCAACACTGGTGGCATCCCCCTGGCGGTCGTGGAGTACGCACTCATTTTTCCGATGACTACCTTTGGCTCCCTTACGCGACCTGTCGCTACGTCGCAACCGTCGCCGATAGTGGCGTGCTCGACGAACAGATCCCGTTTCTCGAAGCCCGGCCCGTTCTGCCAAAGGAAGAATCCTACTACGACATGCCCGCTCGCTCGCAACAAACTGCAACCCTTTACGAGCACTGCGTCCGCGCAATTGAGCACGGTCTTAATTTCGGTGAACACCATTTGCCGCTGATCGGTTCTGGCGACTGGAACGACGGCATGAACAAGATCGGCCAGGAAGGCCATGGCGAAAGTGTCTGGCTCGCTTTCTTCCTTTACGACGTTCTAAGTCAGTTTGCGGAACTAGCGCGCGGTCGTAACGACCTTGCATTTGTCGATCGCTGCCTCGATCAGGCGAAAACCTTGCAGAAGAACATCGAAACCCACGCCTGGGACGGCGAATGGTATCGGCGCGCTTACTTTGACAATGGCGAACCGCTCGGATCGCGCACTAACGAGGAATGTCAGATCGATTCCATTCCGCAAATCTGGTCCGTGATCAGCGGCGCAGGCGATCCGAAGCGCTCGCGCCAGGCCATGCAATCCGTCGATCAGAGACTCGTTAGGCGCGACGCTGGATTAATTGAACTGTTCACGCCGCCTTTCGATAAATCCGCCCTCAACCCCGGTTACATCAAAGGGTATATTCCCGGTGTCCGGGAAAATGGAGGACAGTACACTCACGGTGCCGTGTGGACTGCGATGGCTTTTGCCCTCATGGGTGAGGTTGAGCGCGCCTGGGAATTATTCAACCTCCTTAATCCCATTCATCACGGAGCTACCTCCGCACAGATCAAGACCTACAAAGTAGAACCATACGTAATCGCCGCTGACGTCTATTCGCGGCCTCCGCACACTGGCCGCGGCGGCTGGACTTGGTATACGGGTTCGGCGGGGTGGATGTATCGACTCCTTATCGAGACATTGCTCGGAGTGAACCTTGCCGGAGACCGGCTTCGTTTAGCACCGCGTTTTCCGAATTCATGGGCAAGCTACAAGATTCATTACCGCTACCGCCAAACCGTCTATCATATCACTATTTCGCGGCGCCCCGAGTCACCCGACGCTGAAACAACAGTTTCCCTGGATGGAGTCGATCTTCCGGATAAGTCCATTCCGTTGGTTGATGATCACATTGAGCACTTCGTCGAAATGCAAATTCCCTGATCGGAAGTACGCTAAGTGTGATTAAACCGAATCTCGCCTGGAGCAGGGTCAAAAAGCAACAAAAGAGCCACCTCGAGTTGCCGAGCCGGGGCAAACCAAAGCGAGTTGAATCGTCCCAAGCTCACGGACATGACTTACCGCGGAATCTTAAATGCGCTTCCGCCGCGGTGCTGGGAGATCGGTAACTGGCGTCAACTCGAAGCTCCTGAACACGGCCTCGAGATCGATGACCGCATTCGCAGCCGCTCTTAAGACATTCCCCAGGTTTTGCGCTACCGAGGCCACTTCCACGCGAATCCCCCTTCGCCTAAGCTTCGTCGCAAGGTAAGCGAAATCGGCGTCGCCGGTGACAAGAATCACCACATCCGGGTGGATGTCGACCGAAAGCTCAAGGGCATCGAGGGCCATCATCACGTCGACATTTGCTTTGTAATGTCCTTCGTCCGCGGGAGCGCCATCCTTGGTCACAACCATGAACCCATTGGCGCGTAGCCAGTGGACAAACTTGTTCTTCTTGTCTCGCTCATCCTGCCAGAGCGGGATCGCGGGCGGCAGTCCGGCGTAAACCACCATTTCGACCAGCTCTCGACCGGAGTCTGAGCCTGCCAAAAATTCACGGAGCCTCAACCAATCAAGACCTCTACCCACACTTCGTGCGGAGCTGCCGACATTCGACTCATCTACGAGAATCAATAGCCGTACAGGTCGAGAAAAGTTTGGTTCTTTCTTCTGCCGCATGGTTAGAGTTAATGAAATACGACCGGCTTTCGGACCAACATTACTTCCTCGGCCGGCTTTCGGACATAATGCCACCGCCGCGTTTGGCGTCCCGCCAGTGCATGCCTACTCTCTCCTTCAAATTCAAATCCGAAATCGTCGATAACCCTGGCTAAGTCTCGCTAAATTCTGCTGTGCAGTGATCACCGATGGCGGCGATAAGATCTTCTCCGCGGCCGGTTATTGGTTGATGAGTAGCCACGGGAACGTCCGCCTTTCCGCTGCGTCGCTTCACCGCTTCCGCGCGCACTATTTCCAGGCAAACGCGGCTCGATCTTTTTCGGCCGAACTGGACGCGTTTCTCCCCTGCCCTGATCTTCTCCTGGTAAAGCGGCCGTCGTGTCGTAGTCAAATCCTTCCGCTTTTTTTCGCACAATCCCGCGACCGATGAACCGCTCGAGCAATCGCAACTGGG
>Ga0206945_1114_pt1 | contig 18158 bp, 13 predicted proteins | sample Alteio_BWOrgHeat_5_FD_152982 | JGI IMG/M metagenome (GOLD analysis project Ga0206945, IMG submission 152982) | Enriched cells from forest soil in Barre Woods Harvard Forest LTER site, Petersham, Massachusetts, United States -... | ecosystem: Environmental > Terrestrial > Soil > Temperate forest > O... | reverse complement strand
TGTTCTCCAAGCAGTCGCCGGTCAGCCTGGCCAGTTTCAACATGATCGGTGCGGATGCCGTCAAAGAGTTCAAGGTGATTACGGATAACCCGCCTGCGGAGTATGGCGAGATGTCGGGTGGGGTCATCAACACCATTTTCAAATCCGGCACCAATAATTTCCACGGCAGTGTGTACGAGTATTACCGCAACAGCGCATTTGACGCTCGCAACACCTTCGATGGAGCTACCGTTCCACCGCTCCACCGCCATCAGTTTGGCGCATCGATTGGCGGCCCAATACGGAAGGACAAGACCTTCTTTTTCGCGAATTACGAGGGTTTCGTGGCCGATACGTCACAATCTTTTGTGGCCGCCATGCCCGACACGGCTGCACGGGGTACCGGCAATGGGTTTGGGCTGCTTCCCTGCGGCGTAGCGACGGGACCTGCCTGCGGTGCGGGAGTTGCTGCCGGCACGCTTACCTCAGTCAAAGTGAGTGATGCGATTTATCGGATATTCTTCGGAGGTTATAGCGGGAACCCCGGCGTTCCATTGTTGCCGAACTGTAATGGAGCAGAGATTCTCTCATCGGGGCTTCCCACGGGAACCTGTAACTTCTTAAGCAACCCGGATCAAGCAGTTCGCGAGAATTTCGGTTTGGTTAAAATCGACCATAGCCTGACTTCCAAAAATTCGATCTCCGCCACGTACAACATGGATCCATCCACTTCGTATACTCCGTCGCAGACAGGGATTACGGCAGATGATATCTATTTCCGCAAGCAGGTTGGGTCAATACAAGATACCCATATCATCTCGACGAATATCGTGAATACGTTCCGGTTCGGTGTCAGCCGCATCTACTACGCGGGGAACATGGACCTCACTGTGGGCGTAGGAGGAATCTCGAAGGTTGATCCGGAAATCTTCGTAAATCCGAATCCTTTTATCGTAGACAAGAGCCCTTACCCGCAATTCCCATCGATCGCGGTGCTTGGAAATCAGATCCAGACGATTGGAGCGCAGGCCACCGGCACGGCCAACTTCATCCCGCGCTTCAACGGCTACACGAACGGGAATCTCAATGACGATGTCAACTGGCAGATGGGTAGGCACGCCCTCCAGTTCGGCTTCCAGGCCAAGAAGTGGTATGACAATATCGAAAACTATATGTCCACGCCGCGCGGCACCTATACGTTTTCGACCCTGCAGCAGTTTTTGTCCGGCGGCCCCGCAAACAGCCTTGCTTGGTGGGTCAACAACTACACGGACCCGTTGAATGGCCAAACCTACAGCGCGACTTTCTCGCGCGGGGAGCGGCTCGCGGCCTATGGCGTATACGCCGAAGACACATTTAAGTTTCGGCCAAACCTGACCCTCAGTTACGGACTCCGTTGGGAGTATGCGACCTCGCCGGGAGAAGAGTACAATCGGATCTCTAATCTGTGGGGCAGCGGCAATCCCCCCAGCTGCAGCCCCTATACCTGCGCGACGCCCACGGTAGGTTTTCCCTGGTACCACCCTTCGAAGCACAACTTCGCGCCTCGAGTCGGCTTCAACTGGGACCCCTTCAAGAAGGGTAAGACCAGCGTGCGAGGCGGCGCGGGAATTTATTATAACGAGGTGGAAGACTCCTTCTGGTATCCCTCCATCGCGGCTCAGCCTCCGTTTGTGATCCCCGTGACTCTGACCACTAACACCGTTGGCGGAGGAGTGGGCATCCCTTTCATTGATACAGGCACCCCCGGCTCGGGCACGGGCTCAAACTCAGCCCTGGACAAGTTTCTCGCTGCTCCGCTGCCGAAGCAGACCTACGGCGGAGCGGAAACTCCATACTTCAAGACGCCCGTAAAGTATGGCTTCAATCTCGCGATTCAACAGGAATTACCCGATCACTTTACCTTTATGATTGCCTACGTGGGATCCCAAGGAAGGAACCTGGGCCGGACCATGAGCTGGCAGGATTACTTCCCTACGACGATTGAGCAACCGGGACAACTGCCTGCGGTCAACGGCGTGCCCATCCCCGGTTCGGTTGTGAATCCAAGTTGCACCTCCGCCGGAGCCATCGAATGCTATTACTGGGCGGGAACTGGCCTCAACAATGCGAATCTATTGGGAAATGCCGTTGGAGTGAACGGCGCGACCGCTAATACGGTTCCTTATGCGACCCTTTGCGGCCCCAATGCCGCCGCCGGAGGAACAAACAGGACAAACTGCTTTAACAACCCGAATTGGGGCAGCGCCATCACCGGCCAGGTAAACGACGCTAACCTGTTCTATAACTCTTTGCAGGCCGCTGTGGAGCGCCGAGTGTCTCCCGGGCTCCTAGTTCGGCTCAACTACACCTACGCAATGTGCGTAACCGACTCCGGGTTCGATCAGCCAACCAGCTTGAGTAACGGCGGCTCGGCAGCCTGGCCGCTCATCTATATCTCGAACGCAGCCCGCGGCCGTTGTGCGTACTCACCGACGAATTCCTCCAACCTCACCCTGACGTATGCATCGCACTGGGGAAATAGTCTGAAGTCGGCACCCGCCAAGGCGCTCCTGACCAACTGGGAGGTCACGAGCCAGACGTTGGTTCAGTCGGGTTTGCCGTTTGGGATTACCGAGGGAGCGGACGTCGCTCGCTATAACACCACACCAAATTCCGCGGGAGCAGATCGGCCGGATTGGGCGCAACCCAATCAGCTCTGCCCCAATCCGACTCCCACCGGAGCCATCAACAAGGGCAACGTAAACAATTACGTGAACGTGAATTGCTTTGTGCCGGCAGCGCCGGGTTATCTGGGCAACGTCGGAAATATGGTTTTTACAGGCCCGCCGTTGATCACCACCGATGTCAGCCTCCGGAAGACATTCCACCTTAACGAAAGCAAGGCGTTCGTGTTCTCGGCGGATATGTTCAACGCCTTCAACCGCTCCAATTTTACTCCACCCTCGGTTTCAGCTGCGTTTGGCACAAACCTTGTACAAAATACCCAGTTCGGGCGTATCGGTGTCAACACCAACACACCAACGACAACCACTTCGCGGCAGCTCCAGATCGCCGGGAGGTTCACCTTCTAGCTAGCGCGTCGTGCATGTTGACGCGTCGTGTTCATTGCTGGACCGAAACAGCAAGCAATAACCAGCGGCTTCCAAGGGGGACGGTTCAATACCGTCCCCCGTTTACTTTAATCAGCAGTCGGGTATCGCCTTCTAAAGAACCGCGCGGAGAGGTCTCTCATGCTGTTTCTACCGACCTCGCCTCGCATTTGTGGCTGGCGAGCCTGCTGCGTGCGTTGTAGCCGGATAGCCTTATGAATGTAAAAGGAGGAACACATGCGTGGAGTTGTGCTTTTTCTGGCGGGACTCGTTGTCGGGAGCGTGATGATGCAGCCTACCGCCGCTCAGCAGCCAAGCAGTAGCACAGGGCTCAAACTGAATCACGTCGGGCTAAACGTCAAGGATTTTGAGGAAACGGTGAACTTCTACACAAAAACCATGGGCTTCCGGGAGGCATTCACGTTGCGCGGACCCGATGGCAAACCGAGTCTCAGTTATATCCAGATCAGCCGCGAAACGTTTTTGGAATTGGCGCCTGCCGCCGCTGATCGTCCCGCCGGCCTGACTCACTTTGGTATTCAGGCGGATGACGTCAATGCCACACTGAAAAGGCTTCGAGAAGCGGGAGTCAAGATCGACGACCCGCGCGTGAGCCGCACAAACACAATGCTCACGGCCCTTCTCGATCCCAACGGAGTCAGGTTTGAAATCGCCCAACTCCCTCCCGATTCGCTTCCACGGAAGGCAATGGAGAGCTGGAAGTAACTCTCCAGGGTTGCATCGAGATGTTCGCCGGCTACTTGGCTGGCGGAGCCGCGGGCTTGTAGGCGTTATTGTAGAAAGTTGAGTTCTCGCGAACCGAACAGACCCAGGGATTGTCCATGAACGCCACTTTGGAAACCGTAAAGTTTCTGTGTGTGCTGAAGGGCTTGGTGTACGCTCCTGGATCGTCGATCGTCGCGTCGAGCTCCAGCCGGTTGGCATCCACTCGCTTATAGCGCTCGATCAAGTGCATCTTGTCGGTGTGAGGATGGCCGAGCTGATCGAGCCATGTCTTGTCGTTTGTTCCGATCGTGTCGATCACCAATGTGTCCCCATTCTCATACCATCCAATCGAGTCGCCCCACCAGCTGGGATCCGGGTCGTCGGGATGTTTGCTGTTCAGGCGAACCAGCCGAAAGGACTGCATGACCTCATGCAGGATGTAAACCGCGTCCGGAGTCTGCACGAATTTTGTCCGCGCCGGCTCCATGTAGATGCGGATGAGCCCCGGGGGCTCGCAGTAATTGATCCAAGGGTCGGTCGTCGCTTCGAACTGGTTGTCCGGTCCGGTTGGCGGTTTCTCCGACAGCGTTTTTGTCAGCGACCAGGGCTGATAGGGAATGTCCGGCTCCTTCCCTCTCATCTTGCCGCCGATGTCCGCAATGCTGATGCTTTGGCCAATTCCGCCGCGGGTAGCATCAAGACCCCATGTTCCGGACAGGTCCGCAGGCTTTGACGAAGTGGTCTGAGCCTGCGAAATGACCGAGAATACTAGCGCGCCGATGAGCGCGACCCCCGACATTGCAAAGTTATTTCGCATTTCTACGATGCCCCCTCTCGTAGCACATTTCGTAATGCGAGTGCCCCTCTACAGACCTGGATTTCAGTAGCTGACTGCGGACTCTAGCCTTCCGAGCGGGGCCGTGTCAATAAATCCGCTGCGGCTCTTTGGCCCGGAACGAATGGCCTGAGGTCCCTCGGCCCTTGATGAGCACGGCATTCGCAGCACAAAAAATGCCCTTTCGGGCTTTCTCCTGAGGGAAGCTGTCCATTGACATGGCAGAAATAACGATGCAATGATACCGCCACGAGGGCGCATACCTGATGAGAGTAAAACTACTTGTGGTTGTAGCTACCGTTGCTGTGCTTTTGGTTTTCTCGAGTGCAACGTTTGCCCACCACGGCAATGCTGCGTATGACACCAAAAATCCGGTGACGGTAACGGGCAAGGTCACCGAGTTTCAATTTATCAACCCCCATTGCCACGTTTACTTCGACATCAAGAATGATAAGGGCGAAGTCGAACATTGGCAGGCTGAACTCACGGCTCCCAATAAACTCGCTCGTGCAGGATGGACCAAACATAGCCTGAACCCCGGCGATCAGATCACGGTAACCGGGGCCGTGGGGAAGTACGGCGGAAAGTCGATCTGGATCCAAAAGCTGATCGGACCCGATGGTCAGCCCATGCAGCTTTCAGAAGACTGATTTTCTCTCCTCAGGTCATCGCGCGCTCGTCGCAGCGGGAATCTTCGGTTTGACTACGAGGTTCCCGCTTTTGTTTTAGCCCTGCCTGAAGCTTCGTCTCGATCCGCTCTGACCCTCGCAAAAACTAACTATTGACCTCTTTTGCCACCCTCAATAGACTGCGCGCACAGAATTTCGGTCCAACGATTCGGAGGAGGAGCGCGATGTATCCAGGGAAGAAGCGAATCAACACCCTTGCGTTTGCAATCAGCGTTTGTCTCTTAATTGTATCTCTCGCTGCCAGCGCCAAACCGAAAGACACAGGTAAGAGTGCGGCGAAGGACGTGCCGGTCTACAAAGTTGATCCCTTCTGGCCCAAGCCCCTGCCGAATAAATGGATTCTGCAAGGTATTCCCGTCCTGGTAACCGACAAAGACGATCACATCTGGGCCATCAGTCGTCCCGGCGATATCAAGCCGGACGAGAGCGGAGCATCCACAACCCCGCCCCGCACCGACTGCTGCGTCGCCGCCCCTGCCGTCGTGGAGTTTGATACCGACGGCAACCTTCTCCATGGCTGGGGCGGACCCGGCTATACGCCCGGGTGGCCCAAACCCAGCGAGCACGCCATTCTTGTGGACAAGGAGGGCAACGTCTGGCTCTCCTCCGGAGGCCGCGGGAACAGCATCCAGAAATTCACGGGTGACGGCAAATTCCTTTGGGATTTCGGCCACCGCGCTCCGCCATTAGCCCAGGGCCAAACCGCCAAGGAGAATAACCAGCAAACCGACATCCTGCAGGGAGGCGTCTTTGAATTTACCCTGGACGAAGACGCCCAGGAGATCTACCTCATCGAGCAGAAGCGCGTGCTGGTATATGGCTACGATGGATCGTTCAAGCGGGGTTGGGGCGGAAAGGGCAAACCGCTCGACAAAATCAGCAACGATCCCACGCCTCCTTATGATTGGAAGGCAGGAGCACCTCCGGATCAGGAAGAGTTCGCGCCCGCCCTTCACTGCGTTCACATCGCTCCCGACGGCCTCGTTTACGTGTGTGAGCGCGGCAGCGACAGAGTTCAGGTATTCACGAAGCAAGGCAAATTCGTGACCAGCTTTTTCGTGCACCCTTCAACGATCGCTCGGGGCGCCGAATGCGGCGGTCCCGGCAGCACTATGTATGGTATGTGTGGAACGATTTACAACCTCACCTTCTCACACGACGCGGACGGCAAGTATGTCCTCATTGCCGACGGCACCAATGACAAGGTCTGGATTCAGGACCGCAAGACCGGAGCTGTGGCCGGCTCGGTGGGCGACAACGGCCGCATGGCCGGCTACTTCCACTGGATCGATGCGATCGCCGTCGATTCCCATGGAAACATGTACACCGGCGAAGTCGACACAGGGAAACGCGTCCAGAAGTTTATTCTGACCAACGGTGATAAGGCGAAGCGGCCCCGCCCGCACGACTGAGCGACGAAGCGCGCTGCTTTTACCGCGGGTTGCGGTAACCGTCTGAGCTAAACGAGGAGTTGCGCCGGAAATCCGTACTATTTGTTGACGCGGGGCGCCACGGCCGGGTCCGAAAGGGACTCTTTGTGCAGATTGTTCTCGCGCACAGAGCAAACCCACGAGTTCTGCAAGAACGGTGTCGTGGCCATTTTGATTTGTCTTCGCGTTGTGAACGGTTTGGTATATGCGCCGGGATCATCGATAACAACCTCGAGTTCCATGGTTCCTGCATTCAGGCGCTTATACCGTTCGATATAGTGCAACTGGTCCGTATGGGGGTGGCCAAGCTGGTCGAGCCAGGTCTTGTCATTGAAACCGATCGAATCCACAACAAGCGTATCGCCGTTCTCATACCATCCAATCGAGTCACCCCACCAGGTGGGATCAGGATCCTTCGGATGGCTGCTATTGAGTCGCACGATCCGGAACGACTGCATCAGCTCATGAAAGATGTACACGGAATCAGGCGTCTGGACAAAGATAAACCTCGCCGGCTGGATGTAGGTTCGCCACAGGGTTGGCGGTTCGCAGTAGTTTATCCACGGGTCGGTGGTGAGTTCATACCGGCCATCCGGACCCGTCGCCGGATATTCAGACAACATCTTCGCCAGTGCCCACGGCTGATAGGGAATGTCCGGCTCCTTGCCTCTCATTTTTCCGGCGGGATCGGCGAGGCTTATACTCTGAACAACCGGACCGGCGAGCCAATTCCCCGAAAGGTCGGGAACCCGCGATGAAGCACTCTGGGGAGCGGTTTGCGCGTGTGCGAAAGACGAAACCGCAAAGAGAACAGACACCGCAAGTAGCAAGCGATTACACATTTCCGAGTCGCTCCGATTTTGGCGAAAAATATACTTCATCCGTGAACGATGGGCCAGCCTTTTGTAACCTCCTCCTCGCAGAATCACTTCACCACGTTGTGCAGGCCCGGCCTCGCCACATCTCTCGGATGGAGACAGGATTTGTGCCGTCCTGCTGCGGCCCGAGCCTTCCCGAGGCTGCCGCGATCTCAAAACGGTTGATCGAATAGCGGTCGAGGCGTAGACTGACGTCCACTTAGAGGCAAAACAATCACCATGCGTCGATTTTGGTTCATCCTGTCCGTAGCCCTGTTGGCGACAGCAGCTTCCCTGCCCGTCCTGCACGCTCAGAGCGCCCCTCCTTCTGGAGCCTCTGCATCTCCGAGTGCCTCCTCTAAAATTCCCGACCTGTCGGGAAGTTGGCTACGGAAGATGGGTATCCAGAGCATCAGCAATTCCGATATCGGCGGGACCAAGCGAGGAAAAGAAGAAGATATTCCGTATCAGCCTTGGGCGCTGGCGAAAACATTATCTGAAAAACCACCTACCGGGCCCGACAACCAGTTCGATCAGACCACCGATCCTTGGATCCTGTATTGCGAGCCACCAGGTCTGGTGCGGATTTACATGGAACCTGGGCGAACGAAGTTCGTGCAGACTCCCGACGCGGTCTATATTTTCCACGAAGTCATGCAGACTTTTCGCATCGTGCGCCTGAACAGCAAGCACCCCGCCGACCCGGATCCCACATGGTGGGGTGACTCAATTGGCTGGTACGAAAACGGCGACACCCTGGTGGTGGACACGATTGGGACGAACGGCAAAACGTGGCTCGACCAGCTCGGTCACCCTACTACCGACAAATTGCATCTGATCGAGCGTTATAAGAGGGTCGACGCGAATACGCTGGACTTCGTTGCAACCATCGACGATCCCGGAGCGTACACGAAGCCTTTCGAGTCGCACCGAATCTTCACGCAGACCGGTGTTCCATTCCTCCAGGACTCATGGGTCTGCTCGGTCCGCGAGAATCAGGGCTTCTTCGACGACTTGTACGCGCCTGCGACTTCCCAGAAGAAGTAACCGATTCGTCCAGACGGACGTGCTCCGCTACTTTGGACCGTTCATGAGCAGGAATTTCTGGATTCTCTTGCCGTCTTCCACCTCACCGGTATAGACGTTGCCTTTCGAATCCACTGCGATCGCATCGATCCAGTGCAACTGTCCGGCGTATCGTCCATTGCCGCCGAAAGAACCCACAACGTTTCCGCTATTGCGGTCGAGGATCCACACCATGTCATTGGTGCCGTCGGCGACAAAAATATATTTTTGCTGCGGATCGGTGGAAAGAGCGAGGTTGTAGATGGTTCCGCAAGAGGGCGCCGTTGTGCTCCAGATGCCGCCGCAATTCGCACCGCGCGACTGCGTTGTAGGATGAATCCAGAACTCTTTGACGAACATGCCCTTCTTGGTGAAAACCTGAATGCGGTCGCTGCCGCGCTCGCAAACATAGACGAACCCGTCGAGCGAGGGGTGGGCGCAGTGCAGCGCGGGCGCAAACTGCTTCTGGTCGGGAGGCGGACCGGAGGTGTCATAAGGAGGCGTCGGATCGTTGTCGACTTCGCTTAGCGGAATTCCATGGCCGCCCCAGCCGCGTTTGAACGCCGCAGTGTCCATATCGTAGACAAGGATGCGCTTATTCAGAAAGCCATCGGCGATATAGATCTCGCGAGCGTCCTCATCAAATTCAAACGCGCCAATGCCCGGAGGAAATATTTCCGTCTGCTGATTATTCTGCTTCACCTCGTTGGCGGGCACCTTAGGACCGCGATGACCGAAATCCCAGAGGAACTTGCCATCCTTCGAAAACTTGATGATGCTGTCTCCGGGAGTCGTGCCGGAGATCCAGACGTTTTCGTCGCGATCCACGCCCAGAGTTTGCAATCGGCCCGGCCAACCCGGAACGTAGTTCGGTCCGCCCCAAGCCCTGAGGACCGAGCCGTTTGAATCCATTTCGATGACTTCAGGCCCCAGGATGCAGCATTCTTGGCGTGGAGGCTTGAGCATAGCGCCCAGTTCATCCGGCCTGGCGTCCACTCCGCGATTCAAAAACCAAACGTGATCTTCCTTGTCGATATAAATGTCGACGATCTGTTGCATGCTCCATTTATTCGGCAAGGGTTTCGGCCAAAACGGATCGACTTTGTAAACGGGCGGGCCTTTGGGCGCGCTTTTTTGGGCTCGCAAAGGCAGCGCCATTCCCAAACCAGCCAAACTGAAAATCCCGATCGCAACAGAGAACAGCAGTTTCTTACTCACGTAATTCTGCATGAATGACTCCCCCAGTATGCTGGATCGACCAGGACTACTCGTGCGGGCGCGCCCGACGAGTCTTGTCGCCGTTCATCAGGATGAATTTCTGAATCCGCTTTCCCGTTTCCACCTCGCCGGTGTAGAGGTTCCCCCTCGAATCGATGGCGATTGCATCGATCCAGTGGAAATACCCGGCCATGCGGCCGTTATCACCGATGGAACCCTTAAGCTCTCCGGTTTTGCGGTCGTGAATCCAAATCTTATCGTTCGTGCCGTCTGCAATCATGACGAACTTTCCGTCGGGATCATGCGAGAAGGTCAAGTTGTATGTCGTTCCGCACATCCCGTATACAGCCGAGCCCGGGCCTCCGCACTCCATTCCCCGAGAAGGCGTGCTCGGATGCACGAAAAAGCTGGTCACAAATTTCCCTTGCTTCGTGAACACCTGGATCCGATCGCTGCCACGTTCACATACGTACACGAGTCCATCCGGTGCGATGTGGACGCAGTGGAGCGCAGGAACGAATTCCTTTACGTCGGGAGGTGGTCCACCCTTTTTCCAGTCATAGGGCGGCGCCGGGTCGTTGCTGATTTCGCTCAAAGGCATGCCGTGTCCGCCCCAGCCACGCTTGAAGGCTCCCGTGTCCATGTCGTACACCGTCACGCGCCGCTGCTCTACGACGTACATTTCGTGCGCGTCCTCATCCAGGTCGAACAGCTCTATGGGCATGACGATGTGATCGGTGTCCTGATTATTCATCGGCACCGGTCCTGCATTTTGTCCCGGCGGTACTTTCGGTTGGCGATGGCCGAAATCCCACAGGAGCTTTCCATCGCTGGTGAACTTCTGAATACCGTCATTCCGGGCGTTCCCTCCGATCCAGACATTGCCTTGGCGGTCTACGACAATGGCGTGCTCCGCCCCTGCGCCCGGTTTGGCAATTCCCTCCGCTGGCCAGCCGGGAACATAGTCCGGACGGCCCCAGGAGTTCAGCAGGTTCCCGTCCGTGTCAAATTCCAGGACCGCCGGCGCCGCAATACAACAATCGGTCCGCGGGGGAGTTGTAGCCGCGCCCGACTCGTCGGGATTGATGTCTCGGGGACGGCTGACTACCCAGATGTGATCGTCCTTGTCGGTAACCATGACCGGAATGCCTTGAATGATCCACTTGTTCGGCAACGGCTTGGGCCAAAAGGGGTCAACCTTGTATATGGGGACCGGTACGTCCTTCGACTCTTTTGTTTGCGCATTCGCTCGCGGCGCGGGGCCGGCAAGTACAAAAGCGACGACTCCAGCGGCGATAGCGGATGCACGCACGGCTCTCTCCCACAGTTGCATTGCCGTTCCTCTCAGTTGTTCGAATTGAAGCGGAAGACTATGCGCGGAGTCTATTTTGCGCCGCCCAGGATGTCAATTTCCGATTTTCGGTGATGGGCAACGTCGAAGGTAGGCTTGAGGTTCTTTCTCTCTGAACTCTTTTTCCTGGCCGCTCACGCACCCTGCGGCCGGGAAGCCACTGCTACCATACGACCTCCCTCGAGTGTGAAGACCAGCCCACGCCATTCAATGCGATTGACCGCGAAGCTCGCCAGCCACAGGAAAAACCAAAAGCAATCATGCAGCGGCAGTGCCCATAGTTTCCGGCGCACGACCGGATCGCCAAGTCCTCTTGCGCCAATCAAATAGCCGGTGAAGAGCCGAATCAACAGGTATGCCATGATCCACGCCGCGCTTGCCATCATCGAAGAGGCCAAAATAGCCGCCAGCGCCGCCCACGCAATTCCCTGCGTCATCAACAGGCCGAAGTGGCCTCCCGGCCGGATATGCCGCAGCCCGATCAGCCAGCGCAGTTCGTGCCGGAGGTAATCGCGCACGCTTTCTGAAGGAAACTCCATGTCTACCGGATCCGCAAGAAGCTCCACGCGAAATCCCTTTTGTGCGATGCGCCGGCCCACTTCGTAATCATCGGAGTGCACGTCCAGCAATGGAGCAAAGCCGCCGATTTCCGCCAGTCGCTCGCGCGTGGTAGCCGTGGTAGAGCCCATCGTGAATTTCAGGCCTTCGAGCGTGCGCGCCGCCAATGCCGATCCCGAAAATGACAGGGAACCCATCGTGTCCAGCACCGCGCCAAAGGAAGGGGCTTCCAATGCGCGATAGAGCGCCGTCACTGCGCCTACGCGCGGATCTTGAAATAGAGCAGCCACTTTGCGCAGATAGTCAGGTGCGACACGCACATCGCTATCCGTGATCACCAGCAAAGGATTTTTCGCCTCTTCCGCAAGCCGGCAAAGCTTTCCAACCTTATCGTTGGCCCCTTTCCTTTCCGCGTCCATAATCAGGCGGATGGCGATGTGCGGAAAGTCCCGTGTCAAACGGCGTACCACGGGAACGGCAGGATCATTCTCATCGCTGACCGCAAAGAGGATTTCGTAGCGTGGATACTCTTGCCTGCAAAAGCTCGCGAAGTTTTCGTACGCGCCGCGGTCCAGGCCGCGCAAGGGCTTCAGAATACTGACGGGCGGTGTGAAATCCTGGGTATCCGCAGAGGGCCGGCCGCCGCGGAAGAACTGCAACGAAGTCCAGGCGCTGAACAAATAAAAAGCTAAAGGCACCAACGCGGCTGCAAAAATGAACAAGCGGAAAAATCCATACGCTTCCCGCAGATGCGGCAACGCTGGCACCTGGTCTGCCCATGCCAATGCCACGCCCAAACAGATGAATACGACACCCGCCCAGCGTATGGCGCTAAGGCGCTCCTTGAGCAGGAACTTCGCCCCGAAGGCGCCCGCCACATAGGCCAGCGACGTCGCCGGAACCACAAAGCTGACGGGATACCACGATAGCATGGTCAAAAATGCATAAAATGACAGCGCCATCAAAGCTACCGCAATCCACAACCACACTTGGCGCAACGAGCGAAGCAGCACTCCGAAGATTGCCGCAGGGGTAAACTCGTGTACCTCGCCGATCTGCTTCATCGCATGCGTCAAGGCGATCTCGCCGCAGGTCCCTGTCAGCACCACGAAACTCAGAATTAGGGCTGTGCGCATGTCTGCGTGGATCAGCTTGCTAAGTTGTCACGCGTGGCAGGAGTGGTTCGGGGCGGCGTTCGGCTGACCAAAAATACTCCCACAACAATCAGCACGATCCCGACTCTACGCGCGGGGGGGACGTACTCGCCGAGCCAGATGTATCCCAGTAGCGGCACGAGTGCGTAAGTAAGCGCTGAAAAAGGCATGACAAAACTGTAGTCCGCCCAGGAAAGCACCAGCATATGGCACACCATAAAAAGCAACATGCAGCCGATGCCGAGCCAAATGGTACCGCTCGTGAACGTGTGCAATACCCCCTGCCAGATCGCTGCGCGGGTGGAGAAATCGATCGACCCCAGGCTCTTCATGCCCTTGTCGAGAATCGTATTCCCGACCGAACCCAGGGTCATCATCAGTGCAAGGCAAATGTAAGTTTTAACTGCGAGCGCTCGAGTCGAGGGAATGATCGGTTCCATGTTCACGACCGACGCGACTGTGGAAATACCTAATTCGCAGGGCTGCCGGCGGGCGCCGGTGAACCCTGCGCGGTCTTCTTGCGCTCGTGGAGGAAGCGGAAAAACTCCACGCCCTCCCGCAAGCGGCGCCGCATGACTTCCGGGCTTCGCACCATTCCGCCCACCAGGGAGAAAATCTTGCGCGGGCGGAAATAAAACTTCCGATAAAACTCTTCGACGGAGTTAAAGATCAGTGTCGAAGAGATCGTGGGATAGGTCATCGCTGCGATTTGTACGCCGTGCGTATCGACGAGGTCGCCGGATTGAATCTGCAACCATCCCTGCTCTTGCGCCTGGCGGTAAAGTTCCGTGCCCGGATAAGGCGCGGCCAGCGAGACCTGGATGGTTTCGGGCTCTATGTCGCAGGCAAATCGAATCGTCTCGCGAATTGTTTCCGGCGTCTCGCCTGGCAAGCCCAGGATAAACGTGCCGTGAATGGTGATGCCCAATTCGCGCGCGTTTTTCGTAAATTCCCGGGCCAGATCCAGCCGGGTGCCCTTCTTTATATTATTCAGGATTTGCTGGTTGCCCGATTCGTAACCGACGAGCAGCAAACGTAAGCCGTTGGCACGCATTATTTCCAGCGTTTTGCGCGGAACATTTGCTTTGGCGTTACACGACCAGGTGATGCCGAGCCGGCCTAAGCGGCGAGCAATCTCCTCGGCACGCGGCAAATCGTCGGTAAAGGTGTCATCATCGAAGAAAAATTCCCTGACCTGCGGGAAATATTTCTTGGCGTGAGCCATTTCGGCTTCCACGCTATCCGCGCTGCGCACGCGATAACGATGGCCACCCAGCGTCTGGGGCCACAGGCAGAACGTGCACTTCGAACGGCACCCTCGCCCCGTATACAAAGAGACATAGGGATGCAGCAGGTAGCCGATGAAATAGTTCTCGATCGTAAGGTCCCGCTTGTATACGTCCACTACGTTGGGCAAGGCATCCATATTCTCAATCGTAGGCCTTGCTGCGGTCATTCGAATCTGGCCGTGGTCGCGATAAGCGATGCCCTGCACTTCATGCAGCGGCTTGCCCTCGGCAATCTCCGCGCAGGCATAGTCGAATTCGCCAAGCGCCACCCAATCCACCGCCGGCGCGGCATTTAGCGATTGCAGCGGCAGAACGCCAACGTGAGCGCCCACCATGCCGATTTCGATTCGTGGGTTCTCTTCTTTGAGGCGAGCGGCGAAACGCGCGTCATTGCCAAACGACGGCGTGCTCGTGTGCAGCACAGCCAACTCGTAGTCGCGGGCCAGCGGAGCCACCTGCTCCACCGTCAGTCCGTCGGGAGGGGCGTCAATCAGCTTGCTTCCCGGCACCATGGCCGCTGGCTGTGCAAGCCAGGTCGGATACCAGAATGACTTGATCTCGCGTCGCGCCTGATAACGCGAACCAGCGCCGCCATCAAATCCTTCATAACTCGGAGGGTTAAGAAACAGCGTGTGCTTCACTAGCCGGTATCCTTTCCAGATGTCCGGAGCGTAACCAGCCCCGGCGCTAACCCAATTAGTTTACCCGAGAGAGACACCGCCGGGTAAGCAGGTATTGTATCCGACTCGGGCCCCGCTTAGATAGGCAATCTACAGGCCGCGTTTCGTCTATTGGAAGACTTGCGCCAGTTGGCCCGTGGTACGCAGCAGATCAAGCTGGGCCTGCTGGCGCGCGAAATCTGCATCGAGGAAGGCCAGCCACTTCTCATTCTCGTCGAGCTGGCCGGCCTCCAGATCCCGGATGCTGGCGCGCCCTTGTTGATATTGCGATTGCAGCACTTCGAGATTTTGTTGCGCCAGCTCCAGTTCCAGGCGCGCTACTTCCCTGCCCATATCCATCTCCCTGGCCCCGCGGGCTTTGTGACGCACATCCAGGGAGATCTGCGCTCGCTTGTTCTCTACCTGCATGGTTGCAGCGGTCAAATCGGCTCGCGCGAATGCCACGGACGCGCCCGTACGTGACGCAAAGATTGGAATTTTGATGTCGATACCGGCAATGAAATTGTTGCGCTGGAATTTATTGAAGAATTGATCGTAGTTGTTGAACTTTGCCAGGAGATTGTATTGCCCGATCAATCCGATCGTCGGCCAATAGCCTCCGCGCTCGCCTTTCAAGCGAGCTTCGCTGATGGCACGCTCGGATTCCGCCTGCTTTACCTCGGAATTGTTGCGCAGCGCTTCTTCTACCAGGTTGTTGATGGTCTCGTCGGCGGCTTTGGGAATGTCTTCGGGAACCACTTCGATCGGCTGGTCCGGCTCCAGCCCCAGCAGGAACCGCAACTGGTCGGTTGCCGTATCCTCTTGATCTTCGAGTTGGACCAGGCGGCGCTCCACTTGCGCGGCTGTCAATTGAGCCTTGGTGACTTCAATGGGCAATTCATAACCTGCTTGCATCCTCTCGCGCATATAGTCCTGTATCTTTTGCGCGCTCTCTCGCTCCCGGCGCATTAGTTCAAGCTGGCGCCGGACCTTACTCACCTCCAGATACGCTGATACGGTGCGCTCAATAACGCCGTCGCGCACTGCATCGATCGACAACCGTTGCTGCTCGGCTTTCTGCTCTTCGGCATGAACCTCACCCCGAGACGGAAGGTCGAACAATTGCTGATTGTAGGAAAGGCTGAAGAGGGCTGGAGCGCCGCCGCCGGCCAGAAGCGGGAAGCCGCTCGTATAAGCGACTCCTGAGCCGGTATACAAATTCGGCAGAAACTCGGCGCGCCGCAGGCCGGCCTGTTCCCGCGAAGTCTCGTATTGCAAGCGAGCCAGCGACAACTCTCGGCTCTTTTGCAGAGACGCTGCCACCGCCTGCTTCAGCGTAAAGCGCAGCGGCGCATTCTGTGGTCCTGTTTGCGCCATTGCCGGGCAAGTCCCGGCGGCACACACCAGCGCCCAGAGCGTTGCCTGCATACGAGCCGCAGCCCACCCCCTCATTCTTCTCCGGCGCCGCTCCTGGTAAGAAAATCCCTCTCGCATGATGCGTGTGCCTCCTGATCTCGATTATTCGTAGCGCAGCGACTCGGTGGGCTGTAACCGGGCCGCTTTATTGGCGGGCAGATAGCCGAAGAACAATCCTGTCGAACAGGCCACCAGGAAAGCTACCACGACGGACATCCAGGGCACCGGAACGCGCAGATTTCCAGGCAACAATGGGCGCACCATGACCGGAATGGCCAGCGCGATAAGAATGCCCGCGAGCGAGCCGACGCCGCTGATCAGCATGGCCTCGATCAAAAACTGATAGAGGATCTCTCTGTAACGAGCCCCAATGGCCTTGCGGATTCCGATCTCCCGGGTACGCTCGGTTACGGTAACCAGCATGATATTCATGATGCCGATGCCGCTGACCATCAGCGCGATGAACCCGATCAACAACAACACAATGGTCAGCGCCGTGCCAATGCTGCGCGCGGCGTCGAGGATGGCGCTCAAGTTCTGTACGACGTAGGTAGCCCCGCCCGTGTGGCGGCTGCGAAGCAATCCTGCAACCTGGCTTGTTACCAAAGGAACATCCTGCGGGCTGTCCGCCTGCGCGTACAGAATTTCGACGGCATTGTCTCCCGTGTAATACTGCATCAAAGAAAAGGGCACTAACACCGTATACCTTTGTATTTCAGAAAGCCCAAAGGTCCCCACACGCTCCTTGAAGACGCCCACCACGGTGAAGCTGAGCTCACCGACACGCAGATTCTTCCCGATAGGGTCTTCGTTTGGGAAAACAAGCGCCGACAGCTCGTCGGTGATCAGGCAGACCTTACTGCGCGATTGTTCATCGATGGCGTCCAGAAAACGGCCCCGGCGAATCAGCAAATTGCGGATCACCTGGAAGCCCTCGGAGGCGCCGAATAGGGAAACCGCGTGTTCGGTCCCGCCCGTCACCACGTTACGTAACAACACCTGCGACGTGGCCGCAACCGCAATGACGTTTGGCAAAGCCGCCTTTACCGCGTCCACATCCGCGAGCGTGATCTCGTTACTTCTGACGACTGCTTGCTGGGGATTGACTTCATAATTCGCGTAAACGAGATTGGCTCCCACGCCCTCGATCTGCCCGATGACATAGCGCCTGCCGGTCACCGCGACCGTGAGGACCAGGACGATACAGGCGCTGCCGATGACCACGCCGAGCGTCGTCAAAATTGCGCGCAGTTTGTTTGACCACAGCGCCTCTACAGCGACGCGCCAGGTCTCCGCAGGCACCATCTGAACACCTTCCGCAGCGGCAAATGCTGACTATAGCAGGACGAGGGTATGGCGCACGGACAGTACAAATGAAGTTCCTGGCGGCAACTACCTCTTCTGCAATCCCTTTAACCCCTCACCGGCCTGCTTGTCATGAGGATCGAGTGTGAGCGCAGCTTGGTATTCCTGGGCTGCCCTATCTAATTGTCCTTCTCTTTCGTAGAGCTTGCCCAGCCAGGCGTGCGCCGTCGAATGAGATGGAACATTGGCGTTATCCGGCACCATGTCGAGATAAATACGGAGTTGTCTCTCTGCTTCGGCCGGATTCCGGTTTCCCAATACCAGCGCGATACCGCGATAATAAGCCAAACGGTGATCGCCAGGCGCGAGCGGCGCTCCCGCTTCTATCGCATTTGACATCTGTTCGGCATCGCCGCGATCCCGATAATATTCCGCAATTTCGAAATAGACCCCGATGCGGTCCGGCATCATGTCCAAAACCGTTCGATACTGATGTTCGGCCTGATCGAATCTCTTATGCGTGACAAAGAGCTCA
>Ga0206945_1113_pt1 | contig 18285 bp, 13 predicted proteins | sample Alteio_BWOrgHeat_5_FD_152982 | JGI IMG/M metagenome (GOLD analysis project Ga0206945, IMG submission 152982) | Enriched cells from forest soil in Barre Woods Harvard Forest LTER site, Petersham, Massachusetts, United States -... | ecosystem: Environmental > Terrestrial > Soil > Temperate forest > O... | reverse complement strand
GCAGCTTCAATCGCAAGGCTATCGCCTGCTGGTCACCGCCCGAAAAGAGCCGTGGGGCCAGACCGTAACCCGTTTCCTCGGGCCGGAGGGATTGTTGGTCGGGGTTACGTACACCCCCTCGATGCTAACGGATCGCGCCGATACGCCCGCGCCAGCAGCGTGATCGGATGCACAATCTCCAATTTCACGCCGAGTTTCTGCGCGCCGTAACGAATCTGCCCAATGCAACCGGGATTCCCGGTGGCAACAATCGGCGCGCCGGTCGCGGCGATGTGTTTCATTTTGCGCTCTAACAGCGCCTGGCTCATCTCGGGCTGGGTGATGTTGTAAATGCCCGCTGAACCGCAGCACCACGTGGCTTCGGGCAACTCGACCAATTCCACACCGGGAATCGCCCGCAATAGTTCACGCGGCTGTTGGGAGATCTTCTGTCCATGCACGAGATGACACGCCTCGTGGTAAGTGACGCGCGTCTTTGTCGGTGGCATGCTCCCTCGCGGCGCTTGAATGCCAATTTTCACCAGCCACTCGTGGATGTCTTGAACTTTCTCATCCCAAACCCTGGCGCGTGGCTCATCCGGCAGTAGATGCCGGTAGCGTTTCATAAACGACCCGCAACCGGCGCTATTGACAATGATCGCATCGAGGTTCTCCAGCGGAAAGGCCTCTAAGTTTTGTCGGGCCAGTGTTCTCGCCATCTCAAGCTCGCCGTTGTGTCCCATCAAGGAACCGCAGCAAGATTGGTTTCGCGGCGTAAAGACTTCGCAGCCGTTCGCCAGCAACACGTCCACCGTGTCGCGGTTCACGTCCGAGTACGCGACATCCTGCACGCAACCCACCAGCAAGCCGACACGATAGCGACGAGGAGTCCCGGGCAATTCGGTCTCCCGTATCAAATCGAAGGAGAACCTGTCGCAAATCTTTGGTTGCTGCGCGCGCAGCTCTCGCAGACGCTGCGGAAGCAGCGATGCAAGCGCACGGGAAAGTCCGATCGCTTCATCGATACGAAGCAGCCTAGCAATCCAGCGCAGGCGACCGGGCTTGGCAAACAGCCACCGCAGGGCGAAGGCCCGAATGAAGTTCCGCGGCACACGGGCTTTCGCCCCGCCGGATTCCACCTCCGCGCGGGCGTACTCGATCATCTCCGCGTAATTCACGCCCGCGGGACAAACGGTTTCGCAAGCCAGGCAGCCGAGACAAAAATACATCTCGTCGGCAAATTGCGGCGAATTCGGCGCGAGCCGGCCGTCCGCCACTGCCCGCATCAACGCAATACGCCCCCGTGGACTGCTGGTCTCATGCTTTGTCGCGTCGTACGTGGGGCACGTCGGCAAACACATCCCGCAATGGATGCATTGCTGCAGGATGGAGTAGTCGAGCCGCTTCAGCAGGCTCGGCTCAGTCGAAGATTTTGCCGGGATTGAGGACATGGTTGGGGTCGAGCGTCCGTTTGAGCGCGCGCATCAGGTCTACACCGGTCTTACCGGCGAACTTTTCCAGGAATTCCTTCTTCGCCAGGCCGACGCCGTGTTCGCCCGTGATGGTGCCGCCGAGGGCCATGGTCTTTTCGAAGATCTCTCGAAAGGCTGTGTGGACGCGCTTAATTTCTTCCGGATTTTTTTCATCGCAAAGAAACGTTGGATGTAGGTTGCCGTCGCCGAAGTGGCAGAAGATGCCTATGCGCAGTTGATATTTCGCGGCAGTCTCCTGGATAAACGTGATCATGGCGGCCAACTCGCTGCGCGGGACGGTGGCGTCCTCCAAAATCGTCGTCGGTGACACACGAGCCAGTGCGCTGAACGCCGCACGACGGGCCGAAGTCAGTTTCTCCGCTTCGGCCGCGTCCTTTGCGGTACGTATTTCGCGGGCATGATGGGCGCGCGCGATTTCAATCATCTGCGCGGATTCTTCTTCAACGACAACCGGATGACCGTCGGTTTCCATCAACAGGATCGCCTCGGCATCGAGCGGTAAACCGATCTTCGCATAGTCTTCGACACAGGCGATGGTCGTTTTGTCGAGGAACTCCAGCGTGCACGGGATGATCTTCCGTGCAATAATCTCGGAAACGGTCTCAGCGGCGTCGGTCATCATGTCGAACGTCGCAAGCATCGTCCGGCGCGCGGCGGGACGCGGGAGAAGTTTCAAGAGTACTTGTGTGACAACCCCGAGCGTGCCTTCGCTGCCGATGAAGAGGTCTTTGAGCGAATAACCCGCGACGTCCTTGACGCATTTTGTGCCACATCGCAGAAACTCGCCGGTAGGTAGGACCACCTCCAAGCCGAGTACATAATCGCGCGTGACGCCATATTTCAACCCGCGCAATCCGCCGGAATTTTCAGCGACGTTGCCGCTGATGGTCGAGATCTTGATCGAGCCGGGGTCAGGCGGATAAAACAGCCCGTGCACGCCCGCGGCTTCGTCAATGCGCACCGTCAGCACACCGGGTTCGACTAGTGCGGTGAGATTGCGCGGGTCGATTTCGAGGATCTTGTCCATCTTCACCGTGACGAGCACAACGCAGTTCTCCATGGGAATCGTCCCGCCAGAGAGATTCGTGCCGCTTCCGCGTGGTACGACTTTGAAGCCTTCGGCATTCGCCAGTTTCATCACGTCGCAGATTTGCTGCGCGGACTCAACGAAGACAATGGCCTCCGGCAAGCGCGCCAGCATGGGTGTCGCGTCGTAACTGTAGGCAATCCGCTCTTCCGTCGAATGTTGGACATTGGCGGAGCCAACGATCTCCTCCAGACGGCGCAACGCGATGGCCGAGAGACTCATGAATCCAATTTGCCAAGCTGCCGCAATTCAATTTCCGGCAGCGGGTCGTCCCCACTCAGTTCATACGCCCGCGCGAAGCTGACGATGGCGTCATCCATTTCGCCCCAGCGCTGGTAATGCAATGCGATCTGGGCGTGGTACGTGACGTTTTGCGGATCGGCCTGGATGGCGCGCTGGTAACGCTCGTTGGCGAGTTCGCCTTTGCCAAGCGCGTCGTAGGCGCGGCCCATTTTCACAAACACATCCGCGTCGTGCGGATTGGCCGTAAGCGCGCGGTCGTACCACGTCAGCGCCTCGTCCATGAGTCGGTCGCGCCGCGCGATGTCCCACGTGGCGCGGGCGCTGAAGAAATCCCCGAGGGCGCGGGTGACCTCGAAGTTGCGCCGGTCAAAATTCCAGGCCTGCAGATAATGTTCCTCTGCGGCCAGCCAATCGCACCGGTTCCGGTCGCGTTCCGCCAGCCGCAAACAAACATCCGCCGGGTAGCTCTTGCTCAACCGCGACGCCAGCAGCAGGATGACACATGCCAGCGTGGCGACCAATGCCAGCTTGTTCAGTCCTTTCAGCGAGCGGGGCGTATAGCGTCCCGGCAACTCCTCACCGTCGTCCACCTTGCCACCGGGGTGGACACCGCACGTGAGCGTGGTCGCCATGATCGCCACCACCGTGAACAGGTTGGCTGGCGCATGCAAGCTGGAATCGAAGACGGACCCAACCACCAGCGCCGCGACCGCCGCGAGCCCGCCGACCGTGAAGGCGTAGCGGTTCGACATCGTGGACGCGGAGTACCGGGCGGCGCGCACGGACAGAATCTGCGCGGCACCCATCACAAACGCTCCCAGCACCCAGAGCACCAGCGCCAAGCCAATCAGGCCATACTCCGTGAACACATTCAGGTATTCATTCTGCGTGGAATCAAACACTCCCTGAAGCGTGCGCTGCGCGGGATACAACCAACGGAACATGCCGGGACCCGCCCCGAGCAGGATGTTGCCGCGCGCGATCTCCCAGGCGCTACGCCACAAAATCGCCCGGGATTGCCTCTCCGTGGTGATGAAGTCGCGTCCCGCGTCGCTTCCCGCCAACAGTCCGATAAGAGCCACGATCAGCAGCAGCCCCAATAACCCCACCCCGACCATGAGCCAGCGCGACTTCTTGCCCCCCCGCTTGATGATGTAAACGAGCAGGACGATGACGCTGGCCAGCCAGCCCAGCCAACCGTTTGGCGCGGCTGTAAGCAATAACGCCGCGACGATCAGCAGACAGGCGATCCCCATCATGACCTTCTGTTCCAGGCTCCGCCGGGAAAACAGGAAATTGGCGGCGGCGATCGGGAACACCATTTGGAGGTACGCGGCACAGTGGTAAGGACTCACAAACGTGCCGCTGGCCCGGCCAAGATATTGGTCATACTGCGGAAAGGCCCACACCCAGGTTCCACCCAGCAACCCCTGCCATAACGCGTACCCGGCCACGAACGTCCCCGTACCCACCAGCACCCAGACAAACACGGTGATATGCCAGCGGTGACGCAGGTTGTTGAGGACCAGAAAAAAAAGGAGCGCCGCGCCGAGCGCCTGCATCATCGCCCCGCAGGCGATTGGCTCGATCTCGCTCAAGCCATAGCGGATGACAACGTAAGCGGCAAGCGCGATGACCGGGGGGCCAAGCGTCGACAAGACCACCGGCATTTCCCGTGTCGAAAGAATCCGTACAATCCACAGCACGCCTGACAACCCGATAACAATCAGGATCGGCCCGAGGGCCCAGAACCGCACCGCCCCAAAGGCCAGCGGAGCAAATACCAGGGCCAACGCACAAAGGACGATGATGGCCGTCTGGCAGACATGCCCCACCGTGGATTGTGGGCCCGTCCAAACGCTGCGGATTCTCCGATTGGTGGGGTGGTGATTCACCATTGGTGCACACATCGCGCGACCCCTCCTGCTGGCGGACCGACACCCGGATTGACCGGCTAAAAGATACTACGCGGAATCGTAATCGAGTCGCCAGGTCGGATCACCGGATCCTTGGAAGGGTTCCGTTGCAGCTCCTCACAATTGTAAACTTCCAGTTTCCCCTCCCGGGTCAACTGCGCTTTCTGGCGGTTTGCGTAATCCGTGAAGCCACTGGCGGTGTTGATGGCCTTCATCAAGGTCATGTCTTCGCTCCAGGGAAAACGGCCGGGGTTGCGTACTTCGCCGCCCACATAGATAAACCGCCGTTGCGCCACCAGCACGGTCGCGGTACAGCGCACGTAATAGCGCGGCACATAGTTGGCCTGGATCCGTTCCGCCAGTTCGGTCGGCGTGAGTCCCGCAGCCTTGATCGACCCCACCAGTGGCAGCGAAATATTGCCGTCTTCGTCGATGCTGAGATCCGATGTGACGGGAGTTGCCGACGATGATCCGCCCGTATCCATGCGGATCTGGATCGCGTCACCCGTACGCAGTAGCCCGGCAACCTCCTCGCCAGTGGTCGGGGCCGTATTCGGCTTGGAAGCGGACGAACCGCCAAACAGGTTATGAATGGTGCTGCACCCCGGCAGGAGACTCAGGGCGGCCGCGACCACGAGCAGCCACGCAAAGGAAACACAACGATGGATCAATCGGGTCATGGTCATGAGGTCAGTTTACCCGCGATGCGGTGAAGGCTTCCATGGCGACGGACTGACCATACCTAGTATTTTCCAGACAAGTCAATCTCATCGCTTTCCAAGGGCTTGGCCGCCGCGACCGGCTTCGATGCGCGTCCCGTCGCGGGTTGATAGTGCTCCACCTGGTCATGATAATAGTAGTACGTCTCATCATGTCCAAGCTGCACGTTGTTGACGACGACGCCGAGAAGTTTCCCGCCCGCGTTCTGGACCACCTGCACCGCGCGCCGCGCCATGTTGCGAGGATAGCGGCGATGCTGGATCACAAAAATGGAGTAACCAACTTCGCGAGCCATGATGGCGGCATCACTGACGCCAAGGATTGGCGGCGTGTCATACAGCACGACATCAAACTGCCGCCCCACCTGTTCAATCAGGTCCGCCATGCGGCGCGACGTCAACAAGGGCAGCGCGTCCTTCGCGGTGCCGCCGCTGCCGCCCGCGATGGCGGAGACATTGGGGATCTCTGTCGATTGGATGATCTCCGGGACAGTCTTCTGGCCGCCGAGGTAATCCGCCAGGCCAATGGTGTTGGAAATCCGTAAATCCCCGTGCACGGTGGACCGGCGCAGGTCGCTGTCAACGACCAGTACGCGAGCGCCGTGTTGTGCGTAGACGAAAGCGAGGTTGACGATGGTGAAGGATTTGCCTTCCCCCGCACCGGCACTGAGAACGCACAGGGAGGTCGCCGTGCCTTTCGGCTTGGCGAACTCAATGTTCGTCCGCAACATGCGGTAAGCCTCCAGGTGGGCCATGGAAACGCTGCCGCGGTGGAGCAAGCCCGCTTGCTGGCCGATAACGCCAAGGACCGGCAGGCCAAAATACTTCTCAATATCTTCAACCTTCTTGATGCTGGTATCGAGGAATTCGATGAAGAACGCCAGGCCCACGCCCAGTAACAGACCGCCCACGCACCCCATCACCGTGTTGCTGGCAATTGCGGGACTCACGTAGGATTGTGGCAGCGGCTCCTGGGCCTGATCGATCACTTCCACGGGATAACGGGGCAATTGCATTTCGGTCGTCGCTTGCTGGATACGAGACCTCACCGCTTCCTCAAGTTTCAGCTCCAGGTCCTCCTCCCGTTCCGCATTCACGAACGGAAGATACTTGTCGCTCTCGAGGGAGTAACTGGCGTTCTTGGCATCATCATACTGCTTCTGCAAATCATCGACGCGGGCCTTGGCAACGGCATACTCCACTTCAAAACCTTTTTTGATCCCCTCCAGACGCTCATTTAGCTGATCGGACAGCTTGTCGTGTTGGGCAATCGCCGCAAGCACCGTGGGGTGTTCCGGACCAAAATCCTGCTTCAGGATCTCCAGGCTCGTGTCGGTGTCCGTGAGGCGCTGCAACAGCGACTGTACGGTGGGATCACTGGTGAGCGTGTTAACGGCGTTCCGAAATTCCAGGGGAGTGAGCTTCCGGACCTCGTTGAGGCGCGCCTCGCTTGTGATGAATACGTTGCGCGCATCAGACAGCTGGCTTTCCAGATGCTGCATAGTAATGTCGGACATCTTGATGTTCCCCATCACGGGAACGCCCAACTCCTTGCGGAGTTGCTCGACCTTTTCCTGTGCGGTACGAACACGATCCTCCTGCTTGGTCAGTTCCTCCCGAAGCTTGTCGATGCCTTTTTGCGTTTGCTCCCGTTTCACCTCCAGCCGGTCACTTTCAAAAACCTCCGCGATCTTGTTGGCGACGCGGGCTGCCAGTTTGCGGTCGGTATCAATCACTCCAATTTCGATCAGCGAGGTATCCGGATACTGACGGACGAAAAGTTGACCCTTCAGTCGCCGCACAGCGATGTCCTCCGGCAACTCCCACGCCTGCTCCAGCTTGAAATATTTAACAACCGGAAGAAGGATCTTCTGCGACTGGATGATCTGGTACTGGGTCTTGAGGAAGTAAGGATCATACCCGGCCGAAGAACCTGCCCCAAAAACGTCCACGGCCGGCTTCTCAGCCTCGACCTTGATACGCACCGACGCTGAGTACTTCTTCGGGAGGGACAGCGACACAGTAAAGGCCGTCAATCCAGACAGCAAAAAGAGCAGTAAAACAATCACTTTGCGCGTCTTGATGACCCGCCAGTAGTCCAGAAACTGCAGTCTCGATTCCTGTGATGGCTTTGCGTCGGTTAGGTCCATAAATCGGCTTACGTCTGCCTATCGGAGGCTGGACAATACACACCATGTTCTGTGCCAAGGCAAGTAAAAAGTCGAGCCAAACCCATGCCGGAGAGTGGCTAATGTAAAATTGTACATGGAACCTATTAATAATATGACACGGAATGCGTCCTTCACGTTCATTTGGCGCTGAATCCTTAACGGGGTCCCATGACCTGCCGGATGGTTCCGCTTTGGTTTTTAATAGGTCAGGGTGATTCCAGTGCTGATCTGGTTGCGGGTATAGGGTTGGATCAATGCCGGTTCGGACGAGGAAAGCTGGGTGTAATCGTAATCCATCACCGCCGATATCCAGTTACGGAAGGCGTAGTTCAGGCCAAGGTGGAGCACCAATGTCTGGTCGTTTGGCGTGACCGTGCCACCGCCCGGTGGTGGTATGAAAGTCGGGTCTGGAAAACCACCTATCGGTATCGGTCCCGCCGCGCTCCCCCCGTTCAACGGCTGGGTGAACGAGCTGTAAACATACGTGATGTCGCCGATGACGCGCAGTCGGGCGCTGACCCGGTGGTTCATTTGCAAAACGAGACTGGTGTTTTGTTGGGCGCTGAATTCTCCGGTGACTCCCACCGTGGCGCTGCTCAGCGCCTGGGCCAGGGTGAGCGTAATTGTGCTCTCCGGTCCATAATTGTAAACAAACTGTCCGTACGCCGATGGAGACGTGCTCTGGGACCCATCCTGTGCTTCACGGATCGTATAGCCGCCATTGAGTGACGCGGACAGGCGCGGGTTGAATCTCCGCACGAGGGATAGATACAACGTGTGCGAAACAGCATCCAAGCCGTTGTTGGGGCCGGCATTGACGAAAACGTTCTGAACGTACTGATAGTTCAGCCCAACAGTGGTGCGCGTGTCCAACAGATAAAGCGCCGACACCGTTGCCGAGTAATCTTCATGATCATTGTTGCTCGCGGAAGCCGCCTCCTGATACCTCCAAATGTCCCAGCTGCCATTGAGCGACAAGTTCCACCGTGGCGCCAATGAGTAGATCAGCCCTCCCCCCACGTTGTCGTAAATATACGTGCCCGACTGCAGGACCGTTACGGCCTCACCACCAGCCCCTTGTACAAGCTTTGGATCAAGGGAATTAATAAAGGTCTCGCTGGCGCTGAGGGCCAGCCGCGGGCTGACGGTGTAATTGGCTGTGAGGTTTAAGTTGTGGGTTTCTTCGATGCCACCGAACTTGGCATCTCGGGGGTAGATGATATTATAGTCGTATTGCATCCCCGCAAAAAACCGTTCGAGCGGAACGCTCGCGCGGAGCCTTACGTCAGTACTGCTTCTTTCACCAGACTCCGGGTTCTTCTGGGTTGCGTTAAAGTTATCATCGTACCCCACACTTTCCGTGACCGCCGCGCCCCAGAGTCGGTTTGGGTCACCCGCGTGGGTAAAGTCCCATTGAGCAAGGGAAACGCGGGCTGTCAGGAGGAAGAGGAACGGCGCCGCCCATTGGAAGGGAACTCGCCAACCTCGTTTTGCGCCTCGTACCTTTCGTTGCCCACGGCGCGCCATTATTCGACGAACTCCAAATTCACCGGCCGCGGCACCAGCGCCGCATGGTAGGCCCGGGTGAGCAGGAGCGCGATGGCTTCGCGTCCCTTCGGTCCCATATCCAACGTCAGCGGATTTACGTACATTCCCACAAACCGGTCCGTAGTAGCAGCGTCCATGCCGCGTCCGAACTCACGGGCATAGGCGACAGCTTCCTCTCGATGGTCCAGCGCATAACGAATACTGGCCATCAATAACTCCGAGATCTTTTGCATCAATTGCTTGCCAAGGTCTTTGCGTACGCCGTTCACGCCCAACGGCACCGGCAGCCCCGTGTCCGCGTGCCACCACGCGCCCAGATCGACAATTTTGTGCAACCCCATCTTCTCGTAGGTGATCTGTCCCTCGTGTATGAGCAGCCCGGCGTCTACGTCACCGTTCTTGACCGCATCCATGATCTTGTCGAACGCCACCACCTCGAATTTGAAATTCATCAGCAACAACTTCAAGAGCAGGTATGCGCTCGTCATCGTGCCGGGAACCGCGATCCGATCATCCGCCACCTCCCCGATCTCCATCGGCGTGCGCGCCACCACGATCGGCCCGACTTTGTCCCCGAAACTTCCACCGCTCGCCAGCAACGCGTATTTGTCCATCACGTAGCCGTACGCATGCACACTCAAGGCCGTGACCTCCAACTGTCCCTCCACTGCCATATGGTTGAGGCTTTCGATGTCTTTGATCACGTGTTTGAACGTTAGGCCAGCGGTGTCCAGCTTGCCGTGCGTCAAGGCATAAAACATGAACGCGTCATCCGGGTCAGGGCTATGGCCGATGCGAATCTCTCGTGGCTCCATGGGCAAGTCCTCCTAAATAGGTTGCAAAAGATTAAGCGGTTGTTAATTCTATGACCTCATTCGGCTGTTTGCACGAAGAAAAATCTCGACCCCATGAAAAAAGCCAACAAATTCAGCCGGTTCTCCCGCCTCAATCCCCGACCGATCAGCAAAGGGATGAAAGCGTCGCAACTCGTCACGGATACGTTCCAGGCTTACAACGCCGCCCGCCTCCGCGAAGGCTGCGAGTTGTTCGCGGGCAAGATGCTGCCGCGCAACGGTCTTGTCGGTGTCAGTCTCACGGGCGCCCTGGTGCCCGCCGGGCTTGGCAAGTCCTGCCTCATTCCGCTCATCAAGGCCGGCTTCATCGACTGGATTATCACCACGGGTGCCAACCTCTACCACGACATTCATTACGGACTCGACATGAAGCTCTATCGCGGCTCGCCGTTTCTCGATGACGTCGAACTCCGCAAGCGCCAGATTATCCGTATTTACGATATCCTGTTCGATTACCGCGTGCTCCTCGACACGGATGCGTTCATCCGCCAAGTGATCAACGGTCCGGAGTTCCAGCGATCCATGGGCACCGACGAATTTCATTACCTTCTCGGCAAATACGTGTACCGGCGCGAAAAGAAACTCGGCCTGAAAGACACCTCGCTCATTTCCGTCGCCTATCAATACGGCGTGCCGTGTTTCACCAGTAGTCCCGGCGACAGTTCCATCGGCATGAACGTTGCCGCCATGAGCCTCGCCGGCAACAAACTCCAATTCGACGTGAATCGCGATGTGAATCAAACCGCCGGCATCGTCTATGACGCCAAGCGCAACGGCCGCAATTCCAGCGTGTTCATCCTCGGCGGCGGCTCCCCCAAGAACTTCATACTGCAGACCGAGCCGCAAATTCAGGAAGTGCTCGGCCTCGACGAGAAAGGGCACGATTATTTCCTACAGATAACCGACGCCCGCCCGGACACCGGCGGTCTCTCCGGGGCCACGCCGGCCGAAGCTGTCAGTTGGGGCAAGGTTGATCCCAAGAAACTCCCGGACGCTGTCGTTTGTTACGTGGATAGCACCGTGGCGCTGCCGCTGATCACTTCCTACGCCATCGACAAGGTCAAGCCGCGAAAACCGAAACGCCTCATTGACCATCGCGATCGCATCATTCAACGGGTTGCCCGCGATTACGAAAAATCGCCGTTCTACAAAAAGTTTCTCGACAAATAGGGGAGGGCGAGGCTCCCGCCGAGCCGTGACAGCCGAGCACTCCGCACGTCGTCCCGACTTGAAGGGCAGGGGTCGCAGTGCCTGACCATACCTCGTACGTCAGTTCTTAGGCCGACGATGGCGCGCGCGAATCAGTCGCACGTGCCAATCCCTCGGCGGAAAGTATCGTGATCGGCTTTCCTGCCATGCTAGCCTGAAGCCTCTTGAAAAGCGGCTTGGAGAGCAAGTAGCGGGGGCTGTTCCACTCGCTACATTCAATACTTCCGCCTTCTCTACAGTCGAATGTGAACGAATTTACGTGCAGAAACTGTGTAACGCGCCTCCCCGTGCTGCGCTCCTTCTCGAACACCCACACAACACCGACGTGATTGCCTCTTGACCTAGTTTTTCGCAATCGAGAGATCGCAAAACCCTTTTCGGCCAACTGGGGTTTGATAAACCTAAAACATCCTCCGTGTAAGGGTGCACAATAACCGCGGTGGTCGGACAATAGTTCTCCGAGCTCGTTCAGGACAGAAACGACGTCTCTTGGGGTGCTCGCGAACTCATAGATGTCATCGAGAGTGCGAATCAACCTTACATATCCTGCTTCAGCAACCTCCGGAAAAAGCGTAGAATCCCAAGACAGCTTGAACGACAATGCGCTCTGGGGAAGATAAAGATAGTCTATCGGACCGCCGCCGTAGTCATAAGCCAGAATTGGAGCATTCATCTCGCCTTTGTTTGTCGCGAGCCGCAGTGAAAGTCCCGTGTGCCTCAGATGCGGGATGACTTCCCCATTCAGTTTGTTCGGCTCCACGAACGGACCGACAACGAGTTCGTCTGCAAACGGAAGTACAAAGAGATCAGGATTCATTGTAACCACCGGCGTAGTCTCCACTTCATTCTCTGTGGTCAATCGTTTTTTGCGGGCACGTGGGCTTTCGAAAACGACTTTCGCCGGGTCAAAACTATCCGGAAAGAATTCGTACTTCTTCGGATTGCCCTTAGCCCTGCGGTACAGCCTCTCGTAGCCATCAGTCCCACCGCAGTCCTCAGGGGGGCAAGCCCGCCTGCCGTCGAGGCACTTCGGATATTCAAGATTGTCTACAGCTGGCAGGATCTTTTCTAGCTCGATAGTATGTGACCACCCATCGCCGAAATCGTAGAGGTACGACATGCTCTTGCGCCTGGGCGTAAACCACCGCGAGATTCTCTCCCGGAATTCAGAAAGGTATTTGTCTGTTCCCATAAGTTCATCACTATATGGATCACCAATCCGCGTCTCCTCCCTTGTCACGGGGTTGAAGTCGAAAGAGAACTCGTGCAAGTGGCGATCTTCCCATCCCATTGCATCCTGTATCGCTGAATGAAGCGCGTAGAATGTGTAATTCCCCGGAACTTGGATCCGTCGCCAAACTTTTGGTTTTACCCACAGAACGATTTTGAACTGATAAACTTCGGTGTACTTCCGGGGCTTCATTTCGTTTGTCCGGTTACAGCATCTCCTATTGTTTCTTCGCCTTGCCCTCCAGATCCGCCTTCGCAAACGGACTGACTTGCCGCAGGGCGTCGAGGCACTTTCCGCCGTCTACTTTATTCTTTTTCCAATTTAGGATCACCGCTTTCCAGTCTGTCCCGGGAAGCATGGCTATCAACTCGATGCCGGCTGCTAATGCAATCTCCGTCTTCACTTTCGCTTTTGCTGCGTAGTCCGGATTTGACATAAGGCCGAAATACTCCACAAAAGTTCTGGCATTTGACCCAAACAATTCCCAATCAGCCCGGAACGCGCACCCCGGATAAGACACCTCTTTGTCGTGCGCTATACCCTCAGTTAAGAGGAAATCATCAATCTCCTTTTCAGGCAAGGACAGGCACAAGTGGCCGTCTTTCGATAGAGTCATAGTCCCGATTACCATTTTCTTGCTCCCCTCCGGTAACACACCTGACTTCACAAGCGCTGCAAAAAAACTCCCGAACTCATCGGCGTAGCCGCTGGGTGTTCGCATTCGTTGCAGCAGGCTGACAAGCTTCACTATCGATTCCTTATCTCTATACAGATAGAACAAATTCTCGAAATCCTGCGTTGGCACTTTTTCAACGAGCAAAAAGAGTTCGTATAAAGCCGTCAGACGTTCTCGAGGGGAGCCACCTTTGTAATCGACAAACGCCTTTGCAAAGCAGTCGGAACAGATGTTTGCAAAAAGATTTGGGTAGAGTAGGTCAACAGCTTTGCTTCCGAATGAATAATATGTGAAAATGTGTTCGGCGAGCGAGAAGGACGTCCCACAAATATCACAAGGTCGCGCTTCACCCAGATGGGTCATTATCGCGCCTAGCCGTTGCTTTGTGTCCTCATTCCAGAATTTCGTGTATCGTCTGACCACGTAATTGCAAGTCCGACACCAGGGTGGATTCGTACCGTACTCTCTAAGGATATCAGGATGAAAGTGGAGAAGATGGTTTTGCGTTTTGCAAATAGGGCAAACATGGACATGCGTTTCTTCCCGCTTCACCGCATCGAGCCATTTCTGACGAGTCTGCGGCATCTGGTACGCACGCGTCAAAATGTAGTAGCCGCAGTTCTGGTTTTCGCTTGCAAATGACGTGTTGTTTTCTCGATCAACCACACTGAGAACATCACGTGCAAAAGGATATATATATGGTGCTCGCCTATCCACCAATTCCTCGACAAGTTTGTCGTACTCAGGCTTCCACACAGCGTCTAGGGCAATATTCTTATACCAATTGTTTTGAATCCCGGCCCAAAAGGGTGTGTAACAACTTTTGTCGGTTACGTTGGACATACGTGCTAGGAAAAGCCTTGCGCACAAGATCCGCGCTGGCGTCCGTGAAGATTACCGCAAGACGACTGATGGCCTGCAATGGATTTCTGTCGCGACCACTTGAGATTGTCGCCGAACAGCAACCGGTTCATGTTGACCTTGTATCACGCTATGAATGCTCATCGCAATCCGAAACCAGTCACCGCCTGCTTGACGCCCGGTTTGCGTTAAGTACATACTGCGCAACCGTGATTCTGTCCTAGCAAACAACCCGATGAAAATCAGCGATATCCTCAAAACCACGCGACCCACGATCTCCTTCGAGTTCTTCCCTCCGAAGAACGACGAGGCGATGGCGAGTCTGCTGGAGACACTCGGCCACCTGCACGAGTTGCATCCGTCATTCGCCACGTGCACGTACGGTGCGGGCGGCAGCACCCGCTCCCGGACGCTCGAGGTGACGCTGAAGATCAAGGAACAATTCGGCCTCGAAGCGATGGCGCATTTCACCTGCGTCGGCCAGACACTTCAGGACATCGATGGTGTGCTGCAGAATTTTGCGAAGCACGACATCGAAAACGTACTCGCCCTGCGCGGTGACCGGCCAGCCAACCAGCCCGAGCCGCCCGAAGGCTGGTTCCCGGATTTCAAGAATGCCGTGAATTTGCTTCGTCACTTGCGGAAACAATTCGGCAGTACCTTTAGCCTCGGCTGCGCGGGTTACCCGTAGAAACATCCCGAGGCGCCCGATTTCGAGACCGATTTGCGCCGGCTCAAGGAAAAGGTGGACGCCGGCGCCGACTTCATCATCACACAGCTCTACTTTGACAACAAAGATTTCTTCCACTTTGTGAAACGCTGCCGGGAAATTGGCATCACCGTTCCCATCATTGCTGGTATCATGCCGGTGGGAAACGTGGCGCAAATCAAGAGGTTCACCGCCATGTGTGGCTCGACCATCCCCGAAAAAATGCTCACCGATCTCGAGGGGATCGCCGACAACGCCGATCAGGTCGCGCAATACGGCATCGATTGGTCCACCCGCCAATGCCGTGAACTCCTCGCCGCCAAGGTCGATGGCCTGCACTTCTATACCCTCAACAAATCCAAAGCTACCCGCCAAATCGTTGAGAACCTGCGTCACGACGGCGCGCTGAAGTAGGGGCCGCTTTGTTGTGGGGTTGTTGCCGTCTCACGGTTTATCAAAAAACTTCAGGGCGATCAGGGCGATGCCGTTGTTCAGGATATGGATGAGGATCGGCAGGCCGAGCGAGTTGGTTTTCCATCGCGCCCAACCCAGCACCATGCCGAGACAGAAAATTGGGATAAAATACACCACCTGAAGGTGCACCAATGCGAAGAGGAAGGAACTGATTACGAATGCCCCGGAAACGCGGAGGCGTTTTTCCAAGGCCCCGTAGATCAGGCCGCGAAACAGGATCTCCTCAACCATCGGCCCGACGATGACGACTGCCGAGAACGCCGCCAGCGGGTTGGCAACCAGTGCGTACTTGATGAGCGGAATCGCCTGTTGAATCGTCGGAGGCCAATGCAGCAACTTCTCGATCCCATGAGCACACCACGGTCCTAAAACTACGGTCAGGACCGCCCCGAGCAGCGAAAGTCCCATCACCTTTCCCGTTCCCAGCCGTGGCGGCCAGGAAAATGGCTGGCCCCATGGCTGCCGCGCAAAGCCCAGCGCTGCGGCAACGATGACCGGTATCCCGGCCAAAGTAATGCCGAACAACAAGTTCTCGGATATTTTAATCCACGACAATAACGCCAGGCAAAAGATCATCGCGATTTGCCCCTCGACGTATACAACGAGCCACCCCAACGAAAATCCAAGACGGGGAGACTGGTTGGCGGAAATCTTGAAACTGGAGCGCAAAAGTACGGTCAACCAAATGAGGTAAGAGAGCAGCAGCGCGCTGCCGCCGAGGGTAAAAATGACCGGGTACAGCCGATAGGCCTTTTCGTATTGCGACGACAGCAGGTAGCAGCAGAAAAGCGAGCGGCGTATCGTCTTGTCTTCGCCCCTGACCTTGAACGCCTCTTCAAAAGTCGCCGCGGCTTCGTCAAATTCCCCGATTCGCAGGAGGCTTACACCGCGCCACTCATAGGACTGGGCGTCGCGCGGGTCAATTCGAATTGCTTCCTGAAAGGCCTTGGCAGCCTCGTCGTAACGGTCGAGCGCGGCGAAACTGCGACCCAGCCAGAACTCGCTTTCACTGTTCGTCGGACGAAGCAAAATGCTTTTCTGAAACGAAGCGATCGCCTCTTGATACGCTTTCTCGTGGTAGCGGCTGATCCCCAACCAATGGTAGGCTTGTGAGTTTTGCGGATCCAGCGAGATCGCCTTCTTCAGGCTCTGGTTGGCTTCGGAATAACGGCCAAGGCTCTGCAGGCAATAGCCCAGCGAAACGCGGTAAACCGAATTGGTTGGATTGATGGCAATTGCGCTCCGACAGGCTTCTTCCGCTTCGCCAAAACGTCGTAGTTGGGAGAGGGAATAATAAAGCCTCTGGTAGGCCCGGTCATTCCGGTCGTTCAGTGAAATGTATTTCCGATACGATTCCACCGCCTTGGGATAGCCCTCGAGGGATTCATAGGCTTCGCCCAAGTAGAACCAGGTGTTCGTCCTGTCAGGGTCCAGATCCAGCGCCTGTTGATAGGCCGCAATAGCCTCTCTCGGCCGATCCAGCCGCAAAAGCGCGTATCCCCACCCCGCGTAGGCCTTGGAATTTGTTGATTCAACTTGCGACGCCGAACGAAAAAAACTTTCCGCCTCGTCCCAACGACCGGCTGCCAACTCATCCTGGCCGCGCTGAATCAAGTCGCCGGCGTCAAGGCGGTTTGTTTCCTGGCCCTGGATGGCTCTCGCAAAAAAAGTCACGAAGAGCAGGCTCAACCAAAAGGAAGTCAGTCTCTTCATGGCGTCGCAAAGTACACCCGTTCAGGCCAAATATTGCAAGGGATTCGTGGCCAGTCTATTCCGCCGTCAATGCCACAATCTTTTCGCGAAACTGCGGATGGCTCCCGATCAGGTCATTCCTTCGTCCATGTTCGTAATCGGCGAAGTCGAAACCCGGGGCGACCGTGCAGCCGAGCAACGCGAACCTGCCGCCGGTAACCAGTCGCGAGCCCTGCCAAACGCCGCGCGGGACGATCACTTGCGGCTGTTGGCCGTTTCTCAAATCGGAACCGAGCACAACCGTCCGGCCAGCGCCATCCGGCAAAAGTTGAAGCATCTCGACGGGGTCGCCGAGGTAGAAATGGAAAATCTCGTCGCTTTGCAGCCGGTGCATCGCCGAAATTGTTCCGGGGGTAAGCAAATAATAGATGCATGTCCCGAAAGCGCGCGGCCCCGTATAGCGCTGCGGCAAAACACTCCGGGGAATCGCCTCTTCCGCGCGGTAAGTCTCCGCGAAGAAGCCGCCCTCCTCCGGATGTGGCTTCAGCTTGAGCAATGCGATGATTTCCTCGGCAGTCATCCCGCGCTCGTTTACACGAGCCAACCCGCTGCCGCAAGCCGTTTTCGAGGCTGCCCCGGAAAAAACCTTTACACACCGCCGCCAACGAGTACACTTACCAGCAACTGAAATAAACGCGCGCGGGGCGCAACGCTGGAGTCGGCCCTCGACCCACTTGGATTTCGAAGTTCGACTCAAGCAGTGCTCCCCGGCGAATATCCATTAAGGAAGTATTATGTCCCAATCCAATCCGGACCAAACTCTCATCCACCAACTTATCCAACAACACGGAGGCTCCGACAACACCTCCTCAGTGCTGGTTCACCACGTCGATCAGCGATCGGAGTCGGCCGAAGTTTGTACGGTTGAATGGGAAGACAATGCGGTGCAAACCCTTCAACTCCGGCTCGTTCTCTTCTTCCGGCAGTGGACCCGACGCGCGAAACTGTCCCCCATTGAGTAAAATACTGGTAAAACGCGCGTTGAGCGTGCGCAACAGGTTTTCCGTGACCGGATATTTCACGCGCAGCACCATGGCGTCCTTTACGTAGCGGCTCGAGTGGTAGTTGCTGTAGAAATGCATGATTTCTTTGCAGGCATCTTCCACGTCGTCGGTCACCTTGAAGAGGGAGAGGTCTTCCTTGCTGATCAAAGCCTCGTCCAGGAGCTGGTCCTCGACGAACCGCCACCACGTTTTCCAGTAGTTGCCGCGCGGGCGATCGACGAACACCAGCGGTTTGGGCTGGCTCTTGCCGGTCTGCATCAGCGTCAGCGCCTCGAAGCCCTCGTCGTGCGTCCCGAAACCGCCGGGGAACAACACGATGGCGTCGCTCTCCTTGATGAAGCAGAGTTTGCGGGTGAAAA